>JAEEGL010486260.1_pt1 | contig 10764 bp, 5 predicted proteins | sample 9134231 | NCBI WGS metagenome assembly JAEEGL01 (sample SAMN16246548, study PRJNA631951) | gut metagenome | biome: gut microbiome; feature: rumen; material: fiber-attached | host: Bos | place: Iran: Karaj | collected 2018-10
GGTGGGGAGGCCCTCCATGAACTGCTTCATCAGGAAGAGGCCCATGGGGGCGGCGAAGGCCGGGAGAAGCACGGCCCAGTAGGTGTCGATCATGTGCATCCGGCTCATGATGATGTAGTTCGGGATGCCGGTGACATAGCCGGAGAACATCAGGGCCGTGACCACGATGCTGAAGAAGGTCTTTCCGCCGGGGAAGTCATACTTCGCCAGCACGAAGGCGGCCATGGAGGCGATGATCAGGTGCCCGGCGGTGCCCACCAGGGTGATGAACACGGTGTTCACCAGGTAGCGGGAGAAGGGCACCCAGCTGGCGCTCATGGTGACGAACAGATCGCTGAAGTTGTCCAGGGTCGGATGCTGGGGGAAGATCCTGGGCGGGAAGCGGAAGAGCTCGTCCAGAGGCTTGAGGGCGGAGGAGATGGCGAAGACCAGCGGGAAGGCCATGGCCAGGGCCACCAGGAAGAGCATCAGGTAGATGCCCAGGTCGCCCCAGATGCTCCGGTTGGGCTTGCGGCGCTTGGGGGCGATGAGCTTGATGATGGCGTAGATCAGGAAGATGACGCCGATCACGATGACCGCCAGGCTGCCCAGGCGGTAGATGCCCACATAGCTGGCGTCGGGGAGGACCTCGGTCTCCAGGCCCTGCTCGATGGCCAGGGCGTTGGCCTCAATGACGCCCTGCCGCCAGCTGGAGGCGGCCACCAGACCGGCCAGGACGACCAGCACGATCAGGGCGATGAGGGCGAAGCGCGGCTTGTTCAGCGGAGGAGCTTCCTGCTGGATCTCCCCCCGCATGACCATCTGCTCGTGGAGGATGTCGCCGCGTGTCTTTCTGACGGGTTTGTTCTCTTGCACGCTCATGTACCGACCCTCCTCAGCATGGACTGGATTGCCTTGTTGCACAGGATCATGACCAGGAACAGCACGGTGGCGATGGCGGAGGCGTAGCCCATCTCAAAGCGGGAGAAGCCGTAGTCGAAGAGGTGGGTCACGATGGTGCGCGCCGCGTAGTCCGTGGAGGGGTAGCCCGCCAGGGCCCGGGGCACGTCGCAGACGTTGAAGGCGGAGGTGATGGACATCACGGCGCCGAAGAGCAGCATGGGCTTCATGCTGGGCAGGGTGATGTAGTACAGCTCCTGCCAGCGGTTGCGGACGCCGTCCACATAGCCCGCCTCATACATGCTGCGGTCCACGCCCTGCAGGCCGGCGACGAAGGACAGGAAGCCCGTGCCCATGCTCATCCACAGGATGACGATGATCAGCACCGGCATGATGTACTGCGGGTCGCTGAGCCAGAGGATGGGGGAGTTGATGAAGCCGAACTGGGTCAGCAGGGAGTTCAGGTAGCCGTACACATCGCCCTTGAACACGATGGAGAAGATGTAGTAGGCGTTGCCTGCGATGGAGGGGGCGTAGAAGACCACCACGGCGATGGTCCGCAGCCACCGGGGCAGCTCGTTGATGAACCAGGCGAAGAGGAAGGAGAGGATGTAGCCGATGGGGCCGGTGATCACCGCGATGACGAAGGTGTTCCGCACGGCGATCAGGAAGACCTCATCCTGCAGCACCAGGTTGATGTAGTTCTGCAGGCCCAGGAAGCGCGGGGGCTCCAGGATGTTGTAATAGGTGAAGCTGTAGTAGATGGAGGTGCAGATGGGGAGAATGAAGAAGGTGAAGAACAGGACCGCATAGGGCAAGAGGAAGAGGTAGCACACCTTCATGCGCCTGGCCTTGTCCCAGCCGTAGCGGAGGTTGTCCCGCTTCAGGGTCAGCCACGATCCCAGCAAGTTTGATTTCAAACGGCCTCACTCCTGTCATATCGATATTGTCCAAGTCCGGAGATGTCTGTGACGTGGGTTCGGGTCCAATCGCTGCCGCGGACGGGGAAGGGCTCAGTCCACCGGCAGATTGAATTCTCTGCGTTTCACCTTGATCTCATCATTGATGGTCTTGGCATATGTCAGGAGTGTCTCCCGGGCGTCCTCCTTGGAGATGACGACCTTGCGGATGGCGTTGGTGATGTGGCGGGTGGTGGAGTAGCCGCCGGCGACTTCCTTGAAGCCCACGGTCTCCTGCATCTGGGTCCGGAGCACGTTCAGCTGGGGAGCGCTCCAGGCCAGCTGCTCCAGGGCCTCGCGGTTGGCGGTGGCGTAGCGGGCGGAGGAGCCCAGGATGCTCTCGATCTCACGGCCGAAGCGGACCTGCGTGTCGGCGCTGACCCACCACTTCATGAAGGTCCAGGCGTTCTGCTTGATCTGCGGGTTGTCCGTGGCGATCATCATGCAGCTCAGACCCTGGGAATGGACGGAGCGGTCCAGGCTGCCGTCGGCCTGCACGGTGCCGGGGAAGAGGGTGAAGTCCCACAGGCCGCGGATCTCCGGGGCCGACACCACCAGGGTGTTGTAGGTGCTGTAGGAGGCCAGGCCGATGGGCATCTCGCCGGAACGGAACCGGCTGACGAAGTCGTACACCATGGGCAGACCGTAGTCGTTGTACAGGGAGGTGTAAAGCTTGAAGGCGGACACGCCGTTCTCCGTGTCGATGAGGGTGCGCCGCCCCTCGGCGTCATAGATGGCGCCGCCGTGCTGGTAGATCAGGGAGTTGAAGATGGACATGTCCACGTTGGCGATGTCCGGATAGGGGATGCCCACGGACATGTTGTTGCCCTGGATGGTGGGGAGCATGGCGATGAGATCGTCCCAGCTGTTGGGCGGCGTCATGCCCATTTCTTCCAATACATCCTTGCGGTAGAACAGGACGGTGAACTCCTGGGTCTCCGGCAGGGCGTAGATGCCCTCGTGGGTGCCGTCGTTGTAGGTGGCGGGCACCAGGGCGCTGGGATAGAAGGCGGAGGCCACCTCAGGGAAGTCCTCGAACTGGGTGAGGTCCTCCACGGCGTGGCGCATGGCGTAGTTCACCGGGAACCAGCTGCCCAGGGAGAGCACCACGTCCGGGCCGTTGCCGGCCACCACCGCGGTGAGCAGCGTGTCCGCCACCACCAGCTTGACGTTGACGTGGATGCCGGTCTGGGGGGTGAAGGTGTCGTCCACCATGGTCTTGAGCACGGTGCTCTGGTCGCGGCCGGTGACGATCCAGACCTCGATGAGGTTGTCGTCCCCGTCCTCGTACTTGTCGCCCAGGGAGTTGTAGTCCACGAAGAAGGAGGCGACGCAGGAGCGGATCTCATGCACGGTCCGGGTGAAGAAGTTCTCGTTCACCTGGGGCAGGGCCGCCTTCTCGCCGCTGACGATGATCAGGTCGACGTCCAGCTTGGTCTCGGACATGTTCTGCATGGCGGTGCCCAGGCTGGTGATGTTGTCCTTGAAGTTGGTGAACTGCTGGGTGATGCGCTCGTTGTAGTTGACGAAGCTCTCCAGCTGGATGGCCAGGGTCTGGGCCACGGCCACCCGGTCGCTCTTCTGGCCGGTGATGAGCACGGTGTCGTCCACCAGCTTGTAGAGCCGCTTGCTCTCCAGGTCCATGGCCTGGATGACCTCGGGGTAGACCTTCTCCAGGGAGTAGTCCCGGAAGGTGTCCGGGTTGACGCCGGTGAGCACCAGGATCTTGCGGTAGATGAGGTTCAGCCGGTAGATGCTGTCCTCCATCTCCATCAGGATGGGGCCCATGTCGCCCAGGGTGGCCTCCAGGCGGATGCGGTGGGTGCCCTTGGTGAGGAAGAAGCGGTAGGGCGTGCCGTTCTCATCCGACAGGGTGCGCAGGTTCCAGGACGTGTTGTAGTCGAAGGACACGTTCTCCAGCCCGGCGAAGGGGATCTCCCCGTCGATGTAGACGCTGCGGCAGGAGACCGCGCCGCGCTGGTAGGCCTGGCGGGCCTTGACGGTGATGTGGTAGTAGCCGTCCTCCGGCACCTCCACGTCCCACTCGATCCACTGGTTGGCGTTGTTCCAGGGGTCGCCGCCGATGTAGTTGAGGACCGTGTGGGTGACGTCGTAGGGCTCGGTGGCCGGGGAAGACCGGTCATAGCGGGCGTAGAGGGAGGGCGCGCTGCGGAGCCTGGCAGCCTCTCCCTGCACGGTGATGACGGCGGTCTGGGCCTCCTGGGACATGGTGACCTCCGGGCAGGCGGCGGCATAGTCCGCGTAGGACATGTGCTGCCGGATGGGGGTCAGGGTGATGCCCCGCAGGAGCATGGGCTCGTTCACGGCGTACAGGGTGATCTCGCTCTCCCCGGCGTCGAACCAGAACTGGTAGGGATCCACGATGTAGCCCATGTCGTCCCGGCAGTAGACCTGCTGCCAGTCGAAGACTTCGGTCTGGGAGGGGCGCACATCGTTGCCCTGGTTATCCTTGCGGACTTCGCCGGCGTCCGTCCACAGGCGCGTGAACACCAGGGAGCCGGCGCCGGAGAAGGGCAGCTCCCCGTTGATGTACAGCTCACGCTCCATGTCCACGCCACGGGAGGGAACGGTTTTGTAGTCCAGCCTGATGTGGTACATGCCGGGCTCATCCACCTGCACCTTCCAGGTGACCCGGGAGGTGTCCGCGGTGAGGACGGCGGGATTCCCCGCCTCGTCCGCCTGCAGCTCCCCGTCCCCCTCGAAGGCCGAGATGTCCACGGCGATCTCATGGCTGCCCGACGCCGCCCCCTCGTGGGCCAGCAGGTAGCCGTTGTAGGTGTCTGTCCGCCCGAGCCCGGTCACGTCGGTGGACAGATCCGCGTCCTTGTACTTGTCCTGGAAGCTCTGGGAACCGCCGTTGAGCACGACGATCAGAGCCACCAGGGCGGCCACGCACAAGAGACCGATCCACACACTGCGATACTTCTTCAGCATTGCTCCGCCTCTCCGACAGTATCCTGTGACTGTCTTATGCTTTTTCCACGGGAAACACCCGCAAATCGACCGATGAAGTGCGAGCTGATGGGGAGAGTATATATCAGAGAAGATCGGATGTCAAGCCAAAACGAGACTCCATGCGGTCTGGCAAGAATTGGACGAAATCGTGCGTTACAGGCGGCAACAAACGATAAGCGGCCGGGTGAAGAGAAGGTAAGGAAGGGAAGAAAAGGAAGCCGGGGAAAACCGAAAAAGGGTGGTGACAGACGGGGACAAATGGAGTATAATGCCGGAGGAACGGTCGGATCGAAGACAGAGGATTGACCACATCGGAAGAGGATGGAGGATACGGAGATGGGAAGGCTCGTGATGGCGTACTGGGACTGCCCGTCCTGCGGAAGCAAGGAGATCCGCGGTGACCAGGCGTCCTGTCCCAACTGCGGCCGGGCCCGGGGCCAGGTCAAGTTCTATATGCGGGATTACACCGAGGGGGAGGTCCGGGAGGCGGACCAGCGCTCGGACGTGGAGTATGTGGAGGAGGAGAAGGCGGAGGCCATCGGCCGGAATCCGGACTGGGTCTGCTCCTTCTGCCAGTCCCTGAACAGCGACAAGGCAAAGTTCTGCACCAGCTGCGGGGCTTCCCGGGAGTCCTCCGAGGCCAACTACTTCCAGATGCACGAGGCCCTGCAGGCCCGGGAGGAGGCCCGGAAGGAGCCGGAGCAGCAGGCTCCCGTCCGGCAGACGAAAAAACGCTCCCTGCTGCCCATCCTGCTGATCATCGCGGCGGTGGCGGCCCTGGTGATGTTCCTGAACTCCAGCAAGACCCGGGGAGACTTCCAGGTGGAGAGCATCAGCTGGAACCGCGTCATCGACATCGAGGAGAACCGGATGTTCCAGGAGTCCGGGTGGAGCCTGCCCAGCGGGGCGGAGGTCACCGGCCAGCAGCGGGAACTCCACCACTACGACAGCGTCCTGGACCACTACGAGAACCGGGAGGTGCAGCGCTCCCGCCAGGTGGTGGACCACTATGAGCAATACTACACCTACACCGACATGGGCAACGGCACCTACGAGGAAGTGTCCCACGACCGGCCGGTGTACAGGACGGAGTACTACACCGAGACGGTGCGGGAGCCCGTCTACCGCCAGGTGCCCAACTACCAGACCAAGTACTACTATAACATCTGGCGTTGGACCTCCTCCCGGCAGGCGGTGGCCGGCGGGACGGACCACGAGCCGGCCTGGCCGGAGACCAACCTGGCCGAAAACGAGCGGGAGGGCCAGCGCGCCGAGGTCTACCGCATCGTGGTGAAGGACACCAAGAGCGGAAAAAACACGACCTACCGGATGAAGGAAGCCGAATGGATGCAGGTGAACCCCGGGGACGGCCTCTACATCACCGCCAAGCGAACCGGCGCGGACGCCTATATCTCCAACGAGAAGGGCGAGAAACTCATGGACCTGTACGCGGACCGGTAGCGTGGGATCCGGGACCGCGACGAGAAAGTGCCGCCGGACACGGGGACGGCACTTTTTCTGTGCTTTCTTCACCGGAGACGGGATCGGGGGAAGGCCGCGGGTCCTGTCTTGCATGGAAGGGACTGCCATGCTATAATGAGACGCATGAGACCATCCCGGCGGACGGGGGAGAGGAGATGAACCGCATGGCCTTCACGCACTTGCACCTGCACACGGAATACAGCCTGCTGGACGGCGCCTGCCGGATCTCCCGCCTGGTGGAGAAACTGAAGAGCCTGGGGATGGACAGCTGCGCCATCACCGACCACGGGGTGCTCTACGGCGCCATCGATTTCTACGAGGCCATGAAGAACGCCGGGCTCAAGCCCATCATCGGCTGCGAGGCCTACATCTGCCAGGACCATCTGGACCGCAGCCCCCAGGGCCGGGAGATGAGCCACCTCATCCTCCTGTGCGAGAACGAGACGGGCTGGAAGAACCTCTGCTGGCTGGACAGCGAGGCCTTCATCAACGGCTACTACTACCGTCCCCGGATGGACTACGCCATGCTCCGGGACCACCACGAGGGCCTCATCGCCCTCTCCGCCTGCCTCTCCGGGGAGCTGCCCCGGCTGCTGCTGCAGGGCCGGCACGACGACGCCGTGGCCTATGTCCGGATGATGCAGGACATCTTCGGGCCGGACCACTTCTATATCGAGCTCATGGACCACGGCCTGCGGGACGAGAAGACCGTGCTGCCCCGGCTCATTGCCCTGGCCCGGGAGCTGGACGTCCCCCTGGCGGCCACCAACGACTGCCACTATCTGAACGAGCAGGACGCCGCGGCCCAGGAAGTCCTCATGTGCATCCAGACCGGCAAGAACCTGGACGACCCCACCCACATGCGCCACGAGACCACCCAGCTCTACGTCCGCAGCGAGGAGGAGATGCGGGAGCTCTTCCGGGCCGTCCCCGAGGCGGTGGACAACACGGTCCGCATCGCTCAGCGCTGCAATCTGGATTTCACCTTCGGGGAGCGGAAGATCCCGGTGTACCCCATCGAGACCGGGGAGACCAGCCTGGAGATGCTCACCCGGCTGTGCACCGAGGGCCTGCGGCGGCTCTACCCCGGGGCGAAGGAGGGGGACGAGCCCTATCTCCGCCTGCGGTACGAGCTGGACACCATCGCGGGCATGGGCTTCGTGGACTATTTCCTGATCGTGTGGGACTTCATCAGCTATGCCAAATCCCGGGGGATCATGGTGGGCCCGGGCCGGGGCAGCGCCGCCGGCTCCATCGTCTCCTACTCCCTGGGGATCACCACCCTGGACCCCCTGAAGTACCAGCTCCTCTTCGAGCGCTTCCTGAACCCGGAGCGGGTGTCCATGCCGGATATCGACGTGGACTTCTGCTATGAGCGGCGGCAGGAGGTCATCGACTATGTGGTGCGCAAGTACGGGGAGGACCACGTCAGCCAGATCATCACCTTCGGCACCATGGCGGCCCGGGCGGCGGTGCGGGACGTGGGGCGCGTGCTGGGCATGAGCTACCAGGAGACGGACGCCGTGGCCAAGGCGGTGCCCTTTGAGCTGGGGATCACCCTGGAGCAGGCCCTGAAGATCTCCCCCCAGCTCCACGCCATGGACGCGGAGGACCCCAACGTCCACCGGCTGCTGGAGATGGCGAAGCTCCTGGAGGGCATGCCCCGCAACGCCTCCACCCACGCGGCGGGAGTGCTCATCACCGACCGGCCGGTGACGGACTATGTCCCCCTGCAGCGCAACGACGACGTCGTCACCACCCAGTTCGGCAAGGACACCATCGAGCACCTGGGCCTTTTGAAGATGGACTTCCTGGGCCTGCGGACCCTCACGGTGATCCGGGACGCCCTGGACATGATGCGGGAGGTGGAGGGCATCGACCTCAAGCCCGAGGACATCCCCGTGGATGACCCCGCGGTGTATGAGATGATCTCCGCCGGGGAGACCGATGGCGTCTTCCAGCTGGAGGGCAGCGGCATGCGCACCTTCCTCATGCAGATGAAGCCCGGCAATTTCGAGGACATCATCGCCGCGATTTCCCTGTACCGTCCGGGCCCCATGGACTCCATCCCGAGATACATCGCGGGCAAGCAGAACCCGGACAAAGTGACGTACACCACGGAAAAGCTCCGCCCCATCCTCGACGTGACCTACGGCTGCATGGTCTACCAGGAGCAGGTCATGCAGATCGTCCGCGACCTCGCGGGCTATTCCTACGGGCGTTCGGACCTCGTGCGCCGCGCGATGGCGAAGAAGAAGCACAAGGTCATGGAGGAGGAGCGCCAGAACTTCGTCTACGGGCAGACGGACGAGGACGGGAACGTCGTCATCCCCGGCTGCGTCCGCAACGGCGTGCCCGAGGACGTCGCGAACCAGATCTATGACGAGATGATCTCCTTCGCGTCCTACGCCTTCAACAAATCCCACGCCGCGGCCTACGCCGTGGTCGCCGCGCAGACCGGCTGGCTCAAGCGCCATCACCCGGTCAGCTTCATGGCGGCGATCATCAACAGCGTCTACGGCAACTCGGACAAGGTCTCGGCCTATATCCAGTACTGCCGCGCCCACGGCATCCCGGTCCTGGCGCCGGACGTGAACCACTCCGGCTGGAAGTTCTCCGCCGAGCGGGTGGAGAGCGGCGAGCTCGGCATCCTCTTCGGCCTCGGCGCGGTGAAGACCGTCGGCGAGGGCGCGGTGGAAGCCATCGTCCGCGAGCGGGAGAAGCGCGGGCCGTACCGTGACATCTTCGATTTCTGCGCCCGCATCGATACGGCCGCCTGCGGCAAGCGCGTGGTGGAAAGCCTGATCCGGGCCGGGGCGTTCGACAGCTTCGGCGTGAACCGGCCCAGTCTCCTCGGGGTCTTCGAGGGCGAGATGGACGCCAACGCGCGCCAGCGCAAGGCCACGGTCGACGGCCAGCTCAGCCTGTTTGACATGGCGGGGGAGGACGGCCCGATGATCGACGCGCCGCACAGCATCCCTGCGATGCCCGATTATCCGGCCCGGTACCGCCTGGCACAGGAAAAAGAGATGACCGGCGTGTACATCACCGGCCATCCGCTGGACGACTACCGCCCGGTCCTCGACACCCTGCACTTCTCGACGGCGGACCTGATCGACCTTGACGAGCGCGCCGACGGCGGCATGAGCCTGGACGGCCGCGCCGTGGACATGGGCGGCATCCTGACCGAGGTCAAGGGCAAGGCCACGAAAAAGGGCGCCTACATGGGCTTCCTGACGCTGGAAGACCTGACCGGACAGATCGAGTGCCTCGTCTTCCCGAAGGTGTTCGAGCGCTATGAGGGCATGCTGAACACGGAGGACGTGGTGGTCCTGTCCGGCAAGCTCTCCATCCGCGAGGAGGAGAGCCCGAAGCTGCTCGTGGACCGCGTAACGCCCATCGAAGCGTGGACGAAGGGCCATGAGGACCGCCAGGCGGCCGCGCCGCCGCCGATGTCCGACGCGAAGCTGGCCAGCCTCAGCCCGAAGAAGCTGTACATCCGCCTGCCCCGGGAGCAGCTGAGCGCCTGCATGACGATCCTCCGGCAGGCTCCGGGGTCCGTGCCGGTCTATGTGCACTTCCCGGAGAAGAAGGAGACGCTCCTCGTTCCCGTGGACGCCTGGTGCAGCGCCGATGAAGCGGCGCAGCGTCTGACCGCTGTCTACGGCGCGGACAATGTCAAGCTGGTGGAGGCCAAAGCATGAGCGAACACCCCGCGGCGCAGAAGCCGCTGATCATCTTCGACTGGGACGGCACCCTCGCCGACAGCATGGACATGTGCGTCGCCGGGATTGCCGGGGCGCTGGCGCGCATGGGCCTGCCGCCTGCCCCGCGGGAGCGGATGATGGCCTGCAACGGGCCCCTCTATGAGGATTCCGCCGAAATCATGGGCATTGAGCCCGCGCGGCGCGGGGAGTTCCTCCGCCTGCGCACGGAGTGCGAGGACGCGGCGATCCTGACCCACCAGAAGCTTTTCCCCGGGATCCGGGAGATGCTGCTGCAACTGAAGGAAGAGGCCACGCTCGCCATCGCGTCCAACGGCAGGCCCGAATACCTGCAGACCTCCCTTGCGGTCCTGAACCTGGAAGGGATCTTCACCGCGGTCCAGGGCAGGATGCAGGGCAAGGTGAAATCGGAACTGATCCAAATGCTGCTTGAAAGCATCCCGCACACCGGCGCCTGCATGGTCGGCGACGCCCTCGGCGACCTCCGCTCCGCCCACGACTGCGGCCTGCCCGCGCTCTTCGTGAGCTACGGCTACCACAAGCCGGACGACTGGAGAGAAGCAGATGCCGTTGCTGAGACAGCGGGAGAGATCCCGGGCGCGGCGATGAACCTCATCCGGCGCTGCGCGCCACCTTCCCCTTTCAGGGGAAGTTAAAGGCGCGTGAAGCCCTGATCTCCCCTGAAAGGGGAGATGTCGCCCGCAGGCGACAGAGAGGTTCAATGCCGCATGATCGACTTATCA
>JAEEGL010792523.1_pt1 | contig 10764 bp, 5 predicted proteins | sample 9134231 | NCBI WGS metagenome assembly JAEEGL01 (sample SAMN16246548, study PRJNA631951) | gut metagenome | biome: gut microbiome; feature: rumen; material: fiber-attached | host: Bos | place: Iran: Karaj | collected 2018-10
AGTTCCTTGTAGTTGGCGGTATTGCAATAGAATTTCGGCCATACGCTAATCATGAAGCGGCCACCCTTGGCATGAACGCTGTCGAGCATAGCCTGCGGATTGGGATAGCGCGAGGCCTCAAATTGATGAGAGCCCCACTGATCCTCCACCCAGTAGTTCCAGTCCTGAACGATGTTGTCGCAAGGAATCTGACGGCGGCGGAACTCACTAAGTGTGCCAACGATTTCATCGGCAGTCTTATAACGCTCGCGGCTCTGCCAGAAACCCAGCACCCACTTCGGATAGACGGGAGCCTTGCCCGTCAGCGTACGATAGCCCGAGATAACCTCGTCGGCATTCTTGCCCGCAATGAAATAGTAGTCCATATCCTTTGCCATCTCACTCCAGATGGAGAGTTTGCGCTGATACTTATACGCCTTGACGGCACGCAGACCGCAATAGCTCACGTCGCCATCAGGACGCCATTCTATACGAAGTTGCTGGCGCTGCCCCTTACGCATCAGCTGGCGGAACTTATACGTATTGGGATTCCAGGCCGTACGCCAACGCTCGGGAACCACTTCCTTACCGCCCATATATACCTTAATATATCCCGCGTAATAGAGAATGAAGTGATACTGGCGGTCTTCGGGTGCTTCAATGAAGCCTTCGTAAACCACGTTGGCACCATTGAGACGAATGTCCTTCGGCAGATTCTTGATACCGCCGGGCTCCGTGCGATTGGCAATTTCCGACGTTGCCGGACAGCCGAACTCGAAATAGATGGAGTCCTCGTCGCGAACCAAGCGTTTGCCGTCCTTATCGGTATAGGTTCCAGTCAGGTGTCCTTCCCTACCCTGCTTGTCGTAAATCTTGAATGCACGGCCCAGCTGTTGGTAGTCGTCAGGATTACCGAAACGGCAGTAGCTGTACGAGTCCCACAACAGACCGTAATTCTTGGTAGACAGCACGAAAGGCACGCTGACTTTGGTGTTATACTGGAACAGGTCCTCATTCAGGCCCTTCATGTTCAACTCTTCTGACTGGTGCTGACCCAGACCGTAAAATGACTCTCCGCGGGGACTATAGGGACTGTCGAATAACAGGTGCCACGTCAGTCCGTTGCGCTGAGCTTCGGGAACCTTCGCCACATCGACGCCAATCTCGCGGTCGGGCACACGGAACGGCTTGAATGTCTTGCCGCCCTCAGCCTCCTTCAGCAACTGCTTGCCATTAGCATCGTAGAAGGTCACTGCTCCCGTCTCCTTATCCACGCGAGCCTCAACGTTGGCCGCCTTCACGCAAACTTTGTCACCATCCGTCACCGTAAACTTCACCTTTGTCGTCTGCGGAACGATAATCAGACTCTGCTTCTCCGGCAACTGTGCCTCGGATGTTGCCTGCACGCGGATGATGTTGTCGTTCACTACTTGCAGACGCACAACCTGCGCACCGCCTGTCTTTACATTCTTTACAGGGATGGTCACATACTGACCATTGACGGTATATCCAGCAGCCTGTATCACGAATGACACCATTACTGCTATTCCCGTCATTACTAGTCTTCGGAAGTTCATCGTTTATTTCTTTGCTGAGGTATCCCGTATCACCAGTTGCTGAGGAACGATTTCCTTATATACCTTCGCATCACCATTGATATTGCGCAACAACAACTGGCAGGCCTTGACACCCATTTGGTGCGATTGATCCTGTATCACAGACATACGAGGTGTGACATAAGCTGCATGTACATCATCGGTAAATCCCATCAACGCCACATCGTCAGGAATCCTTAAGCCACTCTCCTTGATAGCTGTAAACGCAGCAAAAGTGATAATGTCATTGAAAGCCAAGATGGCATCAGGACGATGGTCACTTTTCAATAAGGCTAAAGTTTTTTCTAGTGCCACTTGATAATCAATCTTGTCGCAAATCACCAAGTCACGATCAATAGGAATATGATTCTCGCGTAATGCCTCCAAATAACCATGCTTACGACGACGCACCATGTCAAGATGATTAGGACCGCCAATAAAAGCAATACGACGACTGCCTGTGTCTATTAAATGTTGAGTAGCTTGCTGTGCGGCCTCATCACCATTTGCAGTCACACTGGAAAAACGGTCTGTCAGACAAGTACGTCCAAAGAATACCAAGGGAATGCCCATCTCAGCAATTTCCTCAAAATGATGGTAATCAGTCGTATTCTGAGCCAAACAGGCAATGATACCCTCTACATGCATCGAGATAAAATTGTCTACAGCATGTTCTTCGTCTTCATAACTTTCATGACTATTGGCACTAATCACGCTGTAGCCCTCACGACGAGCCTCGTCTTCTATACCGTCAAGTACTGCAGCATAGTAGTGCGTCACCAAATTAGGCACTACGACACCTATGATTTTGGGAGCTTCCCTACGAAGGCTTTGGGCAAATGGATTGGGGCGATAGTTAAGTTTTTTGGCCAAATCTTTAACCCGTTGTTGCATATCCTTACCAATTTCTGGTGAGTTGCGAAGCGCACGACTCACAGTAGCAATGCTCACCCCTAATTCGCGGGCAAGGTCCTTCAACGACGTTCTATGTTGTTTCTTGTTGTTCATATATCTTTGTCAACCGGCTACAAAGTTACACATTTTCTCTGAAACCCGCAAACGTTTACGTGAGTTTTTTGTTGTTTTTGACACCAAAAAGGCCAAAAAGTGCGTATCTTTGCACCAGAAATTCAGAATGAGTAATGAATAGTTGATAATAAGTTAGTTAGAAAACAAGATGAAGGCTGTCGTGAGACAGCCTTTTTCTATTCACTTTTCACTTATCATCCCTAACTATAATAATGTGTCGTCAACGTCTCGTTTTGTATTACAACTTAGAACATTAAAGTGAAGCCAAATCGTACACTGTTCTTATGTCCATGCGAATAGCCATTATAGTTCATACGTCTCACGTATTCAATCTGGAAGAAGCGGAAAATACTGCGAATACCTAAAGATATTTCCCAATAAGGCACTTTCGGATCTAAAAGATACGAATCATCAGGGAAATACATCAGCACATTGCTTTGGGCATTACGCTCCAAGAAGGGATTATTCTTGTCAGACAAAGCACCCCACAACATCTTTGCTCCAATGTACTCTCTCCAACGCAACTTCTTGATAAGGGGAATACGATTGAATATCTTGCCTTGCATGTCCCAGTTCATATCCACACTAACAAAGCGGTCATTTAGGAACTCCATGTTTGCAAGCAAGTTGAACGACTGCTTCTGACTGAAATACGACAAATTTGCAGCAGGCATACATAGTAGGGGAAAAGGCACCTGACTCCACTGTACACCGCCACGCGTGTAGAGGTCGATACGTCCCCAACTGTTAAGCCATATACGCTTAAAGATGCTAGCTTCCGTATAATGATAATCATAGTCACCACCTAAAAAGCCCTTTATTCCCATAGTATGACTAAGGATAAAAATGGGAGCTTCGCGATTAACCTTCAAACGACGCTGTTTGGAATTGGTGTATAAGGCACCAGGTGAATATTCTATCTCTGCGCGCAACTCCGTGGTCCGGAATCCAACTGAATTGGAAGGGTCAAGTTGGGAGGAAAGAGGAACAAACTGCATATTTCCTGCAGCCTCATTCTTCTCGGTCTTGACACTCAGCGTCGTACGCAAACCATACATCTGCTCGTAGTCGAAAGTCAATTGCTGACGATTGTAGAACATCATCTTATCAACCTTCGTCCATTTGAAAGCAGTAAACACATTATCCTTATCAGTAGGCAGGAACTTGTCAGAAGGTGACATCACGTCATAGGTTGAAAGGAATGACAAGTTGCGCTTAGGAAACTCGTCGGGCAGATATTTCTTCTTATTCAACGCCCATGTCAACTGCGAACTATAATAGGTATTATGACTTCGCCAACCTCGTGCAGCATAGCCTTTCCAAAAGATGTGGCGGTTAAGGTTCGCCGTTGTCTGAAGGGAGATACGAGTACGCAAGCCATCAATGAAATTAGTGCTCAGCATGGAATTGACGGGTCCAATATCCACCTTACTTGGATTACCTGTCTCAATATAGTTCTCTGCCAACAATTTCAGTCCCCAAAGAATATATTTAAATCCACCAACGCTCTTCATACCATTAAGGAAATCTTCCATGCCTGCCTCACTACGAGTCAGTTCCACCTTACGATGCTGTTGCCAGAAATCATCTTCCATCAACGCAGCATCAGGATCAGTGACAGTTTTTGCCTTACCTTTGAACAGTTTGTTGGGAATCTCGTCAAACTGATAGTCAGAGAGTCGTGTCGTTCGGATGGCCACACCTTTCTGCAAGAAGTCGAAGAGTACCAATTCCACCACCATATCGTCAACACTGAGCACCCATTCTCCTGTTGGCAATTTAGTAAACTCCTGCATGACTTTCAGTCCTTCCACAAAGTTTACATCTGTCTGATTGGGCAATATCAGTTCACAGCGTTTGACTTGACAGGTAGAATCTTTCAGTATATACAGGTCGCCACGGAATCCGAAATCCTGTTGGTTATTGGGCAGGAAATGCAAGTGAATACACGAGTCGCGGTCAACAACCAAAGTATCCTCAATATAGTAGCGATAGAAAGAGATGGCACCGTCACTGATAGGCGATGTAAATGGATGTTGCAGCAGTCGAATCTGGTCGTCATAGATATTGACATCCGTAAAGACATCCTTCGACACCGTATTTAAGATATCACCCGTCTGGAAGAAGTCGTTAATTCCCGATGATCGCTGTCCTTTTATGATTTCTTTCTCTGCATGTGGGGAACGACGGTATATCTTTTGTGTCACCGTCTCGTCAACACTGGCCGGCAGAATGAGTTTTCCCGTTTGTTCACAAGTCTCCACCTGATCGAGAATCCACTTATGCTTGCTGATTTTAGGATTCTCCAGTGTTTCTTTCTTCATATCGTTGAGTGCCAGCGTCAACTTCTGATACTTGGTGTACTGATAGTAATCACGATTCGAAAGGTCGGTTTTCTTCTTGTTGGCAATGACCTTTCTCATCAGTTCCACTGCAGGATTATTTTTCCGTTTGTAGCGGCTCTTCTTTGAGCGTACCGTCACCTCCTTTAGTGCACGATTATCCTCACGTAGTGACACAAACAGTTTCTCCATATCGCCATCGACAGTATAGGTACGTGCTTTATAACCTACAGCACTAACTGTCAGTTTCCAACCCTTATGACGTTCTATCTTGAAGCGACCACTAAGGTCTGTGATTGCTGCCACACGATGGCCTTTATACTGCACACTGGCAAAACCGATATTCTCGCCTGTAGCCTCATCCACCACATGGCCAATAATCGTTTGTGCATGCAATGCAAAAGGCAAATAAACGAAAAGAATAAAAAGTATATGACGCATACCCGAAATCAATTATTCCAATGGTATCTCAACCCAAAAGAGTGAACCCTCATGCTGTTTCGACTCCACACCAACCTTACCTCCGATACTTAACGCCAAACTACGGCAGATACTGAGTCCCAAGCCTGTGCCGGGAACAAACTCATCAATCTTGACAAACCGTTCAAAGAGATGATCATTGCAATGAATGGAAGGAATGCCCTTACCTGTGTCACGAACCCAAATGCGCAACAGGCCATTATTCAGTTGATAGCCTAACGTCACCACACCTTTGGTCGTAAACTTCATCGCATTATCCATATACTGGTTCAGTATCTCACGTAGACGATTACGGTCAGAGAAAGGCTGAACGGCATTAGCCTGAGCCTCTACCTCAATCTTGACACCTGTTTCTTTACTTTTATTTGAATACTTATCTACAACATCCATCAACAACTGGTTAAGGTCAAAGCGTTCTTTCCTGACGGTCACACTACCAGCTTCCAACTTCGACATGTTGGCCATATCGTCGAACAAACGCAGCAAGTGGGCATTATTCTGCTTGATCAGACTTATCAACTCTGCACGTTCCTCATCATTTTGGGCCATCGACAACACGTCACTGAAACCGACAATAGCATTCAATGGCGTACGAATTTCATGCGACATATTAGCCAAAAATGCCGATTTCAAACGGTCACTCTCCTCAGCATAGTTACGTGCTTCAATAAGTTCACGCTCTATCGCTTTCTGATTGTCAATCAGCGTTAGTGTACCAACTATTACCTGAGTGTGTCCATTGAGGTCACGTTTCTCTATGGTGGCATAGGCATCTTCCCAGTGTACCTGGTCAGAGTGTGGCAAACGAGTTTCAAATTGTTCATACGCCTCGTCCACACGTCCTTCCATCAGGTTTTTCAGAGCGGTCTGTATCTGAGGCCTATATTGCGGCAACATCAATTCATAGAATTCTTCTATTGGCGTATTGGGCGAGAAATGGAAACTACCGACGACATCGCGGAAGTCACTCTCAAAAGTAATAGTACGACTCTGTACATCAATACGCCAGATAGCCATTTTCATGACCTTCATCACCAAGTCGTACTCCACAGAGTGACGTTGCATATTTGACAACAACGACAATTCCTCTGTCAATCGTCTACCTTGCCGTAACTGATAAAACAACCACATGACGGCACAAATCAACATAAGAACACCCGCTATCCATACCATGATATCGAGTCTCCACAAATCGCCTAATGCGAAAAGAATAACATTATATGCCATGCCCATACGGTTAATTTGGCGCAAAATTACATAAAAGAATTGGAAAATGAAAGAAAACAACGTGTTTTTTTTGTATTTTGCTCACTTATTCGTATCTTTGCACCATATTTAGTACATATATATAATGACACAAAATTTTGAAATCATCGCTAAGACCTTCATGGGACTTGAGCCCGTCTTGGCGAAAGAACTGACGCAGTTGGGCGCAAACGACGTACAGATAGGTCGTCGTATGGTATCATTTAAGGGTGATAAGGAACTTTTGTATCGTGCCAATTTCCAACTGCACACTGCCATCCGCATTCTGAAACCCATCAAACACTTTAAGGCTCTCTCGGCCGATGACGTCTACGAAGGTGTCAAGGACATCGACTGGAGCGAGTACATCGGAATCGATAAGACCTTTGCTGTCGACTCAGTGGTGTTCTCCGAGGAGTTCCGCCATTCTAAGTTTGTAGCCTATAAGGTAAAGGATGCCATTGTCGACCAATTCCGCGAGAAGACGGGACAGCGTCCTAATATCAGCATCTCCAATCCGGACATCCGCCTGCACATCCATATTGCTGACGACCAGTGCACACTGTGCCTTGACTCCAGTGGCGACTCACTGCATCGTCGCGGCTATCGTCAGGAGTCTGTCGAGGCACCCCTCAACGAGGTGCTGGCAGCAGGCATGATTCTAATGACGGGCTGGCATGGCGAGACCGACTTCATCGACCCCATGTGTGGCTCTGGCACTCTGCTCATCGAGGCTGCACTCATTGCCCGCAACATGGCGCCAGGCTTGTTCCGCAAGGAGTTTGCCTTCGAAAAGTGGCCAGATTTCGATCGCGAACTCTTCGACGAGATTTATAACGACGACTCTCAGGAGCGTGAGTTCAATCACCACATCTATGGCTATGATGTGGACATGAAAGCAGTCAACACGGCTCGTCTCAATGTGAAGGCCGCAGGTCTTTCGAGTGATATCACCATTGAGGAACAGGACTTCAAGAACTTTACGCAGCCCAAGAACAAGAGCATCATGGTGACCAATCCTCCTTATGGTGAGCGCATCTCTACACCCGACTTATTGGGTACTTATAAGATGATTGGCGAACGACTGAAGCACCAGTTCACTGGCAACGAGGCGTGGATTCTGTCCTATCGCGAGGAGTGCTTTGCCCAAATTGGCCTGAAGCCCAGCATCAAGATTCCCGTATTCAATGGTTCCCTGGAGTGCGAATTCCGTAAATACCAGATGTTTGACGGCAAGATGAGTGTCTTCCGTGAAGAGGGTGGCGTCGTCAAGACGGAAGAAGAAAAGCGTCAGATGGCAGAGAAGCGTCGCTTCAAGCAGAACCGCGAATTCAAGAAACGTCTCGATGAAGAGCAAGAGAATGCTGAGGCCGATATCCGCTCGTTCAAGTTCCGTTCGTTAGAAAAGAAAGAGCCCAAGAAAGCCCGTGAAGACAGAGAACCAAGAGAATCTAAGTATTCTAGAGGGTCAAGGGACGGCTCTAGAGATTCAAGGAACTCTAGAAGTTCCAGAGATTCTCGAGGTCCTAGAGGTTCCAGGGATTTCAAAAAACCGTTTAAGAAAAACAACCGACGTTTCGATGATGATGAAGAAGATTAAATACCTGTTCATCTTAGCCTTCCTTGTATTGCCTCTCGCAACAAACGCTCAGAAAAGCAAACAGGAAGAGCAAAAGGCTAAGGAAATAATTGACATGCTATTTGATAAGATGCAGAAGCTTTTCTCCCTTGAAGAACTCAACTATGGCGGCAACAGCTATCGCACCTTACAGCCTGAGAACAAATGGTATGCCTGGTGGGGCGATGAACTGATACATACTGATGTTGAGGAGTGCTATCTCGTTGACAAGAAAACGGGCAAGGAGAAGTTGCTTTTTACCCTCGATGAGGTTAACAAATGGCTCAATAGCGACGACATGTATCATGTCCGCACCCTTTATTCGGCCTCATTCCCCTACTCTGACCAGCCCTTGGTGGCACTGGGCAACAAGAAATCATTCCTGCTGCTGAATTTCAAAACTCATGAGATGGTTTGGCAAGACAGCATCTCGGGTCAGACTGCCAACGACTGGAGCAAGGAGTCAAAAGCTACTGCTTATGTCAAGGAGCACCAGCTATATGTTGCTGATGCACAGGGCAAGGAACACCAACTGACAACCGATGGCAGTCGTGAAATTGTGTATGGGCAATCTGTACACCGCAATGAATTCGGCATAGAAAAAGGCACGTTTTGGAGTCCCGACGGCCAGCGCTTAGCCTTCTATCGTATGGATCAGAGCATGGTGAACGATTATCCGCAGGTAGACATCTTCCCCCGCGAGGCGACTTACGAACCAGACAAATATCCGATGGCGGGCATGAACGCTCACATAGTAACGGTAGGCGTTTATGACATAAACACCAACAAGACCATCTATCTCAAGACGTCAAATGGTAGTGTGGTCAGCGATTCGGTCGCTGACCCTTGCCCCATCTATTTCACGAACATTGCCTGGAGTCCCGATGCTAATACCATCTACATGTTCGAACTGAACCGTGACCAGAACGATTGTCGTCTTGTCAGCTACGATGCTACAACGGGTAATCGTGTCGCAGAACTATATCGCGAGACCAGTACGAAATACGTAGAACCCATGCATCCCATTCTGTTCCTGCCTTGGGACAGCGACAAGTTTATCATGCAAAGTGAGCGCGACGGCTACAACCACCTATATTTATATAATAAGGAGGGACAGTTGTTAAGTCAACTGACCAGTGGCGCATGGGTAGTTCAGGATGTTGTTGGTTTCAATACCAAACAGAAGAGTATTATCATCGAGGCCAACAAGTATCACCCCCTGCATCGTCAACTTTATAGTGTTAATGTTAATAATGGTAAGATGACCCAGTTGACTACTGATGACGGTGTACATTACGGTAAACTCTCAAAGTCGGGCTCTTTCCTGATTGTCCGCCACTCACATCCCACTCAACCACGAAATATTGTATTAACCAACACCCATCACCCATCACCTATCACCCTTCTCACTGCCTCCGACACTTGGAAGGACTACGAACAGCCCATCTTCGAGTGTGGCAGCATCAAGGCGGCTGATGGTGTCACCGACCTCTACTACCGCATGGTGAAGCCATACGACTTCGACCCACAGAAAAAATATCCCACCGTTGTCTACGTCTATGGCGGACCTCATGCTCATAACGTCGAGGCTTCTTGGCACTGGCATAGTCGCCCGTGGGAAACCTATATGTCGCAAAAAGGCTACATCGTCTTCATCCTCGACAATCGTGGATCGGAGTATCGTGGTCGTGACTTCGAGCAAGCCACCTTCCGTCAGTTAGGACAGATAGAGATGCAGGACCAGATGAAGGGCGTAGAATATCTGAAGAGCCTGCCCTATGTCGATGCCGACAAACTCGGTGTCCACGGCTGGTCGTTTGGTGGTTTCATGACCATCTCACTCATGCTGAACTACCCCGATGTATTCAAAGTAGGTGTGGCTGGCGGCCCCGTCATCGACTGGAAATGGTACGAGGTCATGTATGGCGAACGCTATATGGACACGCCACAGCAGAATCCTGAGGGCTACGCAAAGGCAAGCCTCATCGACAAAGCCGGTAAGCTGAAGGGCAAACTCCAGATTATCACGGGCTATAACGACAAGACCGTTGTACCCCAGCACTGCCTGTCGTTCCTCGATGCCTGCATTAAGGCCGGTACCCAACCCGACTTCTTTGCCTACCCAGGCGAGGAGCACAACATGCGAGGTCATGCCAGCGTACATCTGCACGAACGTATCACACAATATTTCGAAGACTACCTGAAGTAGTTCATAATTCACAGTTCATAGTTTATAGTTATGAAAGAAGAACAAATCCTCGTCCGCATCACAGGACAAGACCGTCCTGGACTGACAGCAGCCGTCATGGGCATTCTGGCGAAGTACGATGCTAAGGTTCTCGACATCGGTCAGGCCGACATCCACAGCACACTTTCGCTGGGCATTCTGATTCGTATGGATGAGATGAAGTCGGGACTGGCCATGAAGGAACTATTGTTCAAGGCTACAGAGTTAGGTGTCAACATCGGATTTTCG
>JAEEGL011120631.1_pt1 | contig 10764 bp, 8 predicted proteins | sample 9134231 | NCBI WGS metagenome assembly JAEEGL01 (sample SAMN16246548, study PRJNA631951) | gut metagenome | biome: gut microbiome; feature: rumen; material: fiber-attached | host: Bos | place: Iran: Karaj | collected 2018-10
CATGGAATAGACTTCATCTCAATGATCGCTCCTACAAGTGAGGACAGAATCAAGACTATCGCATCCCAGGCCAGAGGATTTATATATGTAGTTTCTTCTCTCGGAGTTACAGGTGTGAGAAGTGAGATCAAGACTGACCTCGGCTCTATTCTTGGACTTATCAAGGAAGCAACTGATACACCGGCAGCCATCGGCTTCGGAATCAGCAGCCCTGAGCAGGCAGAGAAGATGTCCAAGATCGCAGACGGCGTAATCGTTGGTTCAGCTATGGTAAGAATCGTTGCTGAATATGGCAAGGATGCACCTGAGAGGCTGGCTGAATACGTTAAGAGCATGAAGGCAGCAATCGCTTAAATTTACCTGAAAAAGTAATTTAAAGAAGTTCTTGACTTTTGAAAACAAAGTAATATACTATTAACAGTTTAAATTATTAATAATTTTTTAAATCTACGGAAGCAAGGGCGCTTCGGGCTTAATGCTCGGAGTGCCTCTTTTTAGGGGCTTTAAGGAACTGTAATAGTTTAGAGGAGCGAAAACGTATGTCCGATTTTAGTAAAAAATTGATTCTTGAAGATGGAAGTGAGTACTACGGATACGGATTCGGTGCTGACAAAGAGGCAGTATGCGAGATCGTATTCAACACATCCATGGCCGGATATCAGGAAATAGTATCCGATCCGTCCTATACCGATCAGGCAATTGTAATGTCCTATCCACTGATAGGTAATTACGGAATAACCGATGAGGATTTTGAGAGCAAGCTTCTGAATCTGGGAGGATTAATCGTTAGAGAGATCAACGATTTCCCTTCAAACTTCAGATTCACAAGAACTCTTTCAGAACTTCTGGAGGATGCAGATGTTCCGGGAGTTTACGGAGTTGATACAAGAAAGCTTGTAAGAAGTATCAGAGACTTCGGTTCAAGAAAGGTGCTTATAACAGATGCAGCAACATCTCTCGAAGATGGCCTTAAGAAGCTTAAGGAGACTGAGCTTAAGAGGGATCAGGTTGCACGCTGCAGCTGTAGAAAGAGATGGTATTCAAGAACATCGAACCCTAAGTACAGCGTAGTTGCTATTGACTGCGGCATGAAGATGAACATCGTACGTGAACTTAACGCTCACGGCTGCAACGTTACAGTTGTACCATATAATACATCGGCTGAAGAGATTCTCCGTATGAAGCCGGACGGACTCTTCATATCAAACGGACCTGGAGATCCGGGAGATGTGCCTGAAGTAATCGAAACACTGAAGAATCTTAAGGGCAAGCTTCCTATGTTTGGAATCTGCCTTGGACATCAGCTGATCGCTCTTTCTTATGGCGCTAAGACCTATAAGCTTAAGTTCGGTCACAGAGGCGGCAATCACCCTGTTAAAGACTTTGCAACAGGTAAGATAGAGATTACCAGCCAGAATCACAGTTATGCTGTAGATGAGGCTTCTATCGAGGGTACAGGCCTTAAGGTGTCACATATAAATCTTCTGGATAATACAGTTGAGGGACTTGCTTCTGAGGATGGAAGCGTCTTCTCAGTACAGTACCATCCGGAGAGTGCACCGGGACCACAGGACAGTACATATTTGTTTGATAGATTCATTAAGAATATGGGGAAATAAGAGATGCCAAAGAGAAGTGATATACACAAAATATTAGTTATCGGTTCAGGTCCTATCGTTATAGGACAGGCAGCAGAGTTTGATTATGCCGGAACCCAGGCCTGCCTTGCACTTAAGGAAGAGGGCTATGAGGTAATCCTTGCAAACTCCAATCCTGCTACTATCATGACAGATACCATGGTGGCAGATAAGGTTTATATGGAGCCTCTGACACTTGAATATATGGCGCGTATCTGCAGATACGAGAGACCGGATGCAATCGTTCCGGGAATCGGTGGACAGACAGGTCTTAATCTTGCTATGCAGCTCTATGATAAGGGCGTTCTGGAGGAGTGCGAGATCGAACTTCTTGGAACAGATGCAGCAAGTATCAGATGCGCAGAAGACAGAGAAGAGTTCAAAGAGTTATGTGAGAAGCTGGGGGAGCCTGTAGTTCCTTCAGAGATTACATATACGGTTGAGGAAGGACTTAAGGCAGCAGAGGATATCGGATATCCTGTTATCCTCAGACCTGCATTTACACTTGGTGGAACAGGCGGCGGTTTCGCTGACAATCCTGAAGAGATGGCAGAGATGATGAAGAAGGCTCTTGCCCTTTCACCGGTTCACCAGGTTCTTGTTGAGAAGAGTATCAAGGGTTATAAGGAAATCGAGTACGAAGTAATGAGAGATGCCAACGACACAGCTCTCGTTGTTTGTAACATGGAGAACCTTGATCCTGTTGGTATCCACACAGGTGACTCCATCGTTGTGGCTCCTTCACAGACCCTTACAAATAAGGAATATCATATGCTGAGAGACAGTGCTCTGAAGATCATCAGAGCTCTTGGAGTAGAAGGTGGATGTAACTGCCAGTTCGCTCTGGACCCTCAGTCATTTAACTACTATGTTATAGAGGTTAACCCTCGTGTATCCAGATCTTCAGCTCTTGCTTCAAAGGCCAGCGGTTATCCTATCGCCCGCGTTTCAGCAAAGATCGCTGTAGGTATGAATCTGGATGAGATCAAGCTTGCCAATACACCTGCATGCTTCGAGCCGGCACTTGACTATGTCGTAACGAAGATGCCTAGATTCCCATTTGACAAGTTTACTCTTGCATCAAATGTACTCTCTACCCAGATGAAGGCAACCGGTGAGACCATGAGTGTCGGCCGTACATTTGAAGAGAGTTTACTTAAGGCTATCAGATCTCTTGAGGATGGAAAGAATCATATCCACCTTGAGAAGTTCGATGTAAAGAGCCTCTCTGATAAGCCGGAACCTGAGAATAGAGCAGAGGCAGTTGAAAAGCTGCTTAAATATATCGAAGATGGTACAGATGACCGTATCTATGCACTGTCACAGCTTATCTGGCTGGGCGTGGATCTTCAGGTTATCATGAACCGTACAGGAATCGACATGTTCTTCCTGGATAAGATCAAGAACATCGTTGATTTCGAGAAGCGTCTTGAGGGAGTAAGTCTTGATAAGGAAACTCTCTATGAGGCAAAGAAGATGGGCTTCTCTGATTCTTACATCGCTGAGCTTACAGGTCTTACAGAAGACGAGGTATGGAACAAGCGTAAGGAGTTGGGAATCCGTCCTGTTTACAAGATGATCGATACCTGTGCCAGCGAGTTTGAAAGCTATGTACCTTACTTCTACTCAACTTATGAGGAGGAGAATGAGTCCATAGTATCTGAGAACAAGAAGGTTATCGTTCTTGGTTCAGGTCCTATTAGAATCGGTCAGGGTGTTGAGTTCGACTACTCCACAGTTCATGCCGTAAGAACTATTCACGACATGGGTTATGAAGCTATCGTTATCAACAACAACCCTGAGACAGTTTCAACTGACTATACAACTGCTGATAAGCTCTACTTCGAGCCGCTCACAGTTGAAGATATAATGAATATAATCGACCTTGAGAAGCCGGAGGGTGTTATCACATCTCTCGGTGGACAGACAGCAGTTAACCTGGCTGAGCCTCTTATGAAGAGAGGAGTTAAGCTTATCGGTACTGACTGCGAGGCAATCTTCAGAGCTGAGGACAGAGATGCCTTCGAAAATGTTATCCAGAGCCTCGACATCCCTCATCCAAAGGGAGTTGCAGTTACTGATATCGAAAGCGGTGTTAAGGCTGCTGAGAAAATCGGCTATCCTGTACTTGTTCGTCCTAGCTTCGTTCTTGGTGGACGTGCTATGGAGATTGTTGCCAACGAGGAAATGCTCCGTCATTACCTGAAGACAGCGGTTGAGGTTGATGAGGACAGACCTGTTCTTGTTGATAAGTACATCGTTGGTAAAGAGGTTGAGGTTGATGCCATCTGTGATGGTACCCGCGTATTCCTTCCGGGAATCATGGAGCTGGTTGAGAGAACCGGTGTTCACTCAGGAGACAGTACCAGTGTTTATCCTCCTTATTCAATTTCTGAAAAGGTTAAGGAAACAATCACAGAGTATACAGAGAAGCTTGGTATAGGCATCGGAATCGTAGGTCTTTTCAATATCCAGTTTATCGTTGATAAGCAGGATAATGTATATATCATCGAGGTTAATCCTCGTGCTTCAAGAAGTGTACCATTCCTGTCCAAGTCAACAGGTTTCCCACTTGTTGATATAGCAACCAAGGTTATGCTTGGTCATTCACTCGAGGAGCAGGGCTATTCTGAGAATCCTGCATATCCGGGACTTAAGACAGATAAGAAATGGTATGTAAAGGCTCCTGCTTTCTCCTTCGCTAAGCTGAATGGTATGGATGCATATCTTTCACCTGAGATGAAGTCTACAGGTGAGGCTATCGGTTATGATAAGTCTCTTAAGAGAGCTTTCTATAAGGCTCTTCAGGCTTCAGGAATCAAGATGAAAGAGTACGGAACTGTAATGGTAACTCTTGCTGATGAGGATAAGGAAGAAGCACTTCCACTGGTAAGACGTTTCTATGAGCTGGGATTTAATATCGAGGCTACTGTCGGAACAGGTGAGTTCCTCAAGGAGCACGGTATCAGAACCCGTATCAGAGGAAAGCTCAGTGACGGCAGTGATGAAGTTCTCAGATCCATCGAAGCAGGTTACGTAAGCTACATAATTAATACAAGAGCTATTCTTTCAGGAATACATTATCAGGATGGTGCTGAGATAAGACGCTGCGCTATCATGAATGGTGTTACACTTTTCTCATCCCTTGATACAGTTAAGATTCTTCTGGATGTTCTGGAAGACATCACACCAAGAATATCTACAATCTAAAAAAATGCGGGTTGTTTCAATTTGAAACAACCCGCTTATATTTTTTACAGCAGATCTGTCAGCTTCTTGCCATAGAAGAAGCTATGTGTCATCTTGTAATACTCTTTCCACATCTTAAGGGTTTCACATCCCTTCTTACGCGGACAGTCATAGTCTGCATCCTTGAGACATGCAACAGGTGCCAGAGTTCCTTCCATAAGTTCAATGATGGAACCTACCATATACTTTGATGGATTCTTGCTGAGGCAGTATCCGCCGCCCTTTCCGCTGACGCCGATTATCATATCTCCGGCTACAAGTTCCTTAACTATTATCTCTAAATACTTTTTGGATATATCCTGTCTTTCGGCTATGTCTTTAAGTGGAACATATCCCTCATTCTGGTGCTTTGCAAGGTCGATCATGACCCTCAGAGCATAACGTCCCTTTGTTGAAACCATATTGATATCCTCCCCATAGATAAACCCTATAAAAAAGCGGTTATTTCCTGTCTGGTTGTAGTATACACCCATTGCCACTAAGGGTAAATAGGTAAAATAAATAAAACCCTACAGGTAAATAGGAAAATTTTTTCTAATTACCTATTGACATAGTAGGTTTATAGTGTTAATATAACGCCATCACTTAAGAAAGGACGTACAGATATGAGTTACGCATTGATCAACAAGTCATATGAATACATGTGTAGTAACCGAATGTGTTGCTGCAGGATAGGAAGCTGTCGAATGTGTTGTTGCGATATGTGTAATGACTGTATCGACTGAATATAATCAGAAATTAATCGAATAATAAAACAAGAAATAAATCGAAAAAATATAAAATCAATTTGAATTATAAGGAGAATTAAAGAAATGGGAAATTATAGATTTGAAACACTTCAGTTACATGTAGGTCAGGAGCAGCCGGATCCGGCAACTGATTCAAGAGCAGTTCCAATTTATCAGACAACATCTTATGTATTCCGCAACAGCCAGCATGCAGCTGACAGATTCGGACTTGCAGATGCAGGTAACATTTACGGAAGACTTACAAACTCAACTCAGGACGTTCTTGAGAAGAGAATAGCAGCTCTTGAAGGCGGTAGTGCAGCACTCGCACTTGCATCCGGAGCAGCAGCAATCACATATACTATCGAGGCTCTTGCTGCTAACGGCGGTCACATCGTAGCACAGAAGACAATCTATGGTGGAAGCTACAACCTTCTTGCACATACACTTCCTCAGTACGGAATCGAGACAACATTTGTAGATGCACATAATCTTGCAGAGGTTGAGGGAGCTATCAAGGACAACACAAGAGCTATCTACTTAGAGACACTTGGAAATCCTAACAGTGATATTCCTGATATTGACGCTATCGCAGAGATCGCTCATAAGCACGGTCTTCCTGTTGTAGTTGATAATACATTCGGAACACCTTATCTTATCAGACCTATCGAGCACGGTGCTGATATCGTAGTTCATTCAGCTACTAAGTTTATCGGTGGTCACGGAACAACTCTCGGCGGTATCATCGTTGAGTCAGGTAAGTTTGACTGGAAGGCAAGCGGAAAGTATCCTAACATCGCAGCTCCGAACCCAAGTTATCATGGTGTATCATTCTATGATGCTGTAGGACCTGCTGCATTCGTTACTTTCATCCGTGCTATACTTCTTCGTGATACAGGTGCAACAATTTCTCCATTCAACGCATTTCTCCTTCTTCAGGGAACAGAGACTCTGTCCCTTCGTCTTGAGAGACATGCTGAGAATACAGCTAAGGTTATTGAATTCCTTAAGAATCACCCACAGGTTGAGAAGGTTAATCATCCTTCAATCGAGGATCATCCGGATCATGAGCTTTACAAGAAGTACTTCCCGAACGGCGGCGGCTCTATCTTTACATTTGAGATCAAGGGCGGCAAGGAAGAGGCTTGGAAGTTCATCGATGGTCTTAAGATCTTCTCACTCCTTGCAAATGTAGCGGACGTAAAGAGTCTCGTTATTCATCCTGCATCAACAACACATTCACAGCTTTCTGAGGAAGAGCTTCTGGATCAGGGCATCAAGCAGAACACAATCAGACTCTCAATCGGAACTGAGAATATCAATGATATAATTGAAGACCTGGAAGCAGGCTTCGCAGCAGCTAAGTAATTAGCTGTACACTGACAACTCCTGGTAAATATGGCCCGGCTGCACTGCAGAGCAGTCGGGCTTTTTGATGTACATAGTAATCGGTTTTTTGTTTATGAACATAAAATGTGATATAGTTGGTATGTTGTTTTATAGTTGTTCGGCGGATGATGCCGTCTTTTGAATAGATGAATTATAATGTGGAGCGATAAGTATTATGGACGAAAAGAAGAATATTCTTATAGTAGATGATGATATGCATATCGGAAATATGCTGGAAGAAACTCTGAGACTGGAGGGATACGAAGTTTCAAGAGCTTATTCAGGAACTGAGGCACTGATGGTGCTGAACAACAGCCGCCCGGATCTCATACTTCTGGATCTTATGCTGCCGGGACTTACGGGAGAGGAACTGCTTCCGCTTATTAAGGGTATCCCGGTTATTATAGTGAGTGCGAAGCTTGATATGACGAATAAGGTTAAGCTTCTTCTGGATGGTGCAGCAGACTATGTGACAAAGCCATTTGATATGGATGAGCTTCTTGCCAGAATTGTAGTTCAGTTAAGACAGGCTGAGATGATGAAAGCCATGTCAGAGGTGGTAGGTGTGCCAAATGATGAGCAGGGGACTGCTGTAGATATTGCAGAACATCACTCGGAGACAGAGATTACAGCCAGCGGCATAACTCTTGACTGGGAACTTCACACTGTAAGGATAGATGGAGAGGAAGTATCTCTTACCAGAACAGAATGTGCAATACTCAGGATCCTTATGAATGACGCTGGACGTCCTATTGGAAGAAATACAATCCTTGATAAGATTAGCTTCGATACTCCGGACTGTACGGAGCGTTCACTGAAGCAGCACATCAGCAACATTCGTAAGAAGCTGCAGGCGATAAACGGAGTTGATTATATAGAGGCGATATACGGTATTGGATTTAAATTTATTAAATCTTGACCTTTCCTTGACGATTCCTTGCCCGGTTTCTTGACTATTGTATGTTAAATTATCCGTGTAAGATAAAAAGACGCGGGAACAAGCGCGGTACATAAGACGCGGGACATGAGACACCGTGCAGGAGGAAATTATGGAATATATTGTTAGAACAAATGAAATTTGCAAATACTATAAGGGATTTAAAGCACTGAATGGTGTGACAATGAATATCCCAAAGGGTTCTATCTACGGTTTTGTAGGTAAGAACGGAGCAGGTAAGACAACTATGATCAGAATCCTTACCGGCCTTCAGCTTCCGACTAAGGGAAGCTTCGAACTGTGCGGAAAGAGCAGTGACAGCAGTGATATCCATAAGGCACGCCGCCGCATGGGAGCTGTTGTTGAGTCACCTGCACTTTTCCAGGACATGACAGCAAAGGATAACTTAAAGCAGCAGTACATCAATCTCGGTCTTCCAAGCTATGAAGGAATCGATGAGCTGCTTGAGCTTGTAGGCCTTGCAGATACAGGAAGAAAGAAGGTTAAGAACTTCTCTCTCGGAATGCGTCAGAGACTTGGTATCGCAATTGCACTTTGCGGCAATCCTGATTTCATCATCCTTGATGAGCCGGTTAACGGACTTGATCCTCAGGGAATCATAGAGATCAGAGAGCTTATCATAAAGCTCAACAAAGAGCAGGGAATCACAGTTCTTATCTCAAGCCACATCTTAGACGAGCTTGGAAAGCTTGCTACACATTACGGCTTCATCGATAAGGGCGTTATCATAAAGGAAATGAGTGCAGAGGAGCTTGAAGCTGCATGCAGAAAGAGCATCCGCATGAAGGTAAGCGATACAGCAGCTCTTGCACGTATCATGGATAAGCAGGGAATCGAGTATTCTATTCTCAGCGAAGATACAGCAGATGTTTATTCAACTATGAAGTTTTCCGATATAGCCGCTGCATTTGCAGCTGAAGGCTGCGAGATAATAACTATGGAAGAGCATGATGAGAGCCTGGAAGCTTTCTATATGTCACTTCTCGGAGGTGAGTCAAATGTATAGAATGCTCCGTGCGGATCTGCACAGGTTGTTCAGGTCGAAATTATTCTATGCCGCAACAATCGGTTACGCATTCCTGTATACAGCATCGCTTCCGTTCATCATGTGGTTTATAAGCCTGTTTGTTCCTACAGAACTTGATCCCGCAGATTTCTTCATCAAGAGTGAACCGGGAACGGCAGCTATTGCGATTGCGGTATTTGTTACGGCTTTCCTTATGAAGGAGTTCTCGGAAGGCTCGATCAGAAACAAGCTTTCATCGGGAGTAAAGAGAAGCGATATCTTCTTATCATCAGTAATTACTATGGCCATTGCCGCAGTAATCATCCAGGCATCGGCACTTCTGTCGGTAGTGATCTCGGGAGAACTCTTCACGGCAGGTTTCATATCACCGATGAAGGATGTCCTTATCATTAACGGATATTATGCTATTGCCGCAGTCAGCCTGGCAGTATTTGATGCAACGCTGATGTACATTTTTGCGGGAAACGGTGCGTCGCTTTTTGTCAGCTCTATTCTGGCGGTAGTCATGAAGTTTGTGGGAATGATGGTGCTCGAGGATCTTTATCCGGAAAGCGGAGAAGTACTTATATCAGGAACAAGACTTCAGCTATTTACATTTTTAGATAAGTACGTTCCATACATGCATCTCTTCGGATTCCCAAGATTTGACTGGGATGCATATGTTATCGGAGGTGCTGTTCTCTCAGTAATCTCCATAGTGGTTGGAATTCTTGTTTTTGAGAAGAAAGATTTAAAGTAGGTGGATAAAATGTTAAGCGTATTAAAGGCAAATTTGAACAGACTTTTTAAGAATATATTTTTTATAGCAGGATGCATTCTTGCAGCTGTAATTACATGGTATTTTGTTACAAATGCAGAGGCAATACTCGGACCGCATTATCGCGAGAAGGCCGGTGCTATGCAGCTCATCAGTATCGGAGTTATCATGTTCGTATCGATCTTTGCACCGATATTCCAGAGTACAGAGTATACGAACGGTGTTATCAGAAATAAGATCGTCATGGGTAAGAAGCAGTCGGAGATATATGCCGCACATTACATTACCATGCTGGTTGTGGCAGCCGCTATTATAATCTCATGGCTGATCGGCGGAATCATAGCGGGAGTTTCCGTAAATGCATGGCTTATTACATATATGGTTAAGCTTTTCTTCAGCATGATCGCTTACGCATCATTTATGACCTTTATCGGAATGAGATTTAAGAAGGTTGTTACTTCGGCAACCCTTGGTATACTTGCTGTTCAGGGCGGATTTTCTTCAATCATCATAATCTTTATGGTGGCATCAAGAAACTTCGGAACATTTATGGGTACTGTATTTTCATATATCGGAAATGCACTTGCTATCGGACGCTGGTTTTCGAATTCACAGCTTTGCGATCCGGGATGTAATTTAAATATTGTTTTAACACTTGTGGTATCACTTGTTATGGCAGTAATCTATTATGTAATAGGTTCATACAGAATCGATAAGAGAGATCTGGCATAAGCAAATAAAGAATAAGGGGGCGCGGTAATGGGTGTAGCGCTGGCGGTATGCATAGCAGTCATATGCTTACTGGTAATTAAAATTTTTATGATGAAGAAATCAGTCCGGGAGATCCGGACTGATTTTAGTGAGAGGACGGGACTCGATACAAATTCACTTATCGGGGTTTCTTCGCGGGACAAGGATATATGCGCTCTCGCAAATGATATGAATCATACCATTTCGAAGCTTCGTAAATCCTATCACAGATATAATGAGGGCGACAGGGAGCTGAAGAATGCGATCAC
>JAEEGL012193397.1_pt1 | contig 10764 bp, 9 predicted proteins | sample 9134231 | NCBI WGS metagenome assembly JAEEGL01 (sample SAMN16246548, study PRJNA631951) | gut metagenome | biome: gut microbiome; feature: rumen; material: fiber-attached | host: Bos | place: Iran: Karaj | collected 2018-10
CGGTAAAGGTCGTCTTCCGCATCCGGCGCAAGGACGGCTTCACCGGCAAGGTGACGCTGGAGTTTCCGCCGGACATCCGTGCCCAGAGCAATGTCATCACCTCTGGCGTGGACGAGGTCGCGACCTTCCTCTCCTACCGGGGGACGGTCGGAAAGGAAATCCAGCCCATGAAGGTCTTCGCCTCCGCCACAATCAACGGCAAGACGGTTCGCCATCCGGTCATGCCGTGCGACGAGTACGAACAGGCGTTTGCCTGGAAGCATCTCGTGCCGGCGGAGGACTTCCTCTTCCGCGGCTTCCCGCCGCCTAAGAAGCCGGCCAAGATGTGGTACGAGTCAATCAAGCTCCCGCCGAACCACAAGAAGAACCCCGGCAAGTGCCTCAACTGCCATAGTGAGAAGCAGCTCCGCGAGCACCTGTAGCCGCAAGAAGGAAGCTTAAGGAATTATCACACCGCGATGAAACCGGAGACGTCAGACGACGTCTCAGTTTCCTTGTTGTCGGAGGGCTGCGCGTCGCGGAAGTCGCCGATGACCTTCGTCCAGGCCTCGAGCGAGGACACGAAGCGCTCGGCCTCGGCATAGAACAAATCGTCGTCTATCGCCTTGCACTGGAGCACGCGGCAGAGGACAAAGCGGCCTGTCTCATGATCAAGGGAGAGCGTCGCGCCAGCCGTGCCGCCGAAGAGGTGGTTTGCTTCCAGCATGATCTTGTAGAGGGTTTCCAGCCGTTCCGGCGGCGGCTCGCCAAGGTCACCGACAAGCGCGATGGCATCAAGTTCGTGGAGTTCGCTGATCGTGACGCGAAGCCCATCGGCCTCAAAGGCGAGGGAACCGTCGGCATCGGGCTCGAACCCGATGCCGGTCTTCTCGCAAAACAACTTGATGATTTCAGATCCTTCCATTGTCTCGCTCGTCCTTATCAATCAGAAGGCTCCGGTGATTTCCATGCAGGTAGGCCCAATGCGGTCGACATCCTCCGCCGTGACTGCGCGCACCACTGGCTTGCCGCCTTCCATGAGCGGCGTGAGTTTGCCATTTTCCACCGTACAGATCGGGCGGATCTTGCCGACGAGTTCCTGCTTGACCGCATCTGCGAGATCTTTCCAGACCTTCCCGGTCGGAATTTTCTTGCTGGCCGCCCCGATCTCCCTGAAGACACACATGTCGAGGTTCGTTCTTTCGTCATGATCAGCGACTTCCGGTACCACATCGGTCAAGAGCCCCAGTGCCTCACGGATCTCGCCAAGGCGGTTCGCCTTGCCGTCCATGCACGCGCCCGGCTCCCTGACGATCTCGGCGACGAAGTCTTCGAGCTTGCCGGCCTCCTTCGCCTCGAAATAGAGGTCGATCGAAGACTGTACGTAGGTCTTGAGCGTCGAGCGTACGTAGTCCTTGAGCGCTTTGAGGCCCTCGGGTGTCTTGATGCCCCCCTTGGGGATGTTGGAGTATAGGCTCGGCTCGAAAAGGCCGATCTTGTTCGTATGCGTAAAATAGTCCACCAAATCGCTCGAACTGCGCAGAGGAAGGCGCGCTTGCGTCTTCGGATCCGTGATCACGTAGCGCGGCACACCCTGGTTGCTCTTGCCGCTTTGGTCGTTGCGCACCCATTCCTCGTTTTCCGAGATCAGTCCCTCAAAGTCCTTGTCGAGGAAGGCCTTGCTCATACCCACGTGATTGAAGTAGTCCGTGAGCTCGGGATCCGGCCCGAGGGGCTTGGGGGGCTCGGGCTCGGGGGCTGCGGGCTCGACCTCGTCTTCCATTACCATTGCCAACCTGAGCACCGGTTTTGTTTCCTCGGCAGGGGGAGTATCCTTGCGCTTAGCGATATCGTGCTGGATCGTATCTAAATCCACATCATAGGCCGCCGCGTCGTACTCGCCGCCACCCAGCCGCACCAGTGGCGTTTCCGCCTCATAGGCTGCCGCGTCGTACTCGTCGCCACCCAGCCGCACCTGTGGCGTTGCCGTCTCATGGGCTGTCGCGTCGTACTCGTCGCCACCCAGCCGCACCTGTGGCGTTGCCGCCTCGCCGGCCTCCACCGCTTTCGTCATGATGGCGCTGATGCGGCGGGAAGTGAGCGGACGGCCAGAGGTGACGGTGCCGTCGGCGCCGATGTTGAAGTCGGCGCGCTTGAACACGTCCTTGCCGAGGATGGATTCGAGCTGATCCATGAAGTCCTTGGAGAACGACACCTTGCCGTCTGCCTCGGACATCCCAGAAAGGCCGAAGGCCTGCCCGAGCGACCTCAGCAGCTCGGTGCGGACTTTGTTGTTCTCCGCCTTCTCCGCCTTAGTCCGGGTGATGGCACCGAGCGCGCCGTGGTAGGTGCCGCCGGCCGTGAGTCCGTCGTCGCCAAGATTGGCGATGGTATTGCCGCTCGCGAATTGCGCATCGCGAAACATCGCGATCTTGCTGCTGTCGAATGTGATTGCCATTGTCTGAACCTTCCTTGGTTGTTTGCTCTATCTACACCCCAGGCGGAGAATGGTTACAGGGATTCGGCGCGCGAGCAGAAAGATCGATTGACCAGCTTGTCGCTAGATGTCGATGGAGACGCCCACCTCGCCGGAGGCGTCCTTCGACAGGGCCTCGACGTCCGCCTCCACCTCGGTCGCCTTCAGCTGCGTCGTTGGCAGATAGCGGTAGTAGACCATCAGCTGGAGCGCCGCGAGGCACGTGCCCATGACGTCGTAGTTGTAGTGGTCCTTGTTGATCCAGTGGCCCATCGGCTGGGGACGCCCCTTGTCGTCCTCGATCGTAAGCGGTTTTTTCGTATCAGGATCGACGCATGTAGTGATGGCTTTCGGGTAGAGCGCCTTCATCTCCGCGTTCCACTTCTGCCAGAGCGTCTTGTTCGCCGGCGTGGCGTTGGGCGACATGCCGGCCTGGTACTTGCACTGCGCCGCGTAGTAGCAGTAGTACTGCGGGTTGTGCAGGGAGCCTCCAAGCTTGACCGGCAGCTGCGCATCAAGGCTCGGAGACCAGTCGGACATCACGCGAAGCGCGTTCACCACCTCCGGCTCCTTCGCGTGCCCGAGGAGCTGCATCGCCAGGCAGCCGACGCCACCCAGGCCGCCGCCGCCGCCCTTGTGGTTCGTCGTGGCGCGATACACGAAACCGGCCCGCTCGGAATAGTTGCGCTTCTTGAGGCAGACGATGGCCTTCTTGATGCACTCGTCCATCCCGTCCAAATGCATGCCGGCCATCTTGCCGGCCTTGATCGCCTGCATTGCCCAGCCGCCGAAGGAGATGTCGTCCGGACCGTCCTTCGTGACGCGGGCCATGTTGTAGTTCCAGCCGCCAGTGGCGGTCTGCCCGTCGATGATGCGGCGGAGCGTCTTCTCCGCAGCCGCCTTCGCGTTCGGGTTGTGCGTCATGCCGTACGCCTCGCAAAGGGCGTACGTGCCAATGAGGAAGCCATACTCGCTGCCGCCCGCGCCGCGCATCTTGACGTATGGCGTCTTGCCATTGTTGTCCTTCACAAGGTTGCCCTGCTTGTCCTTCACCTCGTAGACGCTGTTGATGAGGTAGTCGAGCGCCTTCTGGACGGTTGGTCCGAATTCCTTCGAGGCGGGCGTCTCGCCGTGGGCGAGGAACGTCAGGATGGCGAAGCCGGCACCGGCTGCCTTGTCCATGCCCCTCGTCAGGCCATACTTCGGGTTCGTACCCCAGGAACCGTCCGGCAGCTGCGTCGCCTTCAGCCAACGGAGCGCCTTGTAGACGGCGGCCTCCGTATTGGCGTCGCCATAGCCCTTCCCGCCCGTGGTGTACGTGCCGCGCATGCCGGCGCCGCGCGCCGTGCCGGCGATGTTCTTCATGATGACGGGCGACTTGACGTTCAGCATCGCGTCGACCGTGGCCACCTTCACCGACTGCGGCTCGGCGGTCGGCGCGGGAGTCGGATCCGAGACTTCCGTGTTCATGTTCGGCGCGTCAACCGCGACGTCGACGTCCACGTCCGGCGGCTGCTCCATGTCGGGCGGCGGCTCGACTTCGTCCAGCTGGTCCTCCTGCTGCTCCGCGCGCACGATCTCGACCTTGATCGCCTCGCGGTTGTTGTTGCCGACCGCCGTGACGACGAAGAGGACAATCACGCAGATCAGCGGCAAAAGGATCGCGGCCAACGGCGCGATCTGGCGCTGAAGCTCAATGACGGCCTCCTTGTACTCGCCCGAACCGCGCGGCTTCCCGAGGCCCGAGAACATCTTGAACAGCCGCTTGAAATAGCCGTCTTCCTCGTAGCGGGCCATTTCCTCCTCAAGCTGTTCCTTCATCTCTTCTTCGTTGATCGTCTCCATGCGTCGCCTCCTTCCTCTTGGCTACATGCTGAAAATGGATATGTTGTGCATGTCTTGCTCGGCGCAGGCGTCAAGCGCCTGGACGAGATACATGTGCGGTGAATCCAGCTCGCACCGCACCAGGACCGTCGCCTTCGTCGAGGTCTTGGCAAGCTTGGCGAGGTTACGCCGCAGCTCGTTGATGGTGACGCCGCGTCCGTTGAACACAAAACCCCTCGGACCGATCTGGATGTTGATCTGCGTGTCGTTCTCCACGCTGTCCGACAGGTTCTGGTTCGGGGCCGGACGGTTGGCGTTCAGCTTCGAGAAGATGTCTTCCTGCTTGATCGTGACGATAAAGAAGATCATCAGCTGGAAGACGACGTCGATCATCGGCGTCATCTCGGCCTTTGGATCCTCCTGCTTCCTGCGTGCCATATCGAAACCTCCGTCCTGCTACTTCTGCTTTCTGGCCGACATGCTGCCCTTCGCCTCCTTGATGGCGACAAAGGAGAGCTTCCAGACGCCGTTGGCGGTGCAGATGTTCATGACGCGCGCCACGTCGCGGTGCTTCGTCCGCCAGTCCGCGCGGATCATGCACGGGAACTCCGAGCCGTAGCGGGCCTTCCGTTCCTGGATCTTCTGCGCGAGCATCTGGTCGGTCAGCTCGAAGTTGGAGAGCGAGACGCGGCCGCTGCGCGCGATGTCGATCGTCAGCTGTGACGGCGGCAGCTCCTCCTGCGTGATCGGGGTGCCGGCCTTTCCGTCCTCGAGCTTGATCGTCGAGTCCTTGTCGTCGCTCATCTTGAGCGTGACGACGAAGAAGATGATCAGCTGGAACACGACGTCGATCATCGGCGTCATGTCCAGCGACACGTCTTCGTTGTTGGGCTTCTTGGCCATCGGTAGAGCCTCCTCTGCGGCGATTACTGCTGCGCGTCGGGCTCGACCTCCACGTTACGGAGATCCTTGATCAACTCCATCGTGAGCGCCGTCATGCGGAGAATGAGGCGGTTGGCATTGTTGCGGATCGCGTAGAAGATGGTCAGCGAGGGGATGGACACCACCAGACCGCCGGCCGTCGTCCAGAGGGCCTGAGAGATGTTGCCGGCGAGCGCGCCGATGTCGGGCACGCCCGACGCGAGGGTTGCGAAGCACATGATCATGCCTTGCACCGTACCGAGCAGACCGAGCGACGGCGCCAGGTTCGAGCACACGGAAATCCATGTGAGACGCTGCATGATGCGTTCCGTCTCGAGGTCGGCCGCCGCGTTCACGGCCTCCTGGATCACGTCGAAGCCCTCTTCCACATGCTGGAAGGCAGACGACAGGATGTTCGCCATCGGGCTCGGCTCGTCCTTGCAGGCGTTGAGCGCCTTCATCACGTCTCCCTCTGCCATGGCCCCCTGGACCTTAGCGATGAGCGACTGCGGCATGATCTTGTTCGGCTTGATCAGCACCCAGCAGTCCACCGCGAAGTAGATCGCCGCCGCGCCATCGCCGAACAGGGCCGCCCAGAGGATCACGCCCAGCACGCCCGAACCGAACACCACGTCCATGAAGCCGCCACCGCCGGACTTCTTCTGCTCACCGTCGACGGCCTTGCCCGACTGGTCTACCAGCTGGTTGCCGCTGGTTTGCTCCGCAGCAGGCGCCTTGTCCTGCGCCACCGCAACGGTCGCCGCCACAGGCGCCACCACGAGGCCGAGGATCATGATCGCCGCCATCACCGACTTCTGCATCTTCTTCATGTTCATTTGTTGTTTCCTTTTAGGGTTAAGGTTTTCGCTCCTTCGCTCGTTCCGCATTCGCTCACTCGCTCAGTTGCTCAGTTTCTCTTTTCTGAATGGTTTTCGCTCCTTCGCTCGTTCCGCATTCGCTCACTCGCTCAGTTGCTCAGTTTTTTCAAATCATCACTTCGCCGCCCAGGGGCTGGAGGCGTAGCTCTTCTTCAGGGTCGTGCGCATCATGTCCGCGCGGCCCGACTGCTGAAGCTTGTCAAAGCAGCGCGCCGCCTTGTAGAGCGCCTCGGGCTGAAGACGTGCCGCGACCTCCGCGTCGTTGTAGAGGTAGACCACGCGCAGATACCCGTCCGTCAACGCCTTCTTCGCCGCGTCGGCCGACTCGTTTCCGGTCTTCCAGACGATGTCGCCGCGCAGGATCAGCGCCGCACCGCTCGCGAAGCGGTCGCCGCTCTTCGCCGCCTTGGCGAGGGCCGACTCGAGCTCGCTCGTCTTGTTGAGCGCCAGGAGCGCGTTCCAGTAGGCCGGGGCGAGCTCGCCGCGATAGGCTGCCGACGGCTCGCCGCTGATGACGCTCTTGCACGCCTTCAGCGCCTCCTCCGCCTTCCCGGAGCCGATGTACGCTTCCGCGAGGTAGCGACCCGCGGCCTTGTCCCACTGCAGATGCTGGTAGCCGCTGACGATCTTCTGCAACGCGGGGATCGCCGCCGCTCCCTGACCCTTCTGCACCTGGTCGACCGCCGCGTCGTAGCCGGCCGGCTTGTCGATGTCGAGGACGGCAACGTCCCCCTCCTTCACCTGGAGCTCGACGTTGCCCTTCGTCACGATATACGCCTTCTCGCGCGTGCTCCAGCGGATATTGCCCTTGTGGGTCTCGCTGGACGTCGTTGTGATCGAACCCGGCACGTCGCCAAACGCCACCGCGCATGCCACGCCTGCCATCAGAAGAACTGTCAGTTTTCTCATTGTCTTTTTCTCCAAATTCTTTAACCGTTTAACCTTTTAAACTTTTAACCGTTTAACCCTACTTGTCCGACTCCGCCTGGTTGATCGCGTTCTGGACGGCCGTCTTGTGCTTGCCGTTCGGGAACAGCTCCACATAGGTCTTGCCGTAGCGGAGGATGTCCTCGGCCTGCGACTTGCCGATCTTCGCCATCAGCGGCAGCACCGTGCCGTAGCAGCGCTCCAGGTTGGCCAGCTGGGCCGCCGTCATGTCCTTCGCGGGATGCTCGTCCGTCGGCTCGTGCGCCATCAGGAAGGTCTGGAAGCTCACGACGGCCAGCCCGCAGGTCTCCTTGGCCTGATCCGCCAGCTTCATCGTCTCCTCGGCGTCCATCTTGCGCACCAGGATGTCGGCCGACCGCAAGGACAGGACGTCAAGCTCGTTCACGATCCTCTGCAGGTCCTCGTCGATCTTCTTGACCTCCGCCTCGTCCTTCACCTTCTCCTTCTTGGCCTTCAGCACCTTCAGGTCGTTCTCCCGATAGCTCCGCAGCTTCTTCACGGAGGAAACGGCCTCGTTGAAGAACTTGCGGCGCAGGTCGTCGTTCTTCTCCACGCGCCCCTCCTCGGACGCCACTTCCACCAGCATCTCGTAGGCGTCGATCACCAGCCGCGACTTGCCGTGCTTCTCGATGAAGCGCTCCAGGATCTCGTGCGCCTCGGCGTAGTGCTTCGCGCCTACATGCGCCTTCGCCTGCCCGATCATGGCCAATGTCGTGATGTTCGTCTGGTCCTGGGCGAGCGACAGCGCCTTCGCGTACGCCTCGAGCGCCACGTCCCACTCCTTCGCCTCCTGGAGCGCGGTGCCGGCCGCGAGGAACTGCCCCGCCGTGTACTTGCCGCCGGACGTCTCGAGCATCAGCTTGTACTGCTTCACGCCGTCGGCGCGCAGGCCCATCTCGATGAGCGTCTTCGCCAGGCGCGGCACCGAGTTCTTCGCCTCGTCCGAATCGGGGAAGTTCTTCTGGAGGCGCGCGAACGCGTCCTGAGACTTCTCCATGTCCTGCTCGGCCGTCCAGATGGTGCCGATCTTCACGAGCGCGACGGGCCCGTACTCGCCCTGCGGGTAGAGCGAGAGGTACTTCTCGTACGCCGCGACAGCCCGCTCGCGGAAATTCTTCAGCGTGAACTTTCCGATGGGCATCTGAAGCCGCTGCCAGCTTTCGCCCACGAGGAAGATCGCCTGCTCGCGCTGGTGCAGGAACTTCTCGCGGTCCGCCTTCGAGACGGTCTTGTCCTCGAGGATCTTCGTGATGTCGTCCGCCACGGCGTTGAAGTCCTTGATGGCCTTGATCACGGCAATCGTCGCGCTGCGCTGGAGCGTGGCGCGATCCGTCTCGTTCGTCTCGGCCGCGTCCACGAACGCGGCAAATCCGCGCTTCTGCTGCATGAGCGCCAGGGCGAGCTGCGCGCTCGTCCGTTCCATCGGCTTTTTCGTCGTCTGGACGAACAGGCGCAGCCACTTCTCCTGCTCCTCGACGTTGCCGAGCTTGCCGTTGCTCGTCGCGAGGTAGTTCAGGGCGTTCGCGTAGGAGGTGGAGTTCGTGTACTGCGTCGCGATGCGCGTGTAGTAGCCGATCGCCCCTTCCCAGTCCTCGGCCTGGAATGCGCGCGCGCCGAGCGTCAAGGCCAGCTGCGGGGCGTTGTAGTGCGTGGGATAGTTGTCGAAGAAGGCGTCGTACAAGGCCTGCGCGCGCGGAAGCGCGCCCATGTCGCGCTCCTTGGCCGCGAGGCGGAGCACCGCGTCGCCCGCCGGACGGATGAAGTCCGGGTTGATGCCGGAGAAGCGCTCCGCCAGGTAGCCCTCCACCGCGTCGGCGGAAAGGCGCGCCTCTTCCTTCTTCTTCGCGTCCTTCTCGGTCTGCCACAGGTTGAGCCAGCTTTCGGCGAGGTTCGCCACCGCGCCGATGGACTCCTCGACCTCGGGGAACTGGGCGAGGATGTCGCCGTACGCCTTCACCGCGTTCGGGAAGTTGTTGTTGCGGAAGTCCTCGTCCGCGTTCTCGAACTGCAGGCGGCGCACCTTCTTCATCTGGTCCGCCGTGACGTTCGTCTTGATCTCCTTCTTGTAGCGCGCCTTCACGAATCCCTCGATCGCGTTGGCCAGCTCGCCGGCGTTGGCTGCCCACTTCGACTCGGGATACTTCACGAACACGTTGATCGCGTGGTTGTACGCGCCCGCGCCGTTGCGCTTGCTCCCCTTGCGGGCGCCGAAGAGGGAATCCTTGATGAGGTCCTCGTTCGCCTTCGGCTTCTTCGCCTCGTCCTGCACCGCCCGCCACAGGACGGACGCCAGGAGGTAGCGGCACTCCGGCATCGGGCTGAGCTTCATGTAGCCCTCGCGCCCGTCGGGATCCTGCTCGAGCAGCGCCTTGTGGATGTTCGCGAGATCCTCCATGTAGGTGTTCACGAGGCCCTGCGCCTCCTCCAGCTTGCCGCGCAACATCGTGATGTGCGCCTTGAACGCCACCGCCTTGCCGAAGTAGAGCGGCTGGGACTCGCGCTTCCACAGCATGTCGTCCACGTACTTCTCGGCGCGCTTGAGGTATTCCGCGCGCTTCGGAGCCTGCTTCGGATCGGCCGCCTCCGTCGCGAGCCGCAGGAGCAGGTCCACCTGCTCCGACGCCAGAAGGCACCATGTGCTCTCTTCGAGCGGACGCGCCAGCAGGCCGTCGTACATCTTCGTGGCCTCGTCGTACTGCCGCTCGTTCACGCACATCTGCGCCCACTTGAAGCCGCTGTTCACGTAGAAGTCGATCAGGTCCGGCCCCGGCTTCGGCACGGCGGCGAAGAACTCCTTGTAGATCTTGCTGCACTCGGGCAGCATGCCGCGCGCGTAGTAGGCGTCCGCCATCGCGAGGCGCAGCGCCCAGTAGTCGCCGCTCTTCTTGTCCTTGATGCCGTCGATGACCTTCTGCACGTTCTCGAACTTGCCGAGCCGCAGGTCTCCCTGCAGCTCCAGCACCTTCAGCTTGGGACCGAGCTGGGGCCACTTCTTCTTCGCGGCCGCGATGACCGGCTCCGCGAAGTCGGGCAGGTTGGCGTCGACCAGCGCGGTGATGTAGCGCATCTCCTCTCTCATCGCCGCGTCGTCCGCCGAAGCGGCCGCGTCATCGTCGGCCGCGCGCACGCCGACGACCGCGACGCACGCGCATGCTGCGGTCGCGAACAGAGAAAGGGCATATTTCGGGCAAAGTCTCATGCCGCTAGTATACAATGAGACTCCGTTGGACGCAAGCGGAAAATTATTCGGATTTTTTTGGGCCGCGTCAGCCCGCGAACGGCGCGGTGGCGACCACGGGGATTCCCGTGCCGCACGCGTCGGCGATCACGACGTCGCCCAGCGCCACCGGCGCCTCGACCTCCGTCGCCGCCAGCGCCGCCAGCACGTCGGGAATCTTCCCCTTCGGGATCGCGACCTTCGTCTTCACGCAGAGCGGACGCTTCGTCCCCTTCACGCGGACGAGCCCCGTCACCATGCGCACGGGCGCGGTCACCTCCTGCTTCGCGTACGTCTCGCCGCGCAGGCAGGCGTTGCCCGTCACCTTCAGCGTACCGTCCGCCAGCTTCTCCACGTCCAGCTGGCAGCCCATCGGACAGTTGATGCACGTCATTTCACCACCTCCACGACTACTTCGTCCTTGCCCTTGAAGAGCGCGCGGTCGATCTCCACGCGCTGCGACTCGCCCGGCGTCAGGATCCGGCTCTTGCGCCGGCACAGCACCTCGTCGCCCGCGCGCA
>JAEEGL012491019.1_pt1 | contig 10764 bp, 7 predicted proteins | sample 9134231 | NCBI WGS metagenome assembly JAEEGL01 (sample SAMN16246548, study PRJNA631951) | gut metagenome | biome: gut microbiome; feature: rumen; material: fiber-attached | host: Bos | place: Iran: Karaj | collected 2018-10
GATTACACCGTCACCGATGACCAGCTGGGCAGCGTACTGGCCTATGTAAACGAACTCATCGACAATGGTGACTTGGATGCCAGCGTCATCGAGAGTGCCACTGGCAACCTCACCGGCATCGCCACCCAGAGCCAAGCCAACAAGACCCTGGCCCAGCAAATCACTCAAAAGGTCCAGGCCATCATGCAGGCCTATCGCATGCGATAACAACCATATCTCATGAGAATAGTTCTTGTGTGTTTTTTGCACAAGAACTGTTTTTGTAACTAATGTCATTACCCCTTTGGGGTTTTCTGGGACAATAGGCAAGAGATAGAAAGTGTTTAACTTTGCATAAAAATTGGGGTATAACATTGGCTCGATTAGTTAGCATTCGCCCTGAAAATGTTCCGATGGGCATATGAAAGGACTGGCTTCGCCGAGGGAAGTACTATAAAAATGTTCCCAAAACTCGCTGAATGGTGATGTTGGTGTCGTTCCTACTACAAATCCCTATAGGGAGGTTCTATAAATTGCAAAAATGTGTTCTGTTGTTTCGGTCATATTTTGTTTCTTGTTGGCATATTTTTCCTTAACTGCTTGACCCGTAGCTCTCGCCACTGTGTCGCACAGCTTAAGAAAAAATGTGCCTGGCAATAAATCAAAATCTGACTCGAGCAATTTACAGAACCTCCCTTAACGTATAACGCATCACCATACTACTTTAGAGACTTGAATTTTTATTGGTTTCCAAGCAATTATAATCTTACTTTTTTATTATGAGAACTTTTTTATTATTATTTCTTCTAACAAGTACTTCCCTAGTCTTTGAGACTAGAGGTAATGAATTACTGAGCGAGCGCGATGCGCTGTCTAAAGCAATGAGTTTCTATGATGATTCCTTGAAATGTAACTTTTGGATTGGAGAAATCAGTACTGTTACGGCTGTTCATCAAGGTGTAGGTTCCTTTCCGTTTGCTTGGCTAACGGATACTCTTGTTGGCAAATGGATGGTGTTTGTTGATGAGGCTCCCCAGTCGAATTGGGGCCATCCTTGTAGCTTTTTTTACTTTCCTAAGCTGATTAGTGAAAATCTTGATAGTATACCATGGTTTAGAGTGACAGGTAATAAACCACCAAGACAAACGATTTATCCATACTCGAAGACTTTGAAAAGGGTGCAAAGAAATATCCAAGTTGAAGCACCTCTAAGAGATCCATTGCCAGGTGACTTAGATTTTTGTGACAACAGAAATAATGACCTTGTTGCCTTAATTTTGGCTACGGGAGATATGCCTTCTACAAATTATTCTAGGTTTATGAAGGATGCGAACTATCTTTACGGAGTTTTGGATCAGAAATACGGGATATGTCCATATAATATTTACCTATTAAGTGGCTCAGAAAATTTTCATGGATTAGCTGTTGACTCTTATACAAATGAATATGTTAGCCAATATGGCTTATTTAATAATATGATATATGGTATTTCCTATGGAACTGATGAGGGAGGAGGGTATGCAACCTATGAAAATGTAAAGAGAGTGCTGCATAATATAGCCCAAGATGACAGTATGGTAGATAAACATTTCTTGTTTTTCTATAGTGGTCATGGAGATACAATTGGAGGCTATAGCTTGTCTCTGCCTAGTGAGACTCTAAATGTAACTCAATGTAATCCACAAGGTTATCAAACAATTCCATTGTACGCTTCAGAGTTAAATGATTTGCTTGACTCTATTCCATGTCGTGCTATGACTGTTGTGCTGGGACAATGTTTTTCAGGTGGCTTTGTTGATAGTATCGCAGCCCCCAACAGAGTCGTTCTCGCAGCATGTCAGCCCGATGAGGTCTCATTTAGTGATTATTATGGACAATATAACGTGTTCTTAAGGAATTGGACAGATGCAGTTAATGAAAATGATTCTATCGGATTAATAAATTCCGATGTTGATAGTAATGGTAGAGTAACAATTAAAGAGTCTTTTGACTATGCGCAAAGCAAAGAGATTGTTAATAACTACGATGGAGAGCTATATGAAGAACACCCCATGTATTCATCAGTACATGCCGCCTTAGGCGAAGATTTAGCAATCAATCTCCTGCCAGACTCTGTAGACTTATTTATCCGTGATAACATTGAGGATACAGGAAAAGAATATAATATGACAATAGAGCCAACGTGGAATAGTCCAGATATCTGGCTTCGTAATCAGAATGACGGATTTGAAAATAACTCGCATGAGAATATTATTACCGACAGCTTGTCATCTTATGCGGCGTATATTTACACAAAAGTATCTAACAGGGGTTTGGGTGATTATGAAAGTGGATCAAAGAAACTGACTTTATATTGGGTTAATACTGCGATTGGCACAAACCCCGCTGCTTGGTTTGCTCCTCCTGGTTGGAGCCCAAGAATACCAGCATGTGGTCTTATATCATCTGCTTGTATTGATTCTTTTGTTGAATCGGATTCGTGCATCATAATATCTACACAATGGAATATCCCATCTTATTTGTTGAGGTCTCCAATGCCATATGTTAACACGACTAACATAGGACTGCTGGCCGTTGTAGATGATACCGTTAGGATGAATCTAGATAATTTGCTTGTATACAATCTTTTAAAGGATAAGGAAAAATTGAATGATGTGGCGTTGAAGAACATGACAATCTTAAACACTACAGTCGACACATTAACCCATATAACTCCTTCTGATCCAATTATCATACCAATTCATGGGGGTGTGGGACATATTGGATTGAATTTGATGGGCGATAGTATAGTTTTTAGTGATTTAGATTTATCAATAGAATTGTCTGATGCATTATATGAGAGTTGGTTAAATGAAGGCGGTATAGTTCAAGATGCGATGGAGGACGCATATAATCCCAAAAAGTTCCATATCGTTGGCAAGCAGAACAAGATTTCAGGAATAAAAATAAATAATGAAGTGGATTTCATCAAGTTATATTGCAATCCTATAGCCAAAGAGAGGCAATTTGGGTCTGATGCTTTGTTTCATTTGCTTGTGAAAGATTCTATTGGAAACAAACAGGATGCGATGGCTTTTCAGATGCATTTGCAGCCTAGAATAGCAATGACCCCCGAAATAGAAGCTGAAAATAATAAATATCAAGCAACCAACATATTCGAACCAGCTATATTTGAATGGTTTGATGAAACGAATACGAAGATTGGGACAGGCAATGTCTTTCAACCTGATTTCTTGGAGTCCAGCGAACTGCGACTTAAGGTAACGGCACTTTCGGATGGTGCAGTAGCAAACGCACATTTGTCAATTATTAACGATGGTGTTATAGAAAGAGTCTATCCAATACCATTTGCTGATTATGTTGGTGTTGTCTTGAAGAAACCAGCAATAAAGGATTATCAAATCAAATTGTGGTCTGGAGATGGAACATTGTTGCAGAGTTGTGCTTTATTGTCTGGTGAACGTGAGGTCTCTATCAATACGCGTTACCTACCTCAAGGTAGGTTCGTTTTAACGTTATTGGTTGATGACAAGATTATTGAGAGCCGTAATTTGGTCAAATTGTTTTAAATGGATGCGTTATGATGAAAAAGCAATTTTTATGTCTGTTGCAACTATGTTTGCTTCAATTGCCATTAGCGGGCAAGGTCGTTCAGACTTATCATGTTGTGGAGCCTGGGACCTTGGCCGAGATGATGGGGGAGAGCTGGCAAGGAATAGATTCGTTGGTAGTTAGTGGCGAGATTAATAACGATGATGTTGCCACAATGCGACAGTGTGTTAATGAGGGTCGTACTACGGGTGTCAATCTTCAGGATGCTGTATTGCCCGACGATGCGCTACCTGATGGGGCCTTTGCCGACAAATTGAGAATCTATGATGATCAGTATGTGGGTTATGATTATCGGTTGCAGAACATTACTTTGCCCAAGAACTTACGTTCAATAGGTGGGAATGCATTTGCTAATTGTGGCCTGCGTCATATTGATTTGCCAGAGACCCTCGAAAGTATCGGAGTCAATGCCTTTTCGGGCTGTTGTTGGTTGAGTGGCAAGGTATGTGTCCCTCCTCAGGTGAGTGCATTGACTGGAACATTTAATGGTTGTGAGCGTGTGACCGAGATAGAAATCCAGGCGAATTATTGTGTCTTGGGCAACAGCGCATTTGATGGGATGTTCTCGCTGCGTCATCTTCAGCTTCCTGAGAATTGGTGCGCAAATAATTCACAGTGCGTTTTCCGCAACTGTCGTAGTTTAGAAGGGGAAATCGTCATTCCAGCTTCGACCACAAAGATAGGGTTAGATCTTTTTGTGATGTGTTCTTCTCTGAAACGAGTGGTTTTGCCAGAGAGCCTATACTATTGTAATACAAGTTTTGACTATTCTGGTTTAGAAGATATTGTTTGGCCTAAATCAATGGTTTATGGCAATGCGCGGGTGTTCTCGTTTCGCCACTGCAAGTTTAGACAGTTTTTTGCCAATTATTTTATGCGCTGGGTTGAGCCGAAGAATTTTGCGGGCAATGAGTTGCTCGAGGAGTTTGGGCTAGACCCGTCGGTAGAGTTGAGGGCTGATGCGCTGACTGGCTGCAAGTTGCTTCGTGCTGTATATAGTGTGGGTGAAACGCCGCCACGCATCACAGGAGGAAACCCTTTCCCCGACAAACGTGTTGATGCGGTGCTGTATGTTCCAATGGGTGCCACCGAAGCGTATGAGGCCGCCGAATACTGGAACACGTTCAGCCAGATTGTTGAGTTAGAAGAATTCCCCGAATGGGTTGTTAGTCATTCAAAAGCATTGCAACAATGAAAGCATTTAGATTTCTCTTGGTTGGTATAGCCCTAATGGCAAGTACTATCATTTTATCCCAGGCACAAATTATAGTACAGGCTCATATCGATGAGCATACCACGCTTGAGCAAGTCCTGGGCGATGGTTGGGCAAACATTGACTCGCTAGTTCTCACTGGCCAGGCATCGGGCGATGACTTGAAGATGTTGCGCCGATGTATCTACGATGGGTCAACGACGGGTGTGGACATGAGTGGCTGCGCAGTGCCAGGCAATACCATTCCTGATGCGGCATTTATGGCCGAGTTCAAGCCCGACGAAACGGGTGGTGTGCAGCCCATGCAGCAGCTGCATTACATGACCCTGCCCAATAATCTTGCTGCCATCAATGAGTATGCCTTTGCCTATTCTGGCATACGCTGCATCTCCTTCCCGGCATCGCTTGTGAGTGTGGGACAACGGGCGTTTTTTCGTTGTCGCAGCCTGCGTGGTGAGGTGAATTTGCCCAATTCGGTAAATCTGGTGGGTGAACAAGCATTCAGCAACTCCTGGCATATCACCTCTGCTCATCTGCCAGGCGATGCCACGGTGGAATCGAGTGCTTTCTATAGTGTGCCGCTCTTGCGCTCGGTCGACATCCCCGATGGATGCAAAGTGGGACCTTGGTGCTTCACGGATGCGCAAAGTCTTACCGATTTGCTCATGGGCGACAATGTGTCATTGGCAAGCTACGCGTTTTCTTATTGCAGCGCATTGGAGCAGGTGACGTTGCCCCGGTTGTTGCCAAATATCGAAGATGGTATTTTCTATCAATGTGGATTGAAGCAGATTCAATGGCCTGATGTGATGCGCGTGCGAGAGACCAGCAGCAATTACACCATCAATGTTGATGCTTTCCGGGGCAGTGAATTCCAGGTAGTGGACATCCCAGAAGGGGTGACGCACCTCTTGAGCAATGCTTTTGCCGACAATCCACAGCTGGAAATGGCTATTCTGCCCGATGGGATGGTGCAGGTTTATATGTCGGCTTTTAACCGATGTCCACAACTCAGGGCCATCTATAGCAAGGCCACAAATCCAGCTTTGATGCTTTGGGATCCTTCACCAGAGATGAGTCAGAGCGTAACACTCTATGTCCCGGTGGGCACTAAGGCTACCTATGAGTCGCGCCGAGGCTGGAAGGAGTTTGAAAACATTATCGAGATTGACGAATTCCCTTATTCGGGTGTCGAAGACAAAACTGTTCCTATAGGAGACAATGGCATTTACTACAATCTGCGCGGAATTCGTGTCAACAATCCATCGCATGGTCTCTATATCCATCAGGGCAAGGTGGTGGTAGTGCCATAGAGTTTTTTCTCATTGTTGACTCATCTACACTGGTCATCTGGCAGAATCTGCTTGATGGCCATTTTTTTCTACAAAATGTTTGTAATTTTAGTTTTTTTGTCTATCTTTGCCACAAAAAATTGAGTAAAAGATGATGAACCAGTGCGAGGAGAAACTGCGAGGGGACAACTGGTTACAGCGTGTCTACTACTTCTATGTCGACGGTTTCCGGGCCATGACATTGGGGCGGACCCTGTGGCTGATCATCGCCATCAAGGTGATTGTCTTCTTTGTCATCCTGCGCTTCATCTTCTTCCCCAACTATCTCAACACCAAGGCCTCGACCGATGAGCAAAAGGCCGAGTATGTCCGCCAACAAATGGTGAAGCCGGAGCCCCCTGCCTCCGCAGTCCCCCCAGCCCCCTAAAGGGGGACGTGCATTATAAATTTTGCATTGTGCATTATGAATTGAATAAAATGAACGAACTAACAACACTTGTCGACTGGTCGAGAGCGCAATTTGCCCTCACAGCCATCTACCATTGGCTCTTCGTGCCGCTCACTCTTGGTTTGGGCGTGATTGTAGCCATCATGGAGACTTTGTATTACCGCTCGCGCGACGAGAAGTGGCTCGCGACGACCAAGTTCTGGATGACCATCTTTGGAATTAACTTTGCCATTGGTGTCGCCACCGGCATCATCCTGGAGTTTGAGTTCGGTACCAACTGGAGCAATTACAGCTGGTTTGTAGGGGACATCTTCGGTGCCCCACTCGCCATCGAGGGCATCCTCGCTTTCTTTATGGAGTCGACCTTCATTGCCGTGATGTTTTTCGGTTGGAAGAAGGTTAGCCCCCGTTTCCACCTGGCTTCCACCTGGCTCACCGCTATCGGTGCAAGCCTGAGCGCCTTGTGGATTCTGGTGGCGAATGCCTGGATGCAATATCCCACAGGTTGCGAGTTCAACCCCGCCACCATGCGCAACGAGATGACCTCGTTTTGGGCGGTTGCATGCTCGCCTATGGCTTTAACTAAGTTCTTCCACACCGTGCTCAGCGCTTGGACGCTGGGTGGCGTGTTTGTTGTAGGCGTGTGTGCCTGGATGCTAATTAAGAAGCGCAATGTCGAGCACTGCCAGCGCAGCCTCAAGATTGGCGCATGGGTAGGTGTCATTGGCATCATCCTCACCAGCATCACGGGCGACACCAGCGCAGTCACCGTTGCCAAATATCAGCCCATGAAACTCGCCGCCATGGAGGGACTTTACAAGGGCGACTTCAAGCAGAGCATCGTGGCTGCTGGGGTGCTCAACCCAGCCAAGACGGTCAGCAACGATGAAGATCCCTACTTGTTTGACATCTCAATTCCATACGGCCTGTCGTTCCTTGCCACACACGACTTCAACGCCTTTGTTCCTGGCATTCAGGATATCATCGCTGGCGTGAGCTTTGATGCCAACGGCGACAGTGTCAACACCGTCTCCTATGCCGAGCGCATAGAGCGCGGCAAGGCGGTGCAGGAGATGCTCGCGCAGTATGACGTGGCGCATCGTGCTGGTGACAAGGTGATGACCGACAGTCTACATACCGCCATCAACCGCGACATGCAGTACTTCGGCTACGCCTACCTGGATTCTCCCGAAGAAGCCGTGCCCAATGTGCCCATGACGTTCTACACTTTCCACCTGATGGTGACCATTGGTGGTTATCTGGTGTTGTTCTTGCTGCTTGCGCTGCTGTTTGTCTACAAGCCCAAGATTTTGGAGAAAGCCCGCTGGAGCAAGTGGTGGTACTGGCTGTGCATCGTCACCATCCCGCTGACCTATCTGTGCAGTGCTGCCGGATGGATTGTTGCCGAGGTGGGACGCCAGCCCTGGACTATCCAGGATCTGATGCCTAACAAGGTGGCCATCAGCGACCTCAATGCCGGCTATGTGCAGTTGACGTTCTGGATCTTTGCCGTACTGTTCACCGCGCTGCTCATTGCCGACATCAGCATCATTTGCCGTCAGGTGAGCAAAAAGTCGCAAGAAGACCTCAACAAGGCGTAAACCTCTAAAAACAGTAAGGAAATGGAAACATATAACCTCTTACAAAACTACTGGTGGCTCATCATGTCGGTGCTGGGAGCGCTGTTGGTGTTCATGCTGTTTGTGCAGGGTGGGCAGTCGATGCTCTTTCACTTCACTGGCGAGAGCCGCAACTTGCTCACTCACTCGCTGGGGCGCAAGTGGGAACTGACGTTCACCACGTTGGTGACCTTTGGTGGAGCGTTCTTCGCCTCGTTCCCATTGTTCTACTCCACCAGTTTTGGTGGAGCCTATTGGTTGTGGATGCTCATCTTGCTGAGTTTTGTCATCCAGGCCATCAGTTATGAGTATCGTGCCAAGCAAGGCAACGTCTATGGTCGCAATTTCTACGATGTGCTTTTGCTCATCAACGGCATTGTCGGCCCCATTTTATTGGGTGTGGCCGTTGCCACGATGTTCTTCGGGGCTGAGTTCACCGTCACCAAATCTAACATTCTCAATGTTGAGTCATCGGCCATCAGCACCTGGGGTCCGTTGCACGGACTGGAGGCCATCGGTGCTTGGCGAAACTTGTTGTTTGGAGTGATGGTCTATTTCTTGGCTGCATCGCTGGCATCACTCTATTTTATCAACAATATCAACGATGACGACATCCGTCGGCGCACGCGCCGGCTTCTCAGCATCAACGCACCCCTCTTTGTGTTGTTTTTCCTGTGGGTGGTGGCTAATATTCTTACTGCTGGCGGTGTGGAGATTGATGCCGAAGGCAACGCCCAGTGGGTTGATTTTAAGTACCTGCACAATTATCTGGACATGTGGTGGGCGCTGGTGGTGTTGCTCATTGGCGTGGTGTTGGTGCTCTATGGCCTGGGTCGCACGTTGCTCAAGAAGGAATACACCCGCGGCATCTGGCCTGTGGGCATTGGCACTGTGTTGGTTGTGCTCACGCTATTCTGGGTGCTGGGCTATAACAACACGGCCTATTACCCGTCGCTGCTCGATGTGCAGTCGTCGTTGACCATTCGCAACAGTTCGTCAAGCGAGTTTACCCTTACCGCCATGAGCATCGTGAGCGTCCTTGTGCCGTTTGTCCTGGGCTACATCGCCTACTGCTGGCGTGCTATGGACCGCAAGAAACTCACCCGCGACGAAATCGCAGAGAATTCTCATTATATTTAAAAATAGATTTAGACAATGAAAAAAACTATCTTTTTACTCTTTACTTTCTGGGCATTTGCTGTCAGCTTCACCGTCAATGCTGACCCGGCCTATTATCTGATTGGTCAATTCAATGAATGGGACCAGAACGCAACAGTACCGTTTGTTCTTCAAGACGACGGCTCGTTTGTGCTGACTCAAACCTTCAGCGGCTTGTTCAAGGTCAAGAATGAGAATGGCGACTGGTTGGGCGGCCAAGCCAATAACCAGGATGGCAACCAATGTGTGCTTACTTATGATAACCCAAGTGCCGATTTGATTGATGGCGCAAACTTTTTTATTGTCGGAAGTGATGCCGAATATACATTGACCATCGCCAATGGCGTGCTCACCGTGATGGGTCTCCCTGAGCATGCTTACTATTTGTATGGCAAACAATTCAGCAACTGGGGTGAACCGATTGCTTTCACCGAGCTGAAAGATGGTTCGTTTACGCTGACTCGTACCATCAGCGGCCTTTTCAAGGTTGTGAACGAGAAGGGTAACTGGTATGGTGGTAATACTGAGGACGGAAGCGACTACTGGCTTACTTCCGAGAACCCAAGTGTCACACTTTCTACTTCGGGATCTAACCTGTTCTTCAACGGAGGGGCTGCTTGCTATACGCTGACCATTGCTGATGGCGTGCTCACCGCGACTGGATTCGGAACACCGCCAAGACCGCATGATCCTAAAGCTGAAGACTGGATTGACTATGGTTGGTTCGAATACGAGGATCCCGAAACTGGGGAGATAAAGGGCTTTGGTGGTGGCTATTTTCAGTTCTCGATTGTAACAGAGAATAAAAATCATCTTCAGCCTGTTGCAGATGACTGGACCTACAAAAAGGAAGATAATGAAGAGTATTACTCTCTTCTTGATCCTAATAAGGTGACTTACAGTATTTTTACTGATTATGACAAGCTTCTTACTTTCATGCCCGAGGATTTTACCACAACTATGTATGATGGTGATGGTAATCCTATTGTGGTGTGTGATATTCCTGAGCCTACAACTGAAATTCCGTTTAATTTCTTGGGTGAGAGTCACTCATTCTTTGAATATGGAGATATTTTCTTTGAAACCAAAAAGTTCTCTAATGAAGTTGAAGGACAGGAGCCATTCTTCAAATACCGTATTGGCATTCAGGTTCACTACACGGTGGATGGAGTGAAGAGCTCCTCAAATATTGTTTATCTTTATCCTTTTGATGAGTATCCCGAGATTCCTGTCCTCAAAGGCGATGTAAACTTTGACGGAAAAGTCGACGTGACCGATGTCAACATCCTGGTCAATATTATCTTGGGCAAGGACAGTGCCGATAAGTACGATGGCCGTGCTTATATCACCGAGGGTGATACCAATGTTGATGTGAGCGACGTGAACGAGGAGGTCAATATTCTGCTTGGCAAGACCTCCAAATAGTCAATTATGAAATACGCA
>JAEEGL012924092.1_pt1 | contig 10764 bp, 7 predicted proteins | sample 9134231 | NCBI WGS metagenome assembly JAEEGL01 (sample SAMN16246548, study PRJNA631951) | gut metagenome | biome: gut microbiome; feature: rumen; material: fiber-attached | host: Bos | place: Iran: Karaj | collected 2018-10
ATGTCGGCCGAGCCGTCGGGCGAACGCATCTCCACCGTCTGCTTGAGCGAGGTGTCGTAGTTGCTCACGCCCTCGAGGGGATTGGCCTTGGAGCACATGTCAACACCAGCGGTCCAGCCGAGAGGCACGCGCACGAGCACGGAGCGGTTGCGGTCGCCCCAGCACACGTTGGTGGGAGCCTCCTGGTGGGGCACCAGACGGAAGTAGGCCATGGGGTTCTTGTTGCCGAAGGCGGTGATAGCGGGAGCGAGGTCCATCATGCCGGCAATCATGCGGCGTGCATCGTCGCTCAGAGCACCGTTGCTCACCATCATGTTCTTGCCATCCTTCATCATGCGCATGTGGATGTGCAGACCCGAACCGGCCTTGCCCACAGTGATCTTGGGAGCGAAGGTGACGTTGAGGCCCATCTGATAGGCGAGATTGCGGATGACCCACTTGGCGATCATGAGCTGGTCGGCAGCCTGCTGTGCGGGCACGGGGAGGAACTCGATCTCGTTTTGCTCATAGGTGTAGCCATCTTGGGTGAAGTTGCCCACCTCGCTGTGGCCGTACTTGATCTGGCCACCAGTCTGGGCCACATATTTCATGCACAGGGTGCGGAAGTCGTTGGCCTTGGCATAGGGAGCCGACTCATGGTAGCCGCGCTGGTCGACAGCGGGATACAATTCTTCGTCGCTGAAAATGACATAGTATTCGAGCTCACCCATGGCGTGATACTCCATGCCAGTGACTTCGCGGAAGGCGTCGCAAGCCTTCTTGAGGGTGTTCTCGGGCGAACTCTCGAGTGGATTGCCGTCTTTGTCGAAGAAGGAGCACAGCATGCACAGGGTGGGAATTTCGTTGAAGGGATCAAGGAAGGCAGTGCGGTAACGAGGCATCACATAGAGGTCGCTGCTACCAGCCTGGATGAACGAGAACAGACTCGAGCCGTCGACGCGCTCGCCACAGGTGAGAATGGTCTCGAGGTAGTCGAGGTTGTTGATGACGAAGTTGAGGGTCTTGAGCTTGCCGTCGCCAGCAGGATACATGAAATTGACCATCTTGATATCGTTATCCTCGATGTATTTGATAATGTCGGCCTTGGTGAATTGCGAAGCCGGCTTTTGAAGTGCTGCCACCAGATGGTTGGCATTGAGCATCAATTCTTTATTCTCCATAGAAAAGTGTTTTAAGGATGTTATAAGTCGGTTTATAGAATAATTGATATGAATTGGGAAGACAAATTTAGTGCTTTTATTGCAACTGACCAAATTGCATCGCACGAAAAGCGCAGAAAACAGATCTCAGTTGTCAGTTTTCAGTTGTTAGTTGGGAGTTTTCAGTTATCAGTTGTCAGTGGGAAGTTTTCAGTTGTCAGTTTTCAGTGGACAGATTTTATTTGGTGGGGAGAGGGGCACCGGTGAGGGGGTGCAGCCAGTTGGGGTTGAGCTCGCGCATGAGCAGATAGAAGAAGTCGCGGTCCATGAGGTGGCGGTGAGGGACTGTGAGCTCGGGGGTGTCGATGACCAGGTCGTCGATGGCCATGATGTCGATATCGACCAGGCGGTCGACGTAGCCACCTTGGGCATCGCGATGAGCGGCACTGCCCAGCTGGCGCTCAATGTCGTGAAGCCACTGGAGCATGTCGTGCGGTTCGAGGGCACTGCGCAGCATCACACCTACATTCACGAAGCGATGGGCCGACTCAAAGCCCCAGGGCTCGCTCTCCATCATGCGGGTCACGGCACAGCCACCAGTGCCTGCACTGAGTGCCACAATGGCGCGGCGCAGGTTGGCACGGGCATCGCCCAAGTTTGAACCTATGTTGAGGTAGTAGGTGTGCATGAGTTTTCAGCTTTCAGTAGTCAGTTTTCAGTTATCAGTGAACAATCTCAAAATGACTGACAACTGATTTCATGTGAAAGACAAAGGGGTGTGGCTCATGTGCCGCAACCCCTTGTCTGCCATAAGATTTATGCGTTGATTATAAGGTCTTTTGAACTTCAATCTCTTCGAAGGCCTCAACAATGTCGCCCACAACGATGTCGTTGTAGCTCTGCACGCTGAAGCCGCACTCCATGTTGGTACCCACCTCCTTGGCGTCGTCCTTGAAGCGCTTGAGCGAGCCCAGCTGACCCGTGAATACCACGATGCCGTCGCGAATGATGCGAACCTTGCAGGTGCGCTTGATTTTGCCTTCACGCACAATGGCACCAGCAATGGTACCCACCTTGGAGATGTGGTAAACCTCCTTGACCTCGACAGTACCGAGCACTTCCTCCTTGATGTCGGGCGAGAGCATACCTTCCATAGCGCTCTTCACCTCTTCGATGGCATCGTAGATGATGGAGTAGATGCGGATGTCGACGCCTTCCTGAGCGGCCAGGCGCTTGGCATCGGCACTGGGACGCACCTGGAAGCCAATGATATAGGCATCGCTGGCAGCAGCCAGGGTAACGTCGCTCTCGGTGATGGCACCCACGGCCTTGTGAATCACATTCACTTGTACCTCGGGGGTAGAGAGCTTGATGAGCGAGTCGCTCAACGCCTCGATAGAACCGTCGACGTCGCCCTTCACGATACAGTTCAGCTCGTGGAAGTCGCCCAAAGCCTTGCGGCGGCCGATGTCCTCGAGGGTGACGCGCTTCTGCGTGCGCAAGCCCTGCTCGCGCTGCAGCTGTTCGCGCTTGTTGGCAATCTGGCGTGCCTCCTGGTCGGTTTCCATCACGTTGAACTTATCGCCGGCAGTGGGAGCACCGTTCAGACCCAGAATGAGGGCAGGCGACGAAGGACCAGCCTCCTTGATGCGCTGGTTGCGTTCGTTGAACATGGCCTTCACCTTACCGAAGTGTGTACCGGCCAGGATGATGTCGCCCACGCGCAATGTTCCATTGTCGACGAGCACGGTGGCAATGTAGCCACGACCCTTGTCGAGCGACGACTCGATGATAGAGCCAGTGGCATTGCGGTTGGGGTTAGCCTTGAGGTCGAGCAGGTCGGCCTCGAGCAGCACCTTCTCCATGAGTTCCTCGACACCTATGCCCTTCTTGGCACTGATGTCCTGGCTCTGATACTTGCCACCCCACTCCTCGATGAGGTAGTTCATGTTGGCAAGTTCTTCCTTGATTTTATCGGGGTTGGCACCGGGCTTATCGATCTTGTTGATGGCAAAGATGATGGGCACGCCGGCAGCCGATGCATGGTTCAGAGCCTCAACGGTCTGGGGCATCACGGCGTCGTCGGCAGCCACAATCACAATCACGATGTCGGTGACCTTGGCACCACGGGCACGCATAGCGGTAAACGCCTCGTGACCAGGAGTGTCGAGGAAGGTGATGCGACGGCCGTTGGGCAGTTTCACGTTATAGGCACCAATGTGCTGGGTGATACCGCCGGCCTCGCCTGCAATCACGTTAGAATTGCGGATGTAGTCGAGCAGCGACGTCTTACCGTGGTCGACATGACCCATCACGGTCACCACGGGGGGACGTGCCTCGAGATCTTCGGGATCATCCTCCTCTTCGTGAATGGCCTCGGCCACGTCGGCGCTCTCATACTCGGTCTTGAAGCCGAACTCGTCGGCCACGATGTTGATGGTCTCGGCATCGAGACGCTGGTTGATCGACACCATCACGCCCAGATTCATGCAGGTACCAATCACCTTGTTCACCGGCACGTTCATCATGGCGGCGAGGTCGTTGGCAGTCACAAACTCGGTGAGTTTGAGCGTCTTCTGCTCAGCTGCGAGCAATGCGGCCTCGGCCTGCTCTTCCTCACGCACGGCCTCGCGTTTCTCGCGACGCCACTTGGCGCTCTTCTTCTGCGTCTTGGCGGTGAGGCGGGCGAGCGTCTCTTTCACCTGGCGCTGCACATCCTCCTCGCTCACTTCGGGCTTGAAGGGGCGCTTTGCCTTCTCCTTCTTGCGCTTGCCGGCTTTGGGCTCACCCTTGCCAGGCTTGCTGTCGCTCTGAATTTGCTGAGCACTCTTCTCAATGTCGATTTTTTCTTTACCTATGCGTTTGCGTTTCTTCTTGCCCTCGGCTTCGGCCTGGCGAGCCTTCTCCTTGTTCAGGCGCTCGGTGCGGCGTTCTTCCTTGGTCTTCTTCTTGGGACGTGTCGACTGGTTGATGGCGCTCAGGTCGATCTTGCCCACCACGTTAATGGTGTTCTTGAGCACGGGAGTGCCAGTGGTGAAAATTTCGACCTCTGACTCTTCCTGAGCGGGCTCTTCTTCGACCTCGGGCTCGGGAGTAGCTTCAACCTCAGCGGGTTCCTCAGTCACCTCAGCCTCAACGGGTGCGGCGACTCCCTGCTCAGGCTGCTCCTCAACGGCAGGTTCCTGCTCAGGCTGTTCCTGAACCTCAACCGGTTTGGTCTCGACTTCAACGGGTTCCTCGGCTTTCTTTTCCTTCTTCTTGCCCTTGGCGGGTTTGCCCATGGCCGAGAGGTCGATCTTGCCAAGCACCTTGGGGCCTTTCACTTCCACCTCGGTCTTGATTTCTTCCACCTTCTTCGACTCATCCTTGGCGGCCTGCTCGGCGGCCATTTTGGCTTTCTCCTTCTGCCGCTCGTTAGTGAAGGTCTCCGACTTGAGTTTCAACTCCATGTCGGGCTTGAATTCCTTGGCAAGCAGGTTGTACACATCCTCGTCGATACGAGCGTTGGGGCTAGTATCCACTTCAATGTGTTTCTTGGCGAGAAAGTCCTTGATGGTCTGTACGCCAACATTTAAATCTTTAACTACTTTACTTATTTTTATACGCATAGATAAAATTTTAAAATCAGTTTAAATGAGAAACTTAAGTGGCCGATGTGGCGAAACGCATCTTGCCGGCAGCCATGATGGCGGCCAAGAAAACGGCAGGCTTACTCCTCAAACTCGGCTTTGAGCACGTTGAGCACGTTGTCCACCGTGTCTTCTTCGAGGTCGGCCTTGTCGATGAGTTCTTCACGAGGCATGCGCAGCACAGCCTTGGCAGTGGCGCAACCCATGTTCTTCAGGGCCTCGATCACCCACTCGTCGATCTCATCCTTGAACTCGTCGAGGTAGATGTCTTCCTCTTCAGAGTCGAGGTCGCGATATACGTCGATCATGTAGCCTGTGAGCATTGAAGCCAGCTTGATGTTGAGACCACCCTTACCAATGGCGAGCGACACCTCTTCGGGTTTCAGGAACACCTCGGCACGCTTGCCCTCCTCGTCGAGTCTTATCGACGATATCTTGGCGGGGCTCAAGGCGCGCTGGATGAACAGCTGCGGATTGGTGGTGAAGTTGATGACGTCGATGTTCTCGTTGCGCAATTCACGCACGATGCCATGAATGCGTCCACCCTTCACGCCCACGCAAGCGCCGACGGGGTCGATGCGGTCGTCGTAGCTCTCAACGGCAATCTTGGCACGCTCGCCCGGGATGCGGGCCACGGCACGAATCACGATGAGGCCATCGTGAATCTCAGGCACCTCAAGTTCGAACAGGCGGCGCAGGAACTGCTCGCTCGTGCGCGACACTGTGATCTTGGGGTTGTTATTCTTGTTGTCGACATTGTGGATGACGGCACGCACCGTTTCGCCCTTGCGGTAGATGTCGGTAGGAATCTGCTGATCTTTGGGCAGGAGCAGTTCGTTCTTGTCGTCGTCGAGCAGCAGCACTTCGCGCTTCCAAATCTGATAGACCTCGCCGCTCACCAGTTCGCCCTCAAGGTCTTTGAACTTGGTGTAGATGGCATCCTTTTGCAGATCCAGAATCTTGCTGGCAAGCGTCTGGCGCAGGTTGAGGATGGCACGGCGACCAAACTTGGCAAAGTCGATTTTGCGGGTGTGTTCCTCGCCAATCTCGCAGTCGGGGTCGGGACTTTCCTCATCGTTACGCGCGTCGGTCAGACCAATCTGGCGGTTCTCGTTCTCCACTTCGCCATCGGGCACCACTTCGAGATTCTGGTAAATCTCGCAGTCGCCCTTGTCGGGGTTCATGATCACGTCGAAGTTCTCGTCACTGCCAAACATCTTGGCGAGCACGCTGCGAAACGACTCCTCGAGCACGCTAATCATCGTGGTCTTGTCGATGTTCTTCAGTTCTTTAAATTCGGCAAATCTGTCGGCCATGTCGACAGTTTCAACTTTCTTAGCCATAGTTTACTTAAATCTGTATGATATTCTTAATGTATTTGATTTCGTTGTATTTCAGTTCGCGAGCCACATCCACCATTTCGGGGCGTTTTTTGCCCTCAAGTTTCATCTTGGTGGGTATGGTGAGCGTGAAGGCGTCGTCGCCGGCTTCACCCAGCACGCCCTTGAGTTTCTCGCCGCCTGTGGTGAGCACCTCCACCTCGCCGCCGCGGTTCTTCACATAGTGCTGGCGCACCTTGAAGGGCTCTGAGATGCCATAGCTGCCCACGGTGAGTTCGTAGTCCTCCTTGTCGCGGTCAAAGGCGTCGAGCACGGCATTGTTCACCATCACACAGTCGTCGAGGGTCACGCCCTGCATCCCGTCGATGGTCACCTCGAGCACAGCCTCCTGGTGGTCGATGGCAACATCTACCAGAAAAAGGTCGGTGCCCTGGAGGGCCTCTTCAACCACTTGGGTAAGTTTCTCTTTGTCGATCGTCTTCATAGGTCACAAATTGCTAATAAAGAAGAGGAAGCACTGTTGCCCCCTCTTTCGATTTTGCAGTGCAAAGGTAGTGATTTTCTTTTATATAACAAAATCTACCCCCACACACAAACCTCACTGGCACCTGTTTAACCCAAAATTTTATATTTATTTATATTTGTTTTTGAATTATTAACTCGTTTTCTCGGAGAACCCGGAGAACTCGGAGGGTTTAGAGGGCTCGGAGAACCTGGATTGAGGAAAACCCGACAAAAAAACCACCAACAACATCACCTTTTATAATAATAAAAATTTTAAAAAAAGAATTATACCCGAACGATACACAAACAAAAGTTTTCCAAAAAATTTTATAATCGTCTTACTATCAATTATCTAAAAAATCACCAACGCTGAAAAGTTTTCCAAAATGGAAATTTGTTGATAAATTTTATTGGAAAAACTTTGTCAATCGGCCAATCTTTTGTAGTTTTGCAGTACCCAAAAGCACAGTCCATTCTGGTGGACTAATTCACAAAGACCCAAATACCAAACAACCAACATGATACAGACAGTCGTTAAGCGTGACGGACGCGTTGTGGGCTACAACGAGGAAAAAATCAAGGCAGCTATCCGCAAAGCCATGTTACAGACCGACGCCGGAGAAGACGAAAGCCTTATCCAGCGCATCGCCGACCGCATTGGTACTCGCGGGCGCGAACAGATGACCGTGGAGGAAATCCAGGACATGGTAGAAGTTGAATTGATGAAAAGCGCGCGCAAGGAGGTAGCCCGGTGTTACATCAACTACCGACACAAACGCAGTGTGGCGCGCAAGGCCAAGACTCGCGACATCTTTCTTGAGATTATCAATGCCAAGAACAACGACATCACGCGCGAGAACGCCAACATGAACGCCGACACTCCAGCAGGCATGATGATGAAATTTGCCAGCGAGTCGACCAAACCCTTTGTCGACGACTACCTGCTGAGCGAGGAGGCCCGTGATGCCGTGCGCAACAACTATATCCACATCCACGACAAAGACTACTACCCCACCAAGAGCCTGACCTGCGTGCAGCACCCACTAGACAAAGTGCTGGAACGAGGATTCAGCGCAGGTCATGGCGAATCGCGTCCTGCAAAGCGCATCGAGACGGCCAGCGTCATCGCCTGTATCTCGATGGAGACCGCCCAAAACGAGATGCACGGCGGCCAGGCCATACCCGCCTTTGATTTCTATCTGGCCCCATATGTGCGCCGCTCGTTCATCGAAGAGGTGAAGTATGTAGAACAGGCTATGGGCAAGGACTACAGCGACCTGTACGATGCCGATATCAAGGACTACACCATCGCTCCACTGGACGGCCTCAATGGCCGCGAGCGAGCCCTGCAACACGCAATAAACCGCACCGCCGAGCGTGTGCACCAGGCCATGGAGGCTTTTATCCACAACATGAACACCATCCACAGCCGGGGTGGAAACCAGGTAGTGTTCAGCAGCATCAACTATGGCACCGACACCAGTGCCGAAGGGCGCTGCATCATACGCGAGTTGTTATTGTCGACCTATGAGGGTGTGGGCAATGGCGCCACTGCCATCTTCCCCATTCAAATCTGGAAGAAGAAGCGCGGTGTGAGCTACCTGCCCGAAGACCCCAACTATGACCTGTATAAGCTGGCCTGCAAGGTGACAGCACGGCGTTTCTTCCCCAATTTCGTGAACCTGGACGCCACCTACAACCAGAACGAAGCCTGGCATGCCGACGACCCCAAGCGCTACCAGCACGAAGTGGCTACGATGGGCTGCCGCACGCGCGTGTTTGAGAACCGCTACGGCATGAAGACCTCAATTGGGCGCGGCAACCTGTCATTCACCACCATCAACATCGTTAAACTCGCCATCGAGTGCATGGGCATCGCCGACGAGAACGACCGCATCGACACCTTCTTCACGAAACTGGACCATGTATTGGAGGTTACTGCCCGCCAACTGGACGACCGCTACAAATTCCAGAAGACCGCATTGGTCAAGCAGTTCCCGTTGCTGATGACCCAATTGTGGAATGGCGCCGATGAGCTCAAGGCCACCGACACGATAGAGAGCGTCATCAACCAGGGCACGCTGGGCATAGGATTCATAGGTCTGGCCGAGTGCCTCATAGCCCTGACGGGCAAGCATCACGGCGAGAGCGCCAAGGCTCAAGCACTGGGGCTGCGCATCGTCACCCACATGCGTGATCGTGTGGTAGGTTTCTGCGAGCAATATCAGCACAACTACAGCGTACTCGCCACACCGGCCGAGGGCCTGAGCGGCAAGTTCACCCGGCGCGACCGTGCCGAGTTTGGCGAGATACCCGGCGTGACCGACAAGATTTACTATACCAACTCAAACCATGTGCCGGTATACTACCACTGCAGCCCCAAGCACAAGGCTGAAATCGAGGCCCCCTATCACGACCTGACCCGAGGCGGTCACATCTTCTATGTCGAGATTGACGGCGACGCAACTCACAACCCACAAGCCATTGCCGATGTGGTTGACCTGATGGACCGCTACAACATAGGTTATTGCTCGGTGAACCACAACCGCAACCGTTGCATGGACTGCGGCTATGAGGATGCCAGCGACGAACTCACCGAGTGCCCCCACTGCCACGGCACCAACATCGACCGTCTGCAGCGCATCACAGGTTACCTGGTGGGCACCACCGACCGCTGGAACAGCGGCAAACTGGCCGAGCTCAACGACCGCGTCGTGCATCATTAAGTTCTTAGATTTAGTTGCTACATAAATATTGAGAAAAGAAAGAAATGCGAGTTTTAAGGATAGTTGAAGGCACTAGCGTGGATGGACCAGGATTGCGCACCTCGGTGTATCTGGCCGGATGCAGCCACCATTGCCCAGGGTGCCACAACCCACAGTCGTGGGACCCACAGGGTGGCACCGAGATGAGTGTCGACGATGTCATGCGCGTTATCGACTATAACGAAGCCCCTGTTACACTCAGCGGCGGCGACCCCTTACAGCACCCCGATGTGCTTGCACTGGCGAAGCGCATCCGTCAGGGCGGCTACAACCTGTGGTGCTATACGGGCTACACCTGGGACGAAATCACGAGCCACCCCGAGCTGCTCAAGGTTGCCCAGTTATGCGATGCGGTCGTTGAGGGACGCTTTGTGCTGACACAGCGTGACACCAGTCTGCGATTCCGTGGGAGCCACAACCAGCGCATCATCGATGTGACCCAATCGCTCGCCGCCCACAGCCCCATTACCCTAACCCCATAGTGTAGTGACCAAACCAACAAACAGTGCCGGGCCCACAAGGACTCGGCACTTGTTTTATGAGTATGGTTACAACTGATTACTGGTACTTGGGCGAGGGGCCATACTGGTTGGTGCCGCGGTCGCTGTCGAGCAAGGTGAACACGAAAATCACGATGCTCAAAATGGTTCCAATTGTACCCAATATCGAGAGAACGACGAACCATCCGCTGCCCGACGACATGATCGCACTCAACATTGCTGACTCGTTGTTATAGAAGTGCAGCGCAGTGCCAAAGAGCGAGAACATGGCAGCGATGTACAGACCCATTGTCACCGCACCCAGAATAACATTGGCGCCAACCCACCAGCCCGTACGGTTGGTGTCGTGCAAGCGACGCACCTGAACGGCATAGGCGGGCAACAATACCGCCAGGCCACCGACGCCACAAGTTACCAGCGTCAGCAGTAAGCAGAACAGCATGAACCACCAGTACTCGCTGCGGCGGGCACGGCCAGAGAAATCGGCATACTTCTTGAAGCAGATGCTGATGGCCTCGCCAAAGCCCACCTGCGGGCGCTCGCCATTATAGTAAGGTTGCTGGTAACCAGACTGCTGATACTGTTGCTGGTAACCTTGCTGATATTGCTGCTGATAGCCCTGCTGGTATTGCGGCTGCTGATACTGAGGCTGTGCATACTGCGGCTGCTGATATTGGGGCTGCTGATACTGCGGTTGTTGGTAAGCGAAGAGCGAGGCAAGCTCGGGCATATCGGCTGCACGCATCCAACTGGGCATTCCTGTGCGCCACACAAGCGTGTCGGCCACCATGCCATTGGCCACAAGCTGATCCATAGTGAACGGACCCAGGCGCTGATTATTGATGAAAAGATAATACTGGTTCACAATCGTAGAATTTATGAGTTAA
>JAEEGL014765628.1_pt1 | contig 10764 bp, 7 predicted proteins | sample 9134231 | NCBI WGS metagenome assembly JAEEGL01 (sample SAMN16246548, study PRJNA631951) | gut metagenome | biome: gut microbiome; feature: rumen; material: fiber-attached | host: Bos | place: Iran: Karaj | collected 2018-10
TCGGGATCCTGTCCCTGGTGAACCGTGGGGATGAACCGAAGGCGGAAGGCGGATACCTGTACGCCCATCCGGAGAACGAAGACCCGTCGCCGGCCGGGGAAGCCGCGCGCTGGATCGCGGAGATGCAGGAGGGCGGCTGCGAGTTCATCATTGTGTGCATGTACCCGGCGGGCGAGGCGGAAACGGACGCCGAAGGGGAGGAAATCCTGACCCCCGCGGAGAAACTGGTCCGCGCGTGCGAAGGCATCGCCCTGCTGATTGTACCCGGGAATGCGGAGGAAGAGCCCGCGGAAAGCGTCCTGAAGGACCGGGCGGGGCGCGAGGTCCATGTTCTGCGGGATATGGGCGAAACGGCGGAACAGCGGATCCTGTTCAGCGTGGACGCGTCCGGCGGGCTCCTGTACCGGATCCCGGAAGGAGACAGTGAATGAGGAAAGGATTAATGCTGATTCTGCTGCTGGCGGCGCTGGCTGTTCCGGCGCTGTGCGCATGTGCGGAGGAGGCGGCTCCGGCCGGGACGGAAGCGGAGGAAGCGGAATGGACCGTGATGTTCTATTTCTGCGGATCCGACCTGGAATCCAAATACGGCTTTGCATCCGGCAACCTGGAGGAGATTGCGCAGGTGAGCTATCCGGATACGATGATTCCCGCTTACCTGCTCTTTCGGGGGCAGAAGATTGACACGGCTCATATTCCCTATCCGCCCAAGGTCAACGTGCTGATCGAGACCGGAGGAACCACCCGGTGGCATGACGACAATCTGTCCATCGATATCCGGACGGATGTGCTGCAGCGGTGGCGGTATAACTGCGAATCGTTTTATAAGGATTTCAGCGGCGAAAAGACCGGATTTGAGCTGCTGGAGAACGTTCCCCTGGCCAGCATGGCGCGCCCGGAGACCCTGGCCGATTTTATCCAATGGGGGGCGAAGACGCATCCGGCGAAGAAATACGCGCTGGTGCTTTGGGACCACGGCGGCGGGGCCAAGACCGGCATGTTCGTGGACGAGCTGTTCGGCGGCGATATCATGTACCTGTATGAGCTGAGGCAGGCGCTTCGGGACGGCGGGGTGCAGCTGGAGGCGATGCTGATCGACGCCTGCCTGATGGCCAATGTCGAGACTGCCTGGTCTGTCCGGGATTACACCCACTGGATGATCGCTTCCGAGGAAATGGTGCCGGGCCGGGGCACCGCGGTCGGGGACTGGCTGCGGGAACTGTATACCCATCCGGAATGCGGCGGGGAACAGCTGGGCCGGTCCATCTGCGATACGACCGAAATCAAATATTCCGCCGGGGGAAACGAACTGGCGGAAACCACGCTGACCTGGTCGGTGATTGACCTGACAAAAATAGATCCGGTGCTGAAAAACGCGACGGTGTTTTTCCGCCTGATGGGCGCGGCATTCCGGGATTATCCGGAGATGGCGATCCACTATGCCCAGCTGATCCGCGAAGCGGAGGAGTACGGGGACGGACGGCAGGATATGCGCGATATCGGCGGCCTGTTCTGCCACCGGAGCGCGGTGCAGTATATCGACCGCGATGTGCGGAACAACGCGCTGGACGCCCTGACGGACGCAGTGAGGTATGTGGTCCGGGGGCAGGGGAACAGCGCCGCGCGGGGGCTGTCCTTCTGCTATCCGGTTGAATCGGATCCCGCGGAACTGGATATATATGCGAAGAACATCCTGAATCCGGCCTATCTGGCTTTCCTGGACGCCGTCTCCGAATGGAACGCGCCGGACTGGGTATACGAAACCGAGGAACGGCTGCCGGCTGTTGATTCCGTGGAGAAACTGCAGGTCAAGGTCTGGAAACGGATGACGGAAGACGGCCTTCCGGCGGTTTCGACGGCGGATGTGTTCAATAATCTGAGCGGCGTTTATTACCGCCTGTATTATCTGGATCCGGAAACCGGCCAGACGGTCTGCCTGGGCCGGACGGACTGCGAGGGAATCTATCATGAAGACTGGGAATACCTGATGTACGCCAATGAGCCATGGATCTGGCCGATGATCAACAACGTCCCCTGCACCATGGAATACCTGAAGCTCAACGAGACAGCGGAAGCCAGGGAAACCCTGTACAGTATTCCGATCCAGATCACATCGGGAACCTACCGGCTGCGGTGCGAACGGAAGGACTACTACAACGAAAGCAAAAAGCGCACCTATAAGGTTTTCGGCGTATGGGAAAACTATGACCGGAGCAGCATGATGGCCGCGCGCAGCGTAACCAGCCTGGCGGAGTACGCCGGGCAGAGCTTCCGGCTTCTGTGGACGGCGGACCATCCGGAAAGCCGGCGGGAGGAATATATCCCGGCGCCGTCCGGCGGACAGCTGTACCGTGCCCTCAATATCGAGGAAAAACCGCTTCCGGCCGGTACGTATTACCTGCAGTATGAGGTGGACGACATGTTCCTGCGGCCGTATATACTGGAACGGATCGAGATGCAGTGGGACGGGGAACACGCGTCATTTCCGGAGAGCGCGTCCTGGGAAGGGACGGTCATCCCGAAATGGAGCGGCGGGGGAGAGTAATTGGACATTTGTTGGACAACCGGGCGTATAATGGACCTGTCATACCGGAATCCGGAGGGATCAACATGATCAGAAGGCGAATGGTTCTGCTGCTGGGTTTGCTGCTGATCCTGGCGGCGGTCTGCCTGCCGGCCCTGGCGGAAAACGAAAAGGAACCGGATGAGTGGACAGTTATGTTCTACTTCTGCGGATCCGACCTGGAGTCCAAGTACGCCTACGCAAGCGGAAACCTGAAGGAAATCGCGGAGATCAGATACCCATACAACCTTACTTTCCTCTATACTGCCGACAAAAGAGAAGACGGGTCTTTGATACTCCTGCAGGACAAGGTTAATATTCTGGTTGAAACCGGCGGATGCAGCGCCTGGCATGCGCAGGACCTGGGCATGGATATCCGGACGGACGCCCTGCAGCGATGGAGTTTCCGCTATTTCCCTGAAACAAACGGGAAACTGACTGAGGAAGATTATTATTTTGGAACCGGAGAGCAGTTCCTGAACAGCTATGAGCTGCTGGATACGCTGCCCCTCCGGAGCATGAGCGATCCGGAAACACTGGCGGATTTTATCCGGTGGGGCGCCCGGGAGTATCCGGCCAAAAAATACGCGCTGGTCCTGTGGGACCACGGCGGCGGCGCCAAGTCCGGACTGTTTATCGATGAGCTGCTCGGCGGCGAGATCATGTATCTGAGCAAGCTGAAGCAGGCGCTGGCGGACGGAGGGGTCCGCCTGGAGACTCTCGTTCTGGACGCCTGCATGATGGCCAGCATTGAAACCGCCTGGAACGTCAAGGATTACGCCAACTGGCTGGTCGCCTCGGAAGAGGTGGTTCCCGGGAAAGGAACGGCAGCCGGCGGCTGGCTGCAGGCGCTGATAAACGATCCCGGCATGGACGGGAAAACCCTGGGGCGGTCCATCTGCGATACGACCGCGGTCAAGTATGCCAACGATACGGACCAGATGGCGAAATCGCTGCTGACATGGTCCGTGATTGACCTGAGCAAGGTCGACCGCCTGATGGACGCGGCCAATAGTTTTTTTTCGCTGCTGAACAACGCCTACATGCGCTATCCGGACCTGGCAAAGGTCTACGCAAGCTACTTATACAAGGCGGAGGAATACGGCGACGAGATGCAGAACATGCGGGATTTCGGCAGCGTCATCTGCAACACGGATATGGTCCATTATTTCAGCCCGGAACTGCTGCAAAGCGCCGTCAGCGCCCTGTCGGAGACGGTGAATTACATCTCCCGCGGGCCGGGCCGCAGCGCGGCGCGGGGAATCTCCTTCTGTTACCCGGCGGACGCCAGCCCAGAGGAAATGAATATCTACGCGGAGAATTTTCCGATGGCGGTTTACCTGGCCTATCTGGACGCTATTTCACCCTGGACGGCGCCGGATTGGGTTTACGATGAAATGGAGCGGCTGCCGCAGCTGGAAGACATACCGGAACTGCGGATCGCCTTCAAAAAAACCACGGCGGAATCCGGAATGCCGGGCCTGGCTTTCGGAGCGTCGATCGGAAACCTGAACGATGTGCAATACCGGCTTTACCGGCTGGATCCGAAAACCGGCGAGACGGTACTGCTCGGATGGACGGACTGCGGCGAGGAGGTTACGCGCGAGGCGGTCATTTTCCGCGCGTCGGATCCCATGCACTGGCCGTCGATTGACGGGGAACTGTGCTGCATTGAAATGGTTCAGAACAACGACTCGCTCATACTGTACAATATTCCGGTACAGATCGGATCCGAAACAGCGGTGCTCCGCTGCGGCAGGGAAATCACATACCGGGACGAGGGGGAAACCCGCATCAGCGAGTACCAGGTTTACGGCGCCTGGGAAGGGTACAACGAGGACAGCGAACTGATGAGCCGGAGCGTCAAGCCGCTGTCGGCGCTGGCCGGGCAGGAATACAGGCTGCTGTACCCGAAGGACGGCGCTGCCGGCGGAACGGACTGCACGATGAGCCGGGCGATGATCCTTTACCGCCAGCTGGATGTACGGGAGATTCCGCTGCCGGCGGGAACATACTATCTGGAATACGAGATCATGGATATGTTTATGCGGAAAACAGTGCCTGAACGGATCGAAATATATTGGGACGGGAAGGAAATGCATTTTCCGAAGGGGATATGGAACGAATAACATGCCCGTCTGAACGGGACGGGAAACAGACAGGGGAGGCAATGGTATGAAACGGAACAAATGGATACGGCGGTGGATTGCGGTGCTGGCGGCTGCGGCGCTGTGCCTCAGCGGCATGGGCTTTGCGGCGGCGGAGGAGGCCCCCCTTCCGGAGCTTCCGGAAGGCGTCCGGCCCGTGACATGGGAAGTATCCCCGGATCACCTGATGATCGAAACCGAAGAAGCCCGGGCGCTTTATGAGCAGATCACGGCCGGCGACTATCCGACCATGGAGGAACTGAAGGAAAACCCCGTGGTGAAGCAGCTGGACGCGCTGTCCGCCTATTACAAGGCGCTGTACGGCAATACTGCCGAGATTAACACGCCCGGACGCACCGCCCTGCGGAACGAACTGAAGGCCTGGTTCCTGACGCTGGGCTCCGCGCGTGCAGAGCAGATCGACGCGGACGGAAACGCCCATTACGCGGCGGTTCCCGACGGAGAACTGAAGAAGGAGTTCAAGATGGAGATTGTGCTGGGCCTGCCGGCGTCCGGAAAGTCCACCCGGATTGTGAACCCGGACAGCAACGCCATGAACGCTTTCATCCTGGATCCGGATTTGATCAAGGAACAGATACCCGAATACCGGGAGAGCCACGGTGCAGGCGCGGACGCGATCCACTTTGAGGGCATGGACATTTTCAACGATTCCCTGGAAGCATTCCTGACGGGGGACATGAAGGGAACGAACGTCGTGCTGCCCATCGTAATCACCGACACCAACGAGCTGCTGGAAAAATATATCCGCCCCTTTGAGGAAGCCGGCTATACCGTGAAAATCCGGTACTGCTACGCGGAGCCGAACGCGGCCGCTGCGCGCGTCGTGATGCGCGAGCTGGGCGGCGGCCAGCTGATCAACAGTATGGCGGCCTTTGAATACTGCCGCGGCGTGGACAAGGTCTGGGACGAAGTGAAGGTCATGACCAATACCAGCGGGGAGCCCTATGGATTCGAAGAAGACGATGCTGCTGTTCCCGCGGCGTAATCCGGCGCGGATATGCCGGGCCGGCCGGGAAGGTTATTCCCCGCAGGCCTGTTGTTTCAGATGAAGGAGGGATACTGAATGAAGAGAAGGATGATGTTTCCTTTGCTGCTGGCGATGCTGCTGTGCGTCTGTGCGGCTGCGCCGGCGGAAGGGAACAGCACCGTCACCATGGAGCTGAATACGGCGGCGATTCCGGTGTACCAGGCGGATGATCCGCTGCTGGCCGGCCTGCTGGCGGAGGCTGCTCCGGAGGATTCCGGGCTTCCGGTCATGATGCTTCCGGTCCGGAACTCCTATGAGCTGCGGATGAAGGTCAACTCCGGAGAACTCCGGAACAACCGGTATACGCTGTCCTCCGGCAATCCCGACATTCTCCGGGTGAGCGACCACAACCTGTATACCAAGGCGGCCGGCGAAACCGTGCTGACCGTGACCAGCGCGGCGGACCCGAACGTGACGGTCCGGTACCGGGTGCTGGTGATCCAGCCGGTCACGCGGATTGAGCTGACCGCGTCCGAAAAGAACGTCGGAATCGGGGAGACTGCGGCGCTGAAAGCTAAGGTGCAGCCGGACAACGCGGCGATCAAGGGCGTTGTCTGGTCCTCCGCCAACCCGGATATTGCTTCCGTGGACGAAAACGGCGCCGTAACCGGCCTGAAGCGCGGAACTGCGCGGATCATCGCGACCGCGGCGGACGGCAGCAAGATCCGTGCCAATCTCAATATCCAGGTGGTGCAGAAGGCGGAAACGGTCACGCTGAACCAGGAGAAGCTGGTGGTGGATGTCGGCCGCACCGGCATGCTGAAGGCAACCGTGCTGCCGGCGAACACGAACGACAAGGGCGTGGAATGGACCTCCACCGACGAGAGTGTCGCGACGGTGAACAAGGAAGGCCGCGTCAAGGGCGTAAAGCTCGGCGAGTGTGAAATCATCTGTACCAGCAAGTCCTCCGGCGCCGTGCAGGCCCGGGCGGCCGTCCAGGTTCAGCAGCCGGTGGAAAAGATTGTATTCGGCGAGGCGCCGGCTGTTTACGCAGGCGAAACAGCGAAGCTGACCTGGACCGTTCTCCCGGAGAACGCCACAAACAAGGATGTGACATTCGTTTCGGAAAACGAAAAGGTCATGACAGTCAGCGCGGACGGAACCGTGACAGCGCTCCGCGGCGGGGAAGCCTGGATCCGGGCGGTATCGACCGACGGGAACCACCGCCAGGCACGGATCAAGCTGAAGGCCGGGGAGCATATCCAGAGCGTCCAGATGAAGCGGAACACCGCGTATCTTGACGTTAAGGAAACGGCCACCGCCGGCACCATCATCAAGCCGGACAAGGCAACCAACAAGAAGATGACGTGGGAAAGCGCCGATCCTTCCATTGCAAAGGTTGAACCGGTGGCCAAGGAGCCCTGGCGCGCGAAAATCACCGCCCTCCGGGAGGGCGTAACCACGATTACCGGCACGACAGTGGACGGCAACCTCCAGGCCAGCATCCGGGTGGTCGTCGGCGATTTCAGCCGCGCCGTGAAAATCCCGGACGCGTATATCAGCGGAAGGGGCAGGATCGGGATCAGTGTGAAAAACGTCAGCAGCGATATACAGCTGACCAGTATCACCTGCGAAGTGGAAGCCTATGATGATGACGGGAACCCCGTCGCCATCAACACCAAGGACGGATCCAACACCATCCTGGCGACATACAGCAAGCGGCTGAATCCGGGCAAAACCACGCCGGATGACGCGTGGAATTTCAAGAACCTGGATCCGGAAGCCGTTTTCCGCAGAATCATCGTACGGGTGAAGGATTACCAGATCGAAGGCGACTGGGTGAAAACCCTTCCGAAGAACCGCCGGCCGAAATTTGAATACATTCCCCGGTAAGCATTATGAATACCGACATCGATAAAAGGAGGTACCTGTCCATGAAGAAACTGTCTGCTCTGCTGCTGGCCCTGCTGCTGGCGCTCGCCGTGCTGATTCCCGCGGCGGCGGAGGACAATACGCCTGACGCGACGGCCGGATACTATTATGTCTATACTGAGAACGGAAAATCGCTGAACGTGCGCGACGCGCCCAGCGGCCAGGCAGTCGGCTCCCTGAAGTACGGAACCAAAGTATACTGCTATTATCTGGACGGCGGGACCGGATGGGCGCTGATCACCTATTCCTACAATAAACCCGGATACGGATACGGGGAATACGCATGCTACATCTCCAACCGCTACCTGGTCAAATCCAAGCCGCCGGCCAATCCGGCGGACGCCTTTTCCTATTCCGATTCCAAGGCTTCCTCCAGCAATCTTGCGGATATCAACAAGGAATTCCGGAGCGCGAGAAAGGTTACGCCCTATTATGTGACGCTCCGTCCCGCCCGCGTCAGCGGGTGGGTGAACCTCCGGTGGGCGCCCAGCCTGAACGCGGAAATCATTGCCACCTACAAGAATAATGACAGGCTGCTGGTGATCAACGAACTGACGAACTGGTACCAGGTCGAAGATCCGGTTACCGGCAACGTGGGATTTATCAACCGCCTGTATGTCACCAAGTGATAACCGGGAACACAGAAGGAGGAAACTGAGAATGAAAAAGATGATGGCTTTGATACTGGGCCTGGCGCTGCTCCTCTGCGCAGCCTCCGCTCCGGCGGAAGGCACGGAGAAAATCAAGATCGGCACGATCAGCACCAACGGCGCGTTTACCCTGCAGTGCAGCGTGCCGGAAGGATACTCCTCCACACCGCTGATGGCGACCCGGGACCAGGTTATCTGCCTGGTGAGTTCGGAAAACCCCGCTGCCCCGAGCATGACGCTTTCTGTGGCTTTTGACGAAAAGTACTGGGATGTGGACCGGATGAACGACCTGAGCCCGGAAGAGCTGACCCTGCTGGAAGAAACCTACATCATGGATGACCCGGCGGTGGAGATTACCTATCGGGAAACCGGATACGGCACCCGGCTGCTGATGGCCCGGCACGATACCGAAACCCAGGATTATCTGGGATTCTTCTCCATCTATAAGGGGTACTGCGTGGAATTTGTCCTGCATGCTTCCGAAACGGCAGAGGACAAGAACCTGACGGAAGACCAGATTCAGCTCTGCATTGACTTCCTGACGGAACTGGATTTCGTCCCCGTGACCCTGGCGGAAGGCGAAAAGGGCGATGTCGCGGGCCAGATGCTGCTGACCAACCTGTCCGAATACGATCCGGAGAACGGTACTGTCCGCGCGGTTGTGGTGGCGCCGGTTTCCCTGGATCCCGATACCATGGAAACCCTGCAGCCCGGGGACACCCTGCCGATCGGGGAGGAACCCGTTGTGGTGGATACCGTTGAGAAGGCGGACGACTATGTCCAGGTCAACGGCAATATCATTCTGGCCTATGCGGGAAACGAAGTGCATGCTTATGTAGACGACCGGGCGGTAATGCGCACCGTGGCGGACCTGAGGCTGAGCATTCCGGAAGACCTGGTTTTTGTGGACGACATTGATCCTGCCACCGGTGATCTCGTCGACGATCCGGCGGAGCAGACCGCCGCGGATTTCATTGCCCTGCTGGCGGAAGGCGGAAGCCCGGACTTCGCTTCGGAGAACGTTTATGTCACCTATGACGAGAACGGGGATATGGTACAGGTGGAACGCGTCTATACGGAATGGCAGTGAGGACGCTGCCTGACCGTTCTTCGCGGCCGATTTGAAAGGGGATTTCATTAATGAAAAAGCTGATTTCTGTTATCCTGGCGCTGGCCCTGGTGCTGCCGGCGATGCCGGCGGCCTTTGCGGAGGAAACTGATCCGCTCTCCGGCATCTTCGCCGCGCTGACGGCGGAGGGCTCCGATTACAGTGAATACAAGGCGGCATGCCGGGAATACTATCCGGATGTCCGGTATGAGGAAACGCTGGAAAGCGGCAGCATTACGATCAATGTCAGCGGGACGGAGTCCATGGACGGAAGCTATACCTTCGTGCAGGAGGGAGACTATCTGACCATTTCCGGGGACCGCACTGACTTTACCATCCAGGCGATGGTCCGCAATGTGCTCGGCGCCGTGGGAGATTACTACGGGATGAACACCAGCCTTCTGAACGCCTATGTTTCGGGCCTGTCGGCGCTCGAAATGGACAGCCCGTATTTCAAAATGCAGGACGACGAAGCAGCCGGAACCGCCGCGTTCAGCATCTATACAGCCGGGCCGTACGACATGAAGGAACTGGACCGGATGGTCCTGACCGCGGACGTACTGGAGAAGTACGCGTATGATCCCCTGACGGATGAATTCATCAGCCAGATGATCAACCTGGGCAAAGTCAGTATTATTGCCAACGGTTCAAAGGACGGCCTGACGATCCTGGCTGCAGAATACGGCGAACTGGACGAGCTGGCGTACCAGGCGATCATCAATGTGGCGGCAGCGCTGCAGCCGGCCGGCTGGGAGGCGTTCCTGGAGGGCTATACGGAACTGGCGGACGCGGAGGCAGAGGAGTATACCGCCGTGCTGAACGCCGATGAGGAGGCGGTCCGGGAGATCTACACCGATCCAAAGGATGGCTACAGCTACGCGGTGGTCCGCATCGGGAACGCCATACAGGAAACAGCTGAGGAAACCCAGGCCGGAGAGAGCGAAGCGGAAGCGGCGGAAAAGAAGGATGTCCAGTACGTGCTGTACCTGGGAACGAACGACAAGGATACCAACAAACCGGTGTTTACCGAGGCGGAAGCCATGGAACAGGCGAAGGCGATCCTGATTAAACACTTCGGCGGATACACGATCCAGGAGGCCAGCGGCGGCTGGATCGACGGCGATACCGTATACCAGGAATACACCCTGGTGATTTACCTGAGCGATACGACGGCGGACCGGGTGCATGCCGCGGCGGACGAACTGGTGAATACTTTCCGCCAGAGCTCCGTCATGATTCAGGAAAATCCGACGGTGACAGAATTCTATTCTCCGGCGCAGTAAACGGCGGAATGCCAAGTCAGACAGAACGGCCGGGAAGCAGCTGCTTCCCGGCCGTTCTGTCTGACTTGGCATTCCGCCGTTTACTGCGCCGGAGAA
>JAEEGL015616324.1_pt1 | contig 10764 bp, 6 predicted proteins | sample 9134231 | NCBI WGS metagenome assembly JAEEGL01 (sample SAMN16246548, study PRJNA631951) | gut metagenome | biome: gut microbiome; feature: rumen; material: fiber-attached | host: Bos | place: Iran: Karaj | collected 2018-10
CTAAGTCACCCTCATACCCGATATCCACGACCGCTTTCACGACGCGGTCCCAGTCCGACTGCCCGAGGAAAGGCAGCATATGGTCCGTTTGGACGTTAAAATCGTGAACGTGCATGGCGCGCACGGGCAGGCAGTTCAATTTTTTAAGAAAAACGTCCGGCGCGATCCCCATGGACATAGCGTGGCCCATATCCACATGCGGATAGTAAACAGGCGAATCCAGCATGTTGAGCAGCTTGTCCATGTAATCCGGCCTATGCAGCTTTCCCGCCTTCAGATTTTCGACGCCGATATACATCCCGCAGCGTCGGGCTTCCTCCTCGAAAGACTTGTAGTAGATATAGTTATACTCGCCGAACTGGCCCGAAAGGGGCCCGTCCGGTACGACGCAGCAGTGGATGACGATCTTGTCCGTGCCCAGGATCTTCGCGAACTCGATGGCGCGGAAGTTATCGCGGTAGATCGGATTGGAAAAATCCATCGCTGTTCCGTAAACAAAATTGTGAGGGGCGTGCGCCTGCACGCATGCCAGTCCGAACTGATCTAACAGCGCGCGGGTCTTCTGCGCAACTTCCCGGTAGTCGTCCTCCAGCAGAAAGCTTTTAACCCCGTAGTCCACGCCGTCAAATCCGGCTTCCTTCACCATGCCCAGGGCATATTCCTGCTCCAGTTTGTGCATGGCGCCTCCAAAGTCAATGGCCAGTCGCATACGCAGTCTCCTTTTATATCGGCAGTCTTTGTTTCCGTCATTTACTGTCAAATTATAGCACAGCAAAAACGCGAGAAGAAAGCTCCGAAACAACATTTATCGGATCCGGGACGAGATATTTGCTTAATCCCGCTCCCAATTGGAAAATTCTGTGCTATTATGGACGGGCGGATCCGATAAAATCCGAAACGTTTTATCTCCGGGAGGCAGCTTTTATGTGGACAGACAAGGAAGGAAAAACCTGGTACAAGGGCAATCTGCACCTGCATACGACGGTTTCTGACGGGACCAAATCCCCGGAAGAAGCCTTTGAGCTGTACCTGGCCTACGGCTATGATTTTGTGGCCCGGACCGATCACTGGCATGCTTCCGAAAGCGGAAATTACAAGGGAATGCTGCTCCTTCCCGGCTGCGAATACGACGTCGGCAGGGTGGAGGAAGAAGGAATGTACCACATCCTCGGCATCGGCTGCGGGCAGATCGCGGAAAAGCCCCGGCCTCCCGTGCAGGAAATTATCGACCGCATCCATGCGGCGGGCGGGCTCGCGGTGCTGGCGCATCCGGCCTGGAGCCTCAACACGCCGGAGCAGATCCTGCGCCTTCGCGACGTGGATTTCACCGAGATCTTTAACTCGGTCTCCGATCTGCCGAGAAACTGCCGCCCTTACAGCGGCCTGATTCTGGACATGGCGGCGGTCAAAGGGCGGATGCTCAGACTTGCCGCGACGGATGACGTGCATTTTTATATTCCGGGTGATACCTGCCGCAGTTTTATTTATCTGCAGGCCGAGGCGCTGACAGAAGAAAAGGTTATGGAGGCGCTGCACGCCGGGCGGTTTTACGCCTCGCAGGGGCCGACGCTGGACGTTCGACGCGAGGAAAATAAGATCGTAGTGGACTGCTCGCCGGCGGAAAGCATCGTGTTTTATACCGACAAAGTCTGGGAAAAGCACCGGGCCATTGTCGGAAAGGACGTAACGCACGCCGTATTTGAGCTGAAGGATCAGCGCTTTGTGCGGGTGGAAATCCGTGACAGCGAAGGCCGCTTCGCCTGGTCCCAGTATATCGATCTCCGCGAACCGGAAAGCACATTGTAATATTTATTAATTGAAGGAGTCTGAGACGACCATGATCCAGTTCGGCATGCCGACCCTGATCGAAAACCGGACGCTTGAGGACAATATCCGCCTGTGCCACCGTCTGGGCCTGAAGTTCATCGAACTGAATATGAATTTTCCCGAGTATCAGGTGGACGGGCTGGAGCAGACGGACCGCCTGCTCCAGGCGGCAGAAGAAGCCGGGATCTATTATACGATCCATCTGGATGAGAACCTGAATATCGCGGACTTCAATCCGTTAGTGGCGGAAGCCTACCTCGAGACCGTGCGGCGCATGATCGTGACGGCTAAAAAGCTGCTCCCGCTGGCGGAGCGCTTCGGCGCCGGCAGCCGGCCCCTGATCTTGAACATGCATATGAATCACGGGATCCACATCACTCTGCCGGACCGGAAAGTCCAGATGTATGAGCGGGATTTCGAAACGTATATGCGCTCTTTTGCCGCTTTCCGTTCGCTCTGTGAGGAGTGGATCGGGGACAGCCGGATCCTGATCGCCGTGGAAAACACGGACGGCTTCCTCGATTATGAAAAGAAGGCGATCGAATATCTGCTGGAAAGTCCGCTCTTCGGTCTGACCTGGGACATCGGGCATTCCAAAGCCGTCGGCGAAAAGGATGTGCCGTTTCTCCTGAAACACCGGGACCGGCTGGTTCATTTTCACATTCATGACGGGAAGGAGGTCCCGCCCCGGAACCATCTGGCCCTGGGAGACGGAGAGATCGATCTGGCGGAGCGGCTGAAACTGGCGGACTCCTGCCGTGCCAGATGCGTGCTGGAGACCAAAACGGCGGCCGCCCTGGAAAAATCCGTGAAATGGCTGCGGGAGAGGGGGCATATCAAATGAGGGATCAGAACATGAAATTGATTGAACCGACCATGGAATACGATAAACAGATCCAGGCATACCGGCAGGAATTTCTGGATTTCGGCGGATCGATGGACGGCTGCGGGCCGCTGCGCCGCTGTGACCGCACCGAAGACTGGCTCGCGCAGGTCGAAGCGCTGAAGCGTCCGGAGACCACGCCGCCCGGCATGGTCCCGTCGACGCAGTATATCTACATCCGGGAATCCGACGGGAAAATGGTCGGCGTGATCCAGATCCGGCATTATTTCAACGATTTTCTGGAAAAATACGGCGGCCACATCGGCTATTCCGTCGCGCCGAGCGAGCGGCGCAAGGGCTATGCGACGCAGATGCTGGCGCTCGTGCTGCCGAAATGCCGCAAGCTCGGGATCAAGAAGCTGCTGATATCCTGCATCCAAGGCAATGAGGGCAGCCGTAAAACCATTCTGAAGAACGGCGGTATATACGAATCAACGGTGTATGAAGAGGCGCATGAGAGGTATCTGGAGCGCTACTGGATCGATTTGTCGGAAGAAAAGGGCGGCGAAGAAGATACAGGCGCCGAAGCAGAAATAGACGCAGATAAAGTCAGAAAATCGGAGAACGCATGAAAATCGCTTTCGATACAAGAGAAAAAAAACCGAAATTGTACGGTCTTCTCATCCAGGCGGTGCTCGTTTTGGCAGCGGTGGCGGTCCTGTTTTTAAGCGGAGCCGAAAAGCATGCCGTGCTTGCCAGCGCGCTGCTGACCGCATTTACCTTGGCGGCAGCCGTGCAGCTTATGATCGCCTGGTTCGGGCAGCTGAAATATAATCCTTATTCGTACAATACGATCTATTACATCGGCTTTGCCCTGTTTTTGCTTGCGCTTTTTCTCCTCGAGATTCGTGTTTTGGCGCAGCAGATCCGCAGTCCGGAGGCAGTTTCGGCTGAGGGGATCCTCTACACCCTGCTGGGTTCCGCCAAGACCTATATCCTGCTTTCGTTCCCCTTTATTCTGGTGTTTTCCGCCGCGCTCTGTATCTCGAATATCTCCCTGATCCGGCACGAAGGAAAGCGCCCGGTCAATGTTCTGGGCATCTTCCTCTCCTTCCTGCTGCTGGGTGGTGAAATTTTCCTGTTTATCTTTGATTTTGCGGTCTCAGGAAGCCAACGAGAAGTGATGTTTCACGATCTCTTCACCAATTTCTTTGCTTCGGTCTATCTGTATCTGGAGTGCATGCTGATCGGAACCATGGTAGCTGGGGCCATCACGGCCCGCAGCGAGCCGGATCCGGACCGGGATTTTATCATCATTCTCGGCTGCCGCCTGCAGCCGGACGGCACACCCGCCCCGCTTCTGCGCGGACGGATCGACCGCGCGCTCGACTTTGCCCAAAAACAGAAGGAAATAAGCGGAAAAGACGTGATTTTCGTCACATCCGGCGGGCAGGGCGCGGATGAAGCGGTATCCGAAAGCGAATCCATGAAGCGCTATCTGCTTGAAAAAGGCGTTCCGGAGGAGCAGATCATAAAAGAAGATGCCTCGACGGACACCTTTGAGAACATGAAGTTTTCGAAGGAAAAGATCCTGGCGCGGGATCCGGGGGGAAAAGTCGCCTTTTCCACGACCAATTATCACGTTTTCCGCAGCGGTCTCATGGCAAGGCGGGTCAAAATGAAGGCGATCGGCATGGGGGCGAAAACGAAATGGTATTACTGGCCCAATGCCGCCGTCAGGGAATTTGTCGGTCTGCTGACGCAGCACAAAGGAAAACAGGCCGCCGTATTGGGCACCCTGCTCGCTGCGTATATGATCATGACACTGATTGTGTACCGATAAACCGCCGCTGTGCCGAAATCAGTGCAGCGGGATCGCGATATTGCTGTAAAAACAGGTCCCTTCGTGGGAGAACTGCGCGACGCCGCCGTATGATTCGGCCGTGGACGCGACCGATGTCAGCCCGACGCCCTTTCCCTTGCGGCGCGTGGAAAAATATCTTCCGTTCCGCAGCCGGACTGTCCCGTCAAAGCTGTTGGAAACCACGATATAGAGCTGCACGCCGTCCTCGGCCAGAATACTCAGCCGTATAAACTTTTCTTCGGCCTTCTCGCAGGCCAGAACCGCATTTTCCAGAATATTGCCGACCATCGTGCACAGATCGATATCCGAAACCGAAAGGATTTCCGGAATACTCACCTGGATCGTAAAATCGATCCCGTTGCTCTGCGCGGTCTGATCGTAGAAATTGAGCAAAGCGTTCAGAGAAGGATTGGCCGTGTAGGTCGAAACCTCCTTCACCGGCAGGGCATCGTTGAATTCCTGCAGATATTTCCCCAGATTTTCATAATCCCCCGCATTGTACAGCTCGCTGAGCGTCCGGATGTTCTGCCGGAAGTCGTGGCGGGTCTTTTCGGATGCCTTCATATAGCGCTGCTGCAGGTCAAACTGCGAGGAGCGCATCTCCAGAATGCGGTTCCGCTCTTCCGCTTTGGTGATGGTCAGCATCCCGGTCACGATAAAGTAGAAAACCAGCTGCGTGAGAAGCCAGATCATCAGCAGGGCAAACTGAAGAAGGAGGAAATTTATAACCAGAAATTGATTGTCGGCGGTCAGCTCATCCGTTATCGGCAGGATCAGCATGTTCATCGCGAAAATCGTTATGGAAACCAGCACCATGGTCTGCCAGGGCTGAAGGGAAATGGTCTGATCAATGATCTGACTTCCGTATTTTCGGTAGGGGTGGGCCAGGACCGCCGTCGCCGCAATACTCAATATAAGAAGAAACAGCGAGGAAAAAAAGGAAACGGACGCCTCATCGCGGGACGGGAACATAAGAAGCGCGAAAGCTGTCCCGAAGTTGGAGAGGATCGACAGCAGCGCCACCACCGCGCAGAAAACCGCCAGCGATTTGCTGATGTTTGCGTGCAGACTGAGATAATACATCAGAAAAAAGGCAAACAGAGCCGGAAGCAGCAGCGTGTTTTCGTCCAGCTGAAAGCGGTACTCCAGAAAGCAGGACAAGCCGATCAGAACGACCAGGGCCAGACATGCCAGAAGGACCGTCCGGCGGCGGCTCAGGCGCAGCTGGTTCTCCATCGGAGACAGACATAAGAAAGCAGCCGGAATATAAACGAGATTGGAAAGAATAATATCCGATATCATGAGGACCTCCCGGGCAGCGGCATCTCCCTGCGGATCTTGGCAAACTTATAGTTCAGCCATTTCTGCTGCAGTTCCTTCTCGTCTTTCAGGCGAAGCGGGAGCACCGCACCGCCCTGCATCAGACAGCGGCCGTCACCGATCTGCAGGACATAATCGAGGTTGACGAGGACCCCTTTCATTAAGGAAAGAAAACGTCTGTCTTCGAGCTGCTTTTCGGCGGCGGAAAAGGTCATGCGAGTCCGGTACGTATTGTGTTCCCGGTCCGTGATGGACAGATAGTTGCCGACAGTCTCCATCGAAACGATATCCGAATAGCGCAGGCTGTATTCCTGCCTGTCGAAAGAGAAAAAAAAGCGTTTTTCCTTTTCGGTGCGGACATGAAACACGTGATCCAGCACCCGGAAGACATCGTCCCGGCGGCAGGGCTTGCCCAGATACGCGGCGGCAAACACTGAGAACGCCTCGGGGCGGTGCTCCTCGCTGGTCGTTAAGAAAACCAGCACCGTATCGTCGTCCGTCTCGCGGATCCGCCGGGCCGTTTCGATGCCGCTCAGAGACTCCATATAAATATCCAGAAAGACGATCGCATACTTAAGCGGCTGATAGTCTTTTAAGAGATCGGCTCCGTCCGCAAATTGCTCGAACTGCATGCCGATCCGGTTGATGGTGTCATATTCTTTCAGAATCGCTTCCAGACCCTGACGGTCGGATGCGGTATCGTCTACAAGGGCAATGTTCATGGGTAAATGCTCCGCCGGTTCCGAATCTACGGCTATTATAACAGAGAAAAGCCATCTGCGGGGGAAAAGATAACGGTTTTGCTCGGTTTTTCAAAAAAAGTCCATTCCGATTTTCACCTGAAAACGGCCGATTATCCCAGAAAATTGCTTTAGTTAAGTAAAGAGTGCTAAGATGAACTCGATTTTGGTCGGGGATTGTGTCAAACGGCGCCCGGCATCCGGGTTGGTCGGCACCTCAGCAGCGTTTGAGGAGAACAAATAGGTAAGATTCACTAAAAAAGCCCCAAAATCATGGGGCGGGGGTTGACAGTCCCGGTGGGATGTGTCATATTATAACGTACAGTACCTGTGGGATACTGTGTTTTCGGTACTCCGCGGGATGGCCGGACTATGTCCGGGTTTTCCGCGTTACTAGATATAGGAACTAATTAGGAACCACAGTGAAGCTTCTGTAAAAATCCGAAAGGGAAAGGTGGAATAATGAAGAAGTTTAGCTTTAAGAGAGTATTGGCCCTGGCCATGACGTTCGCAATGGTAGCGTCAATGATCCACGGAACACCGATACGCAAAGTCCAAGCGGCGGCTGGAGAAAAGCCGGCGCATCACAAAGAGGTGAAACCCAATGGAGATGGTACATATACGATCTCATTGAACGTCACCGGTGAATCAGATAAGATTGTGACAAAGACCAACGTCATAGTGATTGTGGACGTGTCCGGAAGTATGAGGTATGGTCAAAACAACACTTCCACATCGGTAGCACCGTCGGGACAGCAGAGATTGGATGCCGCCAAGAGTGCCATTAATTCGCTGGCCAATACATTGCTCAGTAAGAACGGGGTTGATGAGAATCCGGCGGATACTTTTGAATTGGCGCTGGTCAGTTTCTCTACCACTGCGACAATTGCCCAGCAACCGACAACTTCCTATAGTACCTTCAGTGCGGCAGTAAACAGGCTTAGCGCAACCGGTGGTACAAACTGGGAAGATGCTATGCAGACGGCAGATGATGTGAACTTCGGCGCTGATGATAACGATCAGACCTTTGTTATATTCGTCTCGGACGGCAATCCGACTTTCCGAAACACCCAAGGTAATTATAATCCAATGGATAATTATTATTATTATTCTGAAGGTGTTTACGGAAACGGCAGCGACAGTCAAACGGTAGGTGGTATTACTGCAGCAACGACGGTTTCCCGTTGCTATGATCATGCTGTTGATGATGCGCAAGCCCTGGCTCAAAAAGTCGGTACTGACAGATTCTATACTATCGGTGCATACGGTAATGTAAGCCGGATGCAGACCCTGACAACTGCCGCCGGCGCTGCGAGCAGTCACTACTTCAGTGCGGCGAATACCAGCCAACTGAATGCGGCTCTGGAATCCATTCTGGACGATATCATGCGCGCCGGTATTGCTTACGTGGAAATCGCAGATGGAACCACACAGAATGTGTCTACTTCCTCCGGCAGCATGAACATGCTGGACGTGGATGCTTCTTCCTTTAAGTATTATAGAGCTGGCGGAAGTTATTCTACTTCAGCAAATGGTGGTCTTGGTGAGGAATGGACAAGTTCAGATGATCCAGCTCCGCAGCCGGCTACGCTGACAAATGGTACCGTTAACTGGGAACCCTCAAAAACTTTGCCCAACCAGCTGCTTGAAAATGGAGTTACATATACCGTGACATTTAATGTTTGGCCGAGCCAGGAAACGCTGGACCTGATCGCGGATATGGCGAATGATCCGAAGCTGTATAATTCTCTGGATGCAAACATTAAAAAGTACCTGACCTCGGATGGTAAACTTAAAACCAACACAGGGGCCACTTTAATGTACACTGATACACGTACTGATGATGGTCCGCAGACAGAAGAGTTTAATGATCCGGATCCGACTTCCACAGCGACGACAGAATTGCTCTCTGTTTCCAAAGAGTGGGAAAACGATTTGGACGGAAGATCGGCACTGCCGATTACTCTGACGGTAACCCGTGATGGAACAGCTAAATATACGGTTACGTTGAATAATGATAATGGCTGGGAAGAGGATGTTACCATTTCTATCGGTATTCTGACAGTCAATACGACGACCGGTGCGGTTGATCTTAAAACTACTGGTCATGATTTTGCTTTCGCGGAACCGAGTAATCTTGCCTATTATTGGGAACTGGAAATCCCTACCGTTCGTCCGATGCTGGTAAACGGTACGCTGACCATGCTGATTAAGCTGGATGAAGCGCCGAGCGGCATGACGGGAGACTACTACAGTAACGGAACGGATCGGTATTTCAGACTTCCGAGTGTAAAGGGAGATGGCACTTATACATATTACAAGGCAGGCGATACGGGCAATGCTTCTTTGACTGCTATTAACCACCGGAAGAGTTCCCTGAACCTGACTAAAGTAGTAACCGGTGAGAGCGCGAATGCGGATGACCTTTTCACCTTCACACTTAAGGTGTCAGATCCGAATGATGCACAGTTCTGGTTCTCTGTTTGGGATGGTGTTACGAAAGACAGTAATGGCAATCCTGTACCGATGACAGATGCTCAGGTTTCAAATGCAACAGCAGAAATACGTGATGGGAATCCCACCGGTTATTGGTATGCGGATAAAGGCACCCAGGTCACTATCAAAATGAAGGCCGGCTGGTCAGTGCGTGTGCTGAACCTTTCCACAGGAGCGACCTATGAAATTAATGAGGTCACGTCGACGCTCGAAGATGGTTATGCGTTTGTCAGTGTCGCGGGCGTGAGAGAATATACCAACGGCAACGCTCAGGCGACGGAAAGTACGGGAACTCCAGACGGAACTAAATTCTCCGGAACGATCGCTGCGACGAACTCGACCTACACAGTTACCTATAATAACAAACATGAACTGCGTGATCTTACCATTACAAAGCAATGGGTAGATAATAACAATCAGGATGGTATTCGCTTAACGCCGGATGAGCTCAAAGCGAAACTTATTCTTAAGGCGGGTACAGCAGATGTAACAGCTGCAAATGCTGACAAACTTACCATTACCGATAATAAGAATGGTACATATACTATTAAATGGACGGGCCTTGACCGTTATGCCGACGGTGTAGAGATAGTTTACACAGTTGAGGAATCTTCTATTAGTGGATACACTACAACAGGCAGTCCTGCTGGAGACAATGGTACCATTACCAACACTCATACCCCGGCTGTCCGCAATATCAAAGTGACCAAAGCCTGGGCCGGCGATGAAGCCCTTTCCCATATGCGGCCGGCCAGCATTCAGGTTCAGCTTTATGCAGACGGTTCAGCCAGCGGAGATCCGGTCACTCTGAACGCGGGCAACAACTGGACCTATACTTGGGAGAGCCTTCCGGTGAACAAAGAGGGTAAGGAGATCAAGTATACGGTCGATGAAACCGCAGTACCCACCGGTTATGCTAAGAGTGGCCCGACCGGCGACATGGAGACCGGCTTTACGATCACCAATACGCTGGAAGTCGGCAACCTTTCTGTCACCAAGAGTGTTGAATCTCCTCTCTCGGCGGATAGTGCGGCCTCTTACAGTGTTAAGGTTACCCTGAGCGATAATAAGATCAACGGCACCTTCGGGGATATGACCTTCACGAATGGTGTAGCTGAGTTTACCCTTACTGATGGCGAAACCAAGACCGCGCAGAATCTGCCGGCAGGTGTGACCTATACAGTAGAAGAAACACAGGAGGCTAACTTTGATGCACCGGCCTATTCTGAGAGAAATACCGGAACCATTCCGAAGAATGATACGGCAACAGTAACAATTACCAATGCTCGTACGCTGGGCGATCTCGAAGTATCCAAGACGGTAGACTCCGATCTGTCAGCTGATAAGTCGAAAGCATTCAGCTTCACGGTTACACTGAGTGATACGACCATTAGTGGTACCTTTGGTGACATGACTTTCACGAACGGTGTCGCGACCTTCACTCTGAAACATGATGAATCCAAGACCGCGACTGGTCTTCCTGCTGGTGTGACTTATACGGTAGTGGAAACGCCGGAAGACGGATTAACTCCGGATAAAACTGAAGCAACCGGTACTATCTCAGCTGAGAAGAGCACCGCAGCCTTTACGAACACCCGTAAAGTTAATGACCTGACGGTTAAGAAGACACTGGACAGCAAACGGACAGAGGACAAGAATTTTGAGTTCTCCTTCACGGTTACGCTGGATGACAC
>JAEEGL017434378.1_pt1 | contig 10764 bp, 12 predicted proteins | sample 9134231 | NCBI WGS metagenome assembly JAEEGL01 (sample SAMN16246548, study PRJNA631951) | gut metagenome | biome: gut microbiome; feature: rumen; material: fiber-attached | host: Bos | place: Iran: Karaj | collected 2018-10
TAAGCTAAGTTCACTATCTGAAAAAGTACCGTCACCGTTAACATCAAACAGTTTTAATGCTTCTAGTTTTTCTGCTGATAAAGATAATTCACCATTAACATCTTTAAATACATTAAATGCAGCAAAATCATTATCACTAATTGGATTTGTATTTTCTGAATTTAATGCAATAAAATTGTTTTGAATTTCTTTCCCTATTTTGCCATTCTCCAATGCTTTCTTTAAAATAACTGTTTTTTCTTCATTTGTAGTAGTAATTTTTCCAACATCCATAATAAATTCCTTTCTTGTAGTAATTTAGTAATACTCTATTTAACAATAGAATCTCTACGTATAACAAAAATTCTCTTGTAATAATTTATTCCGGTAGTAATCTATTCTTATACATAAACAAGCATATCTATACACAAATAAAAAACTTTCATCTCAAAAAAATGCCAATATTTTATAAAAACAATTAAATATTTTTGCAGAAATTCTTCTTAATATGCTAAAACTAAATAATAATACTAAATTCTCGTCTTTACAAAACTTAATCTTTGGGATTTTTTGTTTTTTTTATTGTCGTTAAAAGTAAATATAATAAGAAGAATTGTTTGATACTTCCATTAAAAATTATTTTTCAAGAAGTATATCCTCCACCATTTTGAATATAATATTAGGTTTTATTATATCCATACAAGGTGTATCATCAAAATCCTTTTTAGAAAACGGGCACAACTTTCCGTCACATGGTGCGCAGCTAAGTTCAGAACAAATAGTATGATGCCTTTTCCCATAAGGTCCGCTTCTCGATATACTACAGCAGCCATATAACCCTATACAAACAGGAGTTAATGCTGAAGCAATATGCAAAGGCCCTGTATCTCCTGAAATTACTATATTTGAGCAATAAGTAAGAGCTGCTGTTTCTCTCAAGCTTGTTTCCCCTGCAAAAGATTTTATTTGAGGTACCAAATTAACAAGTTTTTCCGCTTCCTGAATATCTTCATTCCCACCGATAACAAAAATTTGAGCATCATATTTTTCAAGTATCTTCTTTGCTAATTCTGCCCAGTGAACAAGCTGCCATCTCCGACCCTGTCTTTTTGGGGTAGCACCTATATTGAAACAAATTCTTATTTTTTTATCCAAAGAATTTTCTGCCCACTGTTTTTCTTCATCAGACAAAAACAGCTCTATTTTATCATCCAGCTTTAGTTGGGGAAGCTCTGCCGCCGCTGTCATAAAAAAGTTCTCAACAGCATGATACTTATAAGATTTTTTATAAACCAATGTTTTTTGCGGTTTTGCCAACAGGCATAAAAATTTTGTCCGCATTGACGGATGCAAATTAATAATATAATCGTATTTTTCCTTCTTTAATATTTTCCCCAGCTTAAATAAATTGATATAAGATTTTTTTTCCAATACCAAAAGCTTATCTAAATCCATATCCTTACTTAAAAGAGTGGAAGGTACTTTCCCTGTTAAATAATGAACACAAAATCCCGCTTTTTTTAAAGAACGCAATAAACCCGTTGTTTCTACCACATCGCCTATTGCACCAAATCTTATAAGCAGAACTTTATTAGACATCTATTTTAAATTCTCCAATATCCTCTGAAGGTTTATCTTTTTCAAAATAAGTATTAACTATATAAATAGCAACTAATGCTGACCCTATATTGAAAAGCGCATTTATAAACCCTAAAAATATAATCATCATAATTATTACAATTAAATCGTAAATTGAAGTAGAAAAAGAAGTGGCAAAAAATGAATACATGCCCCTTAAATGAAAAATAAAATTAATCAAAAGATATATCGGCAAAAAAACTACAGCAGCAGAGCAAACAGAAACTACCCCTGATATTGTCCCAATAGCTATTCCCTCTTTTTGAGAAAAAATTCCAACAAAATTCGCTCTCCTGAGAATATATACAATCACTCCTCCTATTATTAAAAATAGAAAAAGTGAAAATACACCAAGATACGGAATTAAAAGAACTAATCCTAAAACCAATCCTGACATAATACTCAACGCTATTGTAGGTTTTATATAGTTGGGAAGTTTTTGCATAATATACTCCTTCTTATATGAAATTATTATAAATTAAATAAAAAAATAAAGCGACCTAAATTTTAGATCGCAAATTGAAAAACAAAAATGGTTAGACTATTAATATGATAATTATATAAAGAGGCATGCCATATATACAAATTTTTAATTTTTCTTAATATTTTTGATACTAAAACTAATAAAATAAATTGATCTCCAATAAGCAAATTAATAATATTATCAACTTTTGAATTATTTTCTACAACAAAAGTATGATATTTTTCATTTTTAAATAAAGTTTTAAAAATTTTTACCGATATTAATAATGTAAGCAAACGTATCACATTGAAAAAGGAATAGAAATTGAAAAACATTAGTATCATGAACGGCAAGATTTTTATCGAACCAACTCTCTCCAAAAACATCGAATCGGATGTAGAAATGATTGAAAATTATTTAGGCGGAAAAAACAAAGATGTATGCGTTGATTTAAGAAAACTCAACATGTTTGATGCAATCAGAATTGGTGCATTAATTTCTACTCACATCTTAGCAAACAATTTTGCTTCCAAAATAGAACTCTTATCAAATTGTGAAGATGTTATTGACCAATTAAAAATTTTAAGCTTATCAAATGTAAAATTACTTTTAGACAACGATTTAGAATACGCATCAAAAGTAGTAGTTTAGATAATACAATTTGTCTAAAAAGTTTTCATCAGTCTTATAATTATCATCAATCAAAGAATTCAAAAATCTGTTCAATAATACAGGAATCAGTTTTGAACTCAAGGCACTAAAATCAATAATAAATTCATTAATTCCAATTTCTTCAAGATTTTTTCTGTATTTAAATAAATCCAAAATCTTATCCCTAAAAAGATGCATTCTGCAAAACCCATCCACTATCAATGTATATGTTTTTGACCGGTCTTTATCAATAATAGCATAGCGTCTTTTTTGGCAAGGCGCACTGCAAGAGAGTCTTGATAATACAGCACTGTCATGATTAAGAGGACACAAACCTGAACACGGTATCCTTATACTGCCTGCTATCGTCAATTTTCTGATAGGAACATCTTGCTTTACTGTTTCAATGCAATTTTCAATATCTCTTATGTCTATAAAATTGCTTAATTCTATTCCCTCAACCCTTCTTTGATTTGTCAATGCTAAAATAGACTCACCATTGAGCAAATTCATATTAGGTCCCAATTCTATATTGGTTTTGTCATAATCAGAATCATTAATTGCAGTCCACCAAAAACCAAGATTATTAATGACAAGCGAACTCGGCGCATTGTTATCTTGAAATAAATTTTTCACATATTCATATACTCTGTCGAAATCACGTTCTATAAGAGTCTTTGGGGTACTAAGCTTTAATTCTATTTTACTATCAGCACAAAATTCCTTTACCTTACTCAATATTTTATTAAAACTGCTTTTTGATAAATCTACCGTATTTAAAATTTCACCATACTCAATAGAATCAACAGGATTAAATCCGAGTTTTTCTATATGTTTTTTTAAAACCTTTATTTGAGAAAGACTGTTTAACCTCAAACATAATTTTGGTATTTTAACTTTTTTAGGTGAAAATTCTTTTTTCAATCTTGCCCGCTTATAAACCCAATCAAAAGGTTTTATATTCCCACTAAACTTAAAATCACTTCCTTTGGCAGACAAAAATTCACCGGTAAAATGATTTGTTTCATAAGTGCCGTCAGAAAATATTTTGAACGGCAATTTTTTATTCTTGTATATTTTAGGATTTTGCAGCATTTTTTCTATAAGCAATACAGCTTCCCTAATATCAACAGCAGATTGCAAATCCCCTTTTAAAACGACCATATCAATTGTTTTTGACTTCAATACATCCTCTAATATCCAAGGCAAATTATTAGTATTAATACATAATTTTATTCTTGTCGATTTTTTTATTTTTACTAAATTTTTAAGATATATTTCTTCCGAAACATTTAAAAAATCAACCTTTTGAAAGAAATTCATAAATTCGATAGCACTCAAATTGTGAATATCCATGCCGGAATCAATTACAATCTTATAATCAGGGCTTCTTAATTTTAGATATTCCAAAATACTAATAGAATTAATCAAAATACCAGCTATATTCTGTCTTTCTATAAAATCCAAAAAATCATGAATATAAACATTATTCTTATCCAAAAGTGCATCATCAAAACTAATAAAAAGTTCAACACCACATTTGTTAGCAATATCAATAAATTCAAAGAGTTTATCAAATCCGTAATTCAAAAAATAAATATGCGAAATATAAACGCTCTTTGAATTAACTTTATTACATATTTTTATATCGGATGGCTGCTTTATAGGAAATAATAGTTTTATATCTTTCATAAGAGGATTTTATCATAAAATTCAATGTTCTCAAAATGGTTTAACACTTGAAAGTTTTTTCCAATCATAATAAAATGTTTGAAGAACTGCGGACGTAATTCAGTGGTAGAATGCTTCCTTCCCAAGGAAGACGTCGGGGGTTCGAGTCCCCTCGTCCGCTATTATAAAACTATTTTAATTTCCAGAAAAATTTGCTGTCTAATGGTAAATCTCTGGTATCAACTTTCTTATATGGCATGGGAGCATATATTTCCTCTGTCAAAATATCACTCTCAATTCTGGAACGATTTAGAACATAGAATACTTCTTCCATAGTATCCATATCATAATCAGATATATTTGTAATATAACTAAATTTCAAAAGACCAAACCCCAAAGACAACTCCCATATTTATTAATGTGCTATTTTACTCAAAATTAAACTAATTTTTAGCAAAAAATTACAAAAGTTTACATAAATTCGCACAACATCCAAGTAAAATTTTTACATATTCAAAATCTAATATTTTATAGTTATAGATTAAATCTAATTGAAAGAGTTAAATTTTTATTTGGACACTTCTAATAAATTCGAGATGAAAGATAAATCAAAATTAGGAAATAAGGTTTAAATCAAAAAAGGAACTGCTTAAAAAAGCAGTTCCTTTCCATTTTTTGTTTTTAAAACATTAATTAAAATATCTGTCCAATAAACCTTTGAATGCTTGTCCGTGTCTTGCTTCATCTTTGCACATTTCATGAACTGTATCATGAATTGCATCATAGTTTAATGCTTTTGCCTTTTTAGCAATAGCAAGTTTACCTTCACAAGCACCAAATTCAGCTTCTACTCTCAATTCAAGATTTTTCTTAGTTGAAGAAGTAACTACCTCTCCCAACAATTCAGCAAATTTTGCAGCATGCTCAGCTTCTTCAAATGCAATTCTTTTATAGGCCTCAGCTACTTCAGGATAACCTTCTCTATCAGCAACTCTACTCATCGCAAGATACATTCCGACTTCTGTGCATTCGCCTTGAAAATTCATTTTTAAACCTTCTCTGACCTCTGCATCAATAGTATTATCTGCTACTCCAACTCTGTGTTCATCAGCCCAAGCCATTGTTCCTGTTTGTTCTTTAAATTTAGCTTTAGGCGCTTTGCATTGCGGACAAAACTCAGGTGCCTCCGTCCCTTCATGAACATAACCGCAAATCGTACATATAAACTTTGCCATATTTCTCTCCTATACTCATACTACATCTCACATTTTAACATAAAAAAATCAGGTATAAAATATACATTTTTATCTTGCCAAATCAGTTATCCTGTCTGGATTTGAAGTCATTTTTGTTGATATTTTTAAAAATACAAAATATAATAAATAAAGGTAAATTAACGGGACAAAATTATGAAGTATGATTTAGATGAAGTTTTTAATTCTATAAAACAAAAACATTGGTGGATACTGTGTATTTTATGTATACCGTCTGGATATTATACTGTTGTAAATTCTGAAGCACTAATACAATACTACAGTATGATATTTCAAAACTCATATAATACTATTCCTAACATGCAATCAAATATAGGATTATTACTTTTATGTTATTTATGCCTGTTTTTAATTTATGGATATCTTGTTCATTATATAAAAAGCTATTCTGAAGATATTTATTATCAGGAAAAAGAACCAAATTTTGTTTTATATTTAATAACCGGACTAAAATTAGTACCTTTTTCAATTTTTAGTTATCTAATGTCAATATTAGTTACACTTATTCCTGCAATAGTATTATGTATTATATCGACTATATTGTTGGGATTTGTTCTTCCTATTGGCATTATTTCAATTACATTCACATATATATTTATGATTCTTTTCGTGCTTGGATATATGTTTTGTTCTTTTTTACTATTTGTAAAAACAAATAAAATAATTTCTGCTTTTAGATTGCCAACCATTTTTAATATGCTTTTTAGTAACAAACTCGCTATAATAAAAGCTTGTCTATGGATAGCTGTTATATTTCTGCCAATATTTGTTATTCAGATTTCTTTAATGGTTATTGCTTCAATTCCGCTTATTTTCTTACCGATTTGGATATTTATAACCTATTGTTACTGCATGTTTTCAGCCAATATTTTGGCACAACTTTTAAGTCACATATCTCACACAATGGGTGATGAATTGTATTAAAAAATATTGGGAATTATCAAACCAAAGTTGTTAATTTTAAATTTTCAACTTCCAATTTATATATTGCCTCTGTCCCAAGTTCTTCATAAGCAATGAGTTCTGCTGATTTTATACATTGTTGCAGCAGGCAGGCAACTCCGCCTGTTACGGTAAAATATTTACAATTAAAATTTTCCATTTCTGTTAAAAGTTTTAAATCTCTTTCGCCTTTACCGATTGTTGCAAGAAGTCCTTTTTTAAGCAACGGTAAGGTATATTTATCCATTCTTGATGAAGTTGTAGGACCTATTGGACCTATAATTTCATTATCGTTTTTAGGACAGGGTCCAGCGTAAAAAATTATTGAATTATTTATATCAAATGGTAACTCTTCTCCTCTTTCAATTAGTTCAATTAATTTTTTATGCGCCGCATCACGAGCCGTATATATTATACCTGACAACAAAAACTCTTCACCTTTTTTAAGTTGTTTAATATTATTAATATCAGTTACATTTAACGCTTTTATTTCTTTTGTTTCTTCTTTTATATCAAAAGGTTCATAATTTTCATAATTATATGTTACATTCTCATCATTTATTACCGCGGAACAACGCCTTGAGCTATGACAATTTATAGAAATACTTACGGGTAAAGATGCGATATGACAAGGAGAATGCAATATATTAACCCCGAAACAAGTTGTTTTTCCTCCCATTCCCATAGGTCCTATACCCAAACTGTTTATTTCATTAAATAATTCTTTTTCTAAAATTTCATATTCATTTTGTGGTTCATAATTATTAAAATCTTTAATGTTTTCCAAAAAAGCTTTTTTAGCTAAAACTGAACAGTAATCAAAAGTCCCTCCTATACCTAATCCTATTCTAATTGGAGGGCAAGGCTTAGAAGCAGCATTTTTTACGGAATTTATAACAAAAGTTTTTATTCCTTCTAAGCCTTCGGAAGGAGTAAGCATTTTTGTACCGGACATATTTTCGCTTCCGCCACCTTTAATAAGTACAGATATTTTTATTTCGTCATTATCTGTAAATTCTGTATGAATAAAGGCAGGGATGTTATTATTTGTATTTTTTCTTGAAAAAACAGCATCCTTAACCAAAGATTTTCTATAAAAATTTTCCGTATAACATTGTGCCGTTACTCTTTGGATAACTTCTTCTATATTGAAATCAAAATTCACTTTACCAATTTCCAGAAAAAAATTAGCAATCCCTGTATCCTGACAAAGAGGTCTGTTTTTATCTTTAGCAATTTTTATATTTTGAAGTATTTGGGCTAAAATATTTTTTGCACTCTTACAATTCTCTTCAAGATAGGCTTTATACAACATGTCATAATCATTTTTATTAAAAACGGTATTGGCATGAATTAGTAAATTTTTAATAACTGCTTCAAAAACTTCTTGTTTTAACAAAAAGCTCATTCTTCAATAATCCTCACATAATGACCTTGAGAACGTAAAGAATTTGCAAAGTCATGAGCAGTTGCCGGAGTTTTAAACGATGCAACCTGAATAGCATATCTTCCGTTAATAACTTTTATAAAAGGAGCTTCGGTAAACTTGTTTTGTATATTCATAAGTCCTTCTTGTGCTTCTTCTTTAGTTGCATAATTTCCTATAACAACCTTCATATTCAATGGTGAAGATGGAGGCGGAAGTTCTTTTATAAAAGGAACATCGTCACCGGTATCTTTATTAATATTTTTTTCGTCTTCTTTTTTAGCTTCCATCGGAGGCTCTTCTTGTTTTTTATCTTTTCTGTATTTCTCGTTATATTCTTGAAATTTATTTTTTTGATTATCGTTATCAAAAAAGATTGCAATCTCATCAGCAGGTTCTTCATCTTGTTGTTGTGCTATCTGTTCTACAGAAACTATTTTGTCACTATCTTGCATTTCAATAAAACGCAATCTGTCATCTATATTTCCCTTTACATTATCACTCTGCTCAACAACATTAAGTTCCTCAAGCTGTTGCATTGAACTGAATTCATTTACAATAATTGCACCAATAGCAGTAAATATAGCTATTGAAACAGCAAAAATTCCAAAGGTAATATTCAAAACACTTTTCTTTTGTTTAGTTTTGGGCGTTTGAATTTTCACTTTTAATAAACTCCTCTAACTTTGCAAGATGCATCTATAACTTGTTCACATTCTAAAATATATTTATTCATAATATCTTCGGCAATTTGTTGAATATTATCAAAATTCATATCAGATTTTAATCCTGCAGTTTTAACAGGAGTATTTTCCGTATCAATATTTATTCCTACATGCATAAGTACAGAAGTAATTGATTTTGTACATATAGAAACACTTAATTTGCCGCCGTTGAAAAACAAATCATCCCCGCGTCTTACTATTTTATGCCCTTTGGGAAGATATGACATAAGAACTTCCTGAATAATACACATAAATAATCTTTGTCTCAAAACACCTTCAACAAGTCCTATATTAAAATGTTCCACTATAAAATTAAGCATTTTAGGACTATATATGGGGCAATCATTCAAAAAGTCCTCAATATCAACCATTTTATCTATTTCAACATTACATTCACCTATAAAAGAAACAATTGCATCCCCTTTTATCCAATAATTTTTATATATCCATGATGGAGCTAATTGCTCTCCTGTGTATGTAAATTCTTTTTCAATAAAACGGCTTTTCATATTTACTCCTTCACAAACAATACTTCTTTTATTTTTTCATCTTTAATTTTCTCAAGAGCTCTTAATAATCTTACACATGATTCACATTTTCCGCAATGAGTATTCAAATTATTATAACAACTCCTAATTAAAGAAAACGGTAAATTTAATTTTTTGCCAAGCAATATTATATCAGATTTATTCATTTTTATCAAAGGTGAAACAACTTTTATATTTCCTTCGGCAGAATATTTTAAAGAAGTTGTCACAGAATTAATAAAATCCAGAGAATTATCCTTAAAACTTTTTGCTTCTTCTTCATTTGCACCGATAACAATTTCATCATAACCTAAACTATCTGCATAACATCCTGCAATATTTACAAATAATCCGTTTCTGTTAGGTATCCACAGATTTTTACTTACTGCATCATCACTATCCATAGTAGAAATATCAGCGTTGGGAACGGAACTGTTTTCATTTACAAGAGCTGATTTTGTTATTTCTTTAAGCCAATCAAGCTTAATAATCTTAAAATCAGTTTTATAATAATCTGCTAAATTTTTTGAAGCTGTTTTTTCAAATTCAATATTCTTTTGTCCGTAATCAAAAAATAATGATAATATTTTATGCCCTTCATCATTTTTTACTGCTAAACTCACTGCACTATCGAGTCCGCCCGATAGCAGAACTATTGATTTTTTCATTTTTTTGTTTTTACCTCTTCACCGTTCTCTTTAAGAATACTATTAATTTCGTTAATACAATTTTGATTTAATTTATCTGAATTTACAAGGCTTCTCAAATATTCGCTTCCGCAAATATCGTAAAGTGCAAAAATTGCACTTTTCAAAACTTCTTCACTCTCATCATTTAACATACCTTCTATAAGAGGAACAACTTTTTCATTATCTATTTCACTTAACGCCTCTATAGCTCCGCATCTGATACAAACAGCTTCGTCACTCAATGCTGATTTTAATCCTTTTATCGATTTTTCATCTTCAAAATTCCCTAATTTGCCAAGTGCCTCTATTACTCTTTCTTTTAAGAACGTAAATTTATTAAACAATCCGTTTTTGGTTTCCAAGACATTTACCAAGGGGTCAATAGCTCTTATATCACCTAACATTCCTAATGCTTTTGCTGCGGATTCTTTTAAATAAACAGATTTTTCCTCGTTATCCTGCATAACTTCAATAAGCGGAGAAACTGCATAAGAACTGCCTATTTTACCAAGCGCTTCCGCACAGGCTAATCTTACTAAATAATGTTCATTTTTATTATTTAACATATATAAAAGAGGAATAACAGCCTCATTATTACCGGGTTTCCCTATAATTTTAGCAATTTCACATTTTAATTTTCTTGTATCTTCATTATCTTGAATTGTATTTGATAAAAATATATCAATTAATATATCAAAAGTAAGATTATTTTCTATTTTGCTAGTTAATTTAGTTAAATAGAGCAGTATCCCCGGATTTTTTTCTATTGTTAAAAAATA
>JAEEGL010317273.1_pt1 | contig 10763 bp, 6 predicted proteins | sample 9134231 | NCBI WGS metagenome assembly JAEEGL01 (sample SAMN16246548, study PRJNA631951) | gut metagenome | biome: gut microbiome; feature: rumen; material: fiber-attached | host: Bos | place: Iran: Karaj | collected 2018-10
CTCTGAACAATTCTAACTACAGAAACAAAGATGAGTTAGAAATAAACACTCTAGATAATGTAATATACATGAGAATGAAAAATGATGTTTCTTTTGTTCTCGATAACCAGATGGTTTTGCTGGAACATCAGAGTAAATATAACCCCAATATGCCATTGCGTGGTTTTCTATATTTTGCAAAGCTTTACGAAACAAGACTGGCTACAGAAATGAATCTGAAAAATATATACTATCCTAAGCTCATTAAAATACCTACACCTCAGTACATTGTTCTTTACAACGGAACTGATAGAAAAATCGGTGAAAGTATCACGCTTAAACTTTCTGATGCTTTTGAGGATAATGATAAACCTGAAGGTTATGAATGGACAGCAAAAATGATTAACATCAACATTGGCAAAAACAAAGAATTATTGTTAAAATGTAAGATATTAGGTGAATATTCTTCTTTTGTTGAAAGCGTGAGAAAATATTCAAAAATAAATAAAGATTTCACTATTGCTGTAGATAAAGCAGTAAAAGAATGTATCGAAAAGGGTATACTTAAAGATTTACTGATAAAATATAATGCGGAGGTGAAAAATATGCTGTTAACTGAATTTGACGAAGAAAAAGACTGGGCTATTATAGCTAAAGGGTTCGAAGAAATCGGTTATGAAAAAGGCATTGAAAAAGGCAAAAAAGAAGGAATAAAAGAAGGCATGAAAGAAGGTAAAAAAGATTTAATTAAAACCATGCTCTCTAAAGGTTTAACAAAAGAAGATATTATTAAATACTCAGGTATTTCAGAAAAAGATTTTGATAATCTAGTTGTTTCTTAATGTATATAAAAAAAGAGAAGATTACGAGAAATTAATATATTTATATTGATAACCAACGCCTGAATAATCAGGCGCGTTTTTTCTATTCCTGAACAAGAACGATGCGGAAACCTAATTGAGTATGGGTATAACCGGTACTGTTATAGCTTCTATTTGCTGAACGACAGACACTAGGCGCTGAAAACCAGCAGCCACCACGATTAACATGGTAAGTACCACTGTTAGGTCCTACAGGGTCTGAACAATCACCACTGGTGGTATAATAATTAGCATTATACCAGTCAAGACACCATTCATATACATTTCCGTGCATATCATATAAGCCCCAAGCATTAGGTGCCTTCATTCCTCCTGGATAGGTATTGCTCTTTGAATTTGATTTATACCAAGCCAACTTATCAAGATTAGAACATTTATCATTAGATGACGAAATATCTGTGCCATTATTTAAGGTAGAACTAGTCCCTGCTCTGCATGCATATTCCCATTGAGCTTCAGTTGGCAAAGAAAATTTCGAATAACCATAAGGAATAGAACCTGTTAAATAAGTTGTTAAACTAGCACAAAAAGCTTTTGCATTCGAATAATTTACTTTTTCGACAGGTCTAGAAGGAGAATTAGCATATTTATAATAATGAGCAGGATTTGTACCCATTATAGATTTATACTGCTCCTGGTTTACTTCAAACTTACCTATATAGAAATCTTTACTAAGAGTTACATTATGCTGTTTTTCATTAGTTCCACGACCTAATTCACCAGAAGGACTACCCATAACAAAAGTTCCAGCAGGACATTTATGCATTACAAGAGACACGCCACCTGGCAGAGTAAATGTTATAGATTCTACAAAATGAGCAGTAAATACTCTATCATCAATAGAGCCTTGTGGTATACTACCAAGCATTAAAGGGAAAGTAGCCGTTCCTTCTGTCCAGCCAACAAAAGCATGACCATCTTTGGATGGGTTGTTTAAAGTAATATTCTCTGTATAAATATTGTAAGCAGTAGGATTTGGCGTTGCCACAGTTCCACCGTTGAGATTATAAGTTATAGTATATCTTGGCGTATAACTAGCAACATAAGTTCTATCGTCTATCGAGCCATTAGGTATAGTTACAGTCATAGAAGCAGTGCCATCAGGTATTCCTGTGCCTTCCCAACCTAAAAAGTCATAATTATCTTTTGCCGGATTATTCAAAGTAATCGTAGCTGACGTTATGTCATAGTTTGTTGGATTATCAATATCAACAGCCCCACCAACTAAGTCACAAGTTATAGTATAATTTATAGGTGTAAAATGAGCAGTATAGGTTCTATTATCTGTTGAACCACTAGGAATAGAAACAGACATATTTTCATTGCCAACTAAATCTGTTCCGCCCCAACCAGTGAAGTTGTAACCAATCTTTGTTGGATTAATCAAAGTTATTGTTTCAGAGCCAGTATTATAGCCTGTGGGATTGTAACCTTCAATTGTCCCACCGTCTAAATTATAAGTTATTGTATAAGCAATGGCAGAATAATTGGCATTATAAATCTTATTGCCAGTTGAACCATGCACTATTGTTACTGTAGTTTCAGGAACTTCGCCATTAGAACCTGTCCAACCAACAAAATCATAACCATTTCTTGAAGGTGCATTAAGGGTAATATCTTCTGAAGTCACATTATAAGATGTGGGATTAGCCTCTTCAAGTGTTCCTTCGTTCAGATTGCAAGTTATAGAGTATCTTTGAGTAAAAACTGCAGTGTAGTTTCTTGCACCAGTAGAACCTTGAGGTATTATTACTTCCATAGAAGTTGTTCCATCAGGTATTCCTGTGCCTTCCCATCCTAAGAAGTCATAATTATCTCTGGTTGGATTTTTCAAGGTAATTGTGGCCGATGTAACATCATAGCTTTCAGGATTGGTTTCACCTACTCCTAACAAGCCATCATTCCAGACATAAGAGATAACGTAGGAAATAACCTTGGCATTAGCTGTCATGGTCAAGTCTTCGGCGGGCATAACGAAATTTCCAGTGTTTCTATCACCACTCCAAAAGTCAAATTGGTAGCCATCTTCCATAGTACAGCTTGCAACAACATTTGAAGCATATTCTTGCAACCCATCACCGTCTACAGAAATTACCCCAACACCCATATTTAAAGTGAGCAGATAAGAGTTTGTAGCCCAATTGGCAGTGTATTCTCTGTTTCCAATCGAACCCTGCTCTATAACTAGATCTGTGTTTTCATCACCAGTCAGTTCGGTACCGCTCCATCCATTAAAAGTATATCCTGTTTTTTCAGGTTCAAAAATGTTGATTAAATCGGATTCAATAGTATAAGTATCTGGATTATTTCCTGTAGAAGTTCCGCCATTATAATCGTAAAGTATGTTATAAATTATAGGTTTGGCATTTGCTGTCATAGTAGCATTGTTAGCTGACATTACAAAGTTTTCTGATGTAAAATCTCCTGACCAGGAGTCAAATTCATAACCAGCCAGCAATGTGCAAGAAGCTGTAACTTCTGAGCCAAATTCGTGAAAACCATCTCCAATAACAGTATTTATACCAGTTGTCGGATTTATAGTTAAATAGTAAGTATTCGTGCCCCAGTTAGCCGTATAGCTTCGGTTACCTGTTGAACCCTGAGGAATACTCAAAGTCATAGAAGCTGAATCTAGATCTGTACCTGTCCAGCCAATAAAAGTGTAACCTTCTTTTGTTGGTACATGAAGGACAAAGGTTGATGAAGCTTCATTGTAACTATTTGGATTGGCTATTCCAACACTACCACCATTAAGATCATAGGTTATAGTATAAGAGTTATTCAAACTTTTTGTAGTGAATGGCAAATCTTCTACACCTGTGATAGTGATTCCATCTATATCTGTAATATCATCAACAGATAAAATATAGGTTGTTTTAGGCTCTAAATCTTCTGTAAAACCTATAGTCAGACTGCCTTCTTCCCATTTTTTGATAATCTTATCAGGATCAATATTTGTTATTGAAACGGCTTCTTCTATCTTCTTCTTGTCGCTATCGCTAAGTTCAGTTCCAATTTTTATAGTAAAAGTTGGGCTAAGTATATATAGACCGTCTGGTCCGACATTTTCATCATCAGTAATTACAGATACATTTATAACTTCTTTTTCATTAATTCTATAAAACTCAGTGTAATAGTAAGGGAGTATTTTTTCTGAGTCTATTTTGTTAAAAAACTCTATCACAAAGCCAGATGAGAAAGACTGAGTTTCTAATCCTTTTAAGTTCAATTTAAACGAAAAATCTCCATCGGTGCCAATAATGTTTGATTCCAACGGGGAATAAACAAAGAAGCTATGAGAATAAGTATAGCCAGGAACAGTCTTATCGGCCAGGCTAATCTGAGTAACCTTGATGCCATTTACCTTTATTGGTGCTTCTTCAAGCTTATTGTTGCGGTAAGTGATTCGTGCCCTTAAATCTGCAGGCTTTATTGAATCTAATTTAACACCTTTTAAAATGCCTTTGACGGTTAAATCTTCTAAGTATTTGCCCTCTTTCACTAAAATAGAATTAGTAGAAGAAGCAGTTAAACTACTGACAAAAGTTTCTGGAAGCCTATTGCCGGAGTTGCCTTCAAAAGATATAAGAGCAAACTCTGTCCCTAATCTGAAAAGGTTGAAAGTATTTTCACCGGTATTATCTTGAACAGTTCTAACATTTGCAATATTAGCCAGTATTTCATTAGAATCTGAATAATTGAAAAGCCTCCAGGGGTCGGTATCGCTTTCCTTGATACCAGCCAGAACAATACCTTGAGGATTCTGAGGTTTTGGAAGTGTGATTTTAAAAGGTTTTTCAAAGGATGTTACGTTAGTCTTTGCTTCTAAAATGTCATCTGGATTTAAAACGGCTGAAATCTTATAAAGATAAATATCAGAATCAGATGAATTAATGAGAGAATCAGTATTTTTGGCTGTCATCTTCTTCTCAATAATAGTTACAACAATACCTGGCGTCAGGGTGTTTTCTTCTAAGCCTTCAATCTTCGCTCCAGATGGAAAAGTTACAGTAGGAAGTCTGCCTAATTCATCGATTACTAATTCTCTTGAAGTTACGACCACATCGTCGTCAGAATGTCTAACAAAAACGATATCATGGGAACGTGAACAACAGCCATAGAGGACAGCAAACAAGCTTACTACCAAAAATAATACTGTAAGTTTTTTCATATTTGCGATACTTCGATAATTTTAGGGATTAGGCTTAGAGAGAAGGAATTAGGAAATTGTTTTCAAAGCTATAAGTCTTAAGCTTCAAGCTATAAGCCAGACAAAAGCAATAACCCTTTTTGGTGATTTATTTCTAGCTTAAAGCTTAGAGCTTGTAGCTTACAGCTTTTAGTATAACTTATTTAACCAACAATAATCAATAACTTGACTACAAAGTAAGAAAAATATGTCCACCTATCACCTACCACTAATCACCTACCACTAACCCATACCAAGCTTCGTTTGGCTCTATGCTTTCGCTTTCTTAAAAGTTTAGTTGTAAAAACATACTCCGGCATAGAAAATACGGTTAAATTACAAACAAACTTCTCCCTTCTCCCTACACCTTTGCCAAGCTTCGCTTGGCTCTATGCTCTTCCCTCTCAAGTTATGGTCTTCCAACTCCATCTTCAATCTTCCATCTTCAATCTTCAATCTTCAATCTTCAATCTTCCATCTTCAATCTTATATCTCAAGTTTTGGTCTTATATCTTATATAAAAATATTGTACTTGCAAAGTTTTTGATTACGTGTTAAACTCTTCGACTAACTTGCAAAGCTAAATTGCAAGCGATTATTATTAAGTTAGCGGTACGTCAATGATTTGGCGATATTTTGCTATTAGGAGAAAAACGAATGGAAAACGAAAATGAACGGATAGTTGGTACAATCCGCAAGTTTGTTTTAGATTCTTTCCCCTATGAAATCTACGACGTAACCCTCAAGAATCTAGGGAAAAAGAAAGTATTAGAGGTCTTCATAGATAGTCCTCAAGGGGTAACCGTAGATGACTGCGAAAAAGTCTCGAGGGGCCTGAGCGATTATCTTGATGAAGTCGACCTTATACCAGATGCCTATACCTTAGAGGTGTCATCGCCAGGAATAGAACGAATCTTGAAACGGCAGGTAGACTACGAACGGCATGTTGGCAAATTGGTAAAATGGACGATTCATACAGAAGGCACTGATGGTAAGGTTCGCAAAGAAGTATTTGAAGGAAGATTGCAGGAGTTTACTCCTGATAAGATAACAGTTCAAACCGGTAAGGAACTCCGAGAGTTACCACTCAGTAGCGTTAAAGAAGCCCAAGCAGTATTTGAGTTTCCGAAAGAAATGAGTGCTAATAAAAGGAGGAGGAAATAAAGTGGCTAATATTAATTTGATTGATGCTTTAAAAGAATTAACAAGTGAAAAGAATATCCCTATGGATGTTCTTATAAAAGCAATAAAAGAAGCACTTGTTGTTGCGTATAGAAAGATGTCTGATTCAGACGAAAACATCGAAGTAAGACTAGATGAAGCAACTGGAGAATTCAGAGTCATATCTTTAAGCACAGTAATTGACAGCGATGTTTTGGAAAATCCCGATAGTCAGCTTACACTTGAAGATGCAAAAGAATTAGATCCAGACGCTCAGCCAGGCGATATAGTTGAAGAAGATGTTACTCCTTCTGATTTTGGACGAATTTCTGCACAAACCGTTAAGCAAGTTGTTAGTCAGAAGCTTGTTGAAGCCGAACGCGACTTAATTTATGGTGAATTCAAGAACAAAATAGGTCAGATTCTCAATGGTAGAGTTCAAAGAGTTGAACGCAGACATGTTTATGTAGAATTTGACAAAGCCGATGCTGTTATTCAACCTAAAGATCAGATTCCTGGCGAAATGTTCCGTGTTGGTGATCGTATTAGAGCATACATTTCTGATGTTAAGCCAACAAATAAAGGGCCTCAAATCATACTTTCGCGCAGTGACCCTAAATTTGTTGAAATGCTATTCAAGCAGACCGTTCCAGAAATATCTGATGGAATAGTTGAAATTAAGTCCTCCTCTAGAGAACCAGGCTTAAGAGTTAAAATTTCCGTTTCTACTAACGACAACAAAGTAGACCCGGTCGGAGCATGTGTAGGTCTCAAAGGAAGCCGTATAAGAGGTGTAGTTGATGAACTCAATGGTGAAAAAATCGATATAGTAAGATATAGCGATAATCCTGTTGAATACGTAACTAACGCACTTAGCCCCGCAAAGGTTGTTTCTGTTAAAGTTTCTGAAGATAAGCGCAATGCCTTGGCTATCGTAACCAAAAACCAGCTGTCTCTGGCAATAGGTAAAGAAGGTCAGAATGTTAAGCTTGCTACCAAACTTACTGGTATCAAGATTGATATTAAGACTGAAGAAGACATTGAACGTATGAATGCAGAGAAATCTGACAATGAGTAATGCCGGAGGTCATGGATGGGTATAAGAATACACGAAGCTAGAAAAAAATTTAATCTTAGTTCAAAACAGATGAACGATGTTTTGACCAACATCGGATATACCGGCAGTATGAATGCTTTGGCAGGTTTGTCTGACGATATAGTTGCTAAAATTGAAAAGCATCTTGCTGCAAAAGCTGCTCCTGCTGTAAAACCTGAAATCAAAAAGCAGGAACCAGCCAAGCAGGAACAACCTAAGCCTGTTCCTCAGAAAGTTGAAGAAGTTAAACAGCAACCTGTTATTCAGAATGTAAATAAAAATCAGAATAACCAAAACAACCAGCAGAAGCAAAACAATCAGAAACAGAATTTCAAGAATAAAAACAATAATCAGAATCAAGATAATCAGCCACAGCCTTACTATGGTGAATCAAGCCGTGATTCTGGTAGAAAATTTGATAAAAACAGAGATAAAAACAGAAGAGACCGAGATTATGACGATTACGAACTCGGTGGTGGTCGCCAGAATGAACGTCAGAATGAACAGCGTTTGAATGACCGCCGTTTAGACAAAAAGAGACTTGGTCCTAAGATTCACATTGAAGACGATGATGATGACGAAATAGAAGTAAATAAACAGATAACCATCATCAAAACTGCTTCTCCAAAGAAAGAAAATCAGCTTTCTAACAAAAAGAAGCATGACAAGAATAAAAATAAGCGTGCTCATTTCTCAAAGAAGGTTCAGGCGGAAATGCGCGAACAGGAACGTCAAACAGAAGCATTGCTTGATAGAAGACAGAATCAGCAGGTTGAAAGCGAAGATGATTCTTTGCCGAAACTAATGGTTCCAAGAGATGTGACAGTTAGTCAGTTAGCAAAATATTTGGAAATAGACGCTATCGCTATTATTAAAAAGCTATTTGAATTAGGTGTAGTTGCCAGTTTGAATCAGCGTCTAGAAGAAGACCATATTCAATTAATCGGTGCTGAATATGGTAAAGAAATTATTTTCTCAGAAACAGTTTTTGAAATCGAAGATACTCCGGATGATGCCAAGGATTTACGTGTCAGACCACCAGTAGTTACTGTCATGGGCCATGTAGACCACGGCAAAACATCTTTAATCGACTACATACGTAAAACTCATGTAGCAGCAGGCGAAGCCGGTGGAATTACTCAACATATCGGTGCTTATCAGGTTAAGCTTCCTAATGGAACGATTACATTTATCGACACCCCAGGTCACGAAGCATTTACAGCAATGCGTGCTCAGGGTGCTCTTGTAACAGATATAGTAATTCTTATCGTTGCAGCCGATGACGGTGTTCAACCTCAGACTATAGAAGCTATCCACCATGCTCAAGCAGCTGGTGTTCCGATAATCGTAGCCATAAACAAAGTTGATAAACCAGAATCAAGCGTTGATAAAGTTAAACAGCAGCTCATGCAACAAAACCTTGTTGCAGACGATTGGGGTGGACAAACCACTATGATTCCAATTTCTGCAAAAACTGGTCAAGGCGTTCAAGATTTACTTGAAATGATTTTGTTGCAGGCAGAAATGCTTGAACTAAAAGCTAATCCAAACAAAGCAGGTTTTGGAACAATCATCGAAGCCAAACTTGATAAAGGTATGGGCCCGATGGCAACTGTTCTTATCCAGAATGGTCGTGTTCAGCTTGGCAACGATATCATATGCGGAACCTCTTACGGTCGTGTAAAAGCTTTGATAAACGATGCTGGGCAACGTGTAAAAGATGCTGGTCCAGCTTCTCCAGTAATGGTTTTAGGTTTAAATGAAGTTCCTAAAGTCGGTGACAAAATGGCAGTTGTTGAAAGTGCTAAATTTGCCAGATACGTTGGCGAACTTCGCATGAAACGCGAAAGAGAAGAAAGACTCTCTCGTGAAAACCACATTAAACTTGCTGATTTGTTTAAAAAAGTTACCGAAGGCGCAGCAAAAGAACTCAATATCATTATCAAAGCAGATGTTCAGGGTTCCTGCGGTGCATTAAAAGATGCTCTAGAACGCTTAAGCACAGATGAAGTCAAAGTAAACGTAATTCATACTGCTGTTGGTGGTATTACTGAAGCAGACGTAAATCTTGCTTCTGCAAGCAATGCTATTATCATTGGTTTCCACGTAAGAACCATGACTGGCGTTGACGAAGCAGCAAAACAGGAAGGCGTTGACATTCAGATTTTTAGAATCATTTACGATGCAATCGATGCTGTTAAGTTGGCTCTTAAAGGTATGTATGATCCTGAATATCAGGAAGAAAACATCGGAAAAGCAGAAGTCCGCAAAGTTTATAAAGTTTCAGGCGTTGGAACAATATGCGGTAGCTATGTTATCAGCGGTGTTGTAAGCAGACAGTGCCTAGTCAGAGTTTTCAGAGACAACATAGAAATCTATGAAGGCAAATTAGCATCTCTTAAACGTTTTAAAGATGACGTCAAAGAAGTTAAAGAAGGCTATGAATGTGGTCTTTGCGTAGAAAACTACAATGACGTTAAAGAAAACGATGTTCTCGAATTCTATAGAATGAAAGAAATAGAAAGAGAAATCTGATATTCCTGACAGCCTATGATGATAGTTGCTATAGGAACCTTTGAAATGTCTTTCCCTGAGGCTAATAGCCTCAAGGAAAAGCGTCAGATATTACGCAGTATAAAAGATCGTGTTAGAGCTAAGTTTAATGCTTCTATTGCCGAAGTTGGCAATAACGACGATTGGAACCGCGGTACAATAGGTGTTTCAGTAGTAGCAAACGACAAAGTTTATCTAGAAAAAGTTGCCGCAAAAATAGACGCTTTAATAGCAGATTATTCAGAGTCAGAAATAGTAGATACATATTGGGATTACGTATGAATAGAAGACAAGAAAAAGTATCCTCGGTGCTTTTACACCAGCTTTCAACAATAATAAACCGCAAAGTTCAAGACCCTAGAGTTCGAGGGGTACATATTGTAGATGTAGAAGTCAGCCATGATTTCAGCTTTGCAAAAGTAAGATACAGCTTTTTAGATGAAGGCCAGAAGCCGGAAGACATTCAAAAAGGCTTAGATTCAGCTAAAGCCCTTATACGTAAAGAACTCAGAAAAGTTCTTACTCTAAGAGTTGTTCCAGAACTGGCATTTTTCTATGACTCTTCTATTAAGCATGGAGACCATATTCTTGAACTTCTCAGATCATTAGAATCCTCTGATAAATCTATGGCAGAAGCCGAAGAAGAATCTAATCCCTCAAATGACATCATAAAGGACAACATAAATGAAGGTTAATTGGCCTAGTCCTGAATACGATAAAATCATAGAACAGATTTTAGAAAAGCTTGATAAAGCTCAAAACATTTTCACGATAGCACACCCTTATGCAGATGGTGACGCTATTGGTTCTGAACTGGCTTTGTATCATTATTGCAAATCTGTTGGCAAAAATTGTGTTGTTCTAAATTTTGAACCTGTTCCAGAACAGCTTTCCTGGTTGGAAG
>JAEEGL010458372.1_pt1 | contig 10763 bp, 10 predicted proteins | sample 9134231 | NCBI WGS metagenome assembly JAEEGL01 (sample SAMN16246548, study PRJNA631951) | gut metagenome | biome: gut microbiome; feature: rumen; material: fiber-attached | host: Bos | place: Iran: Karaj | collected 2018-10
CCCGCTCCCTCCTCCGGACGGATCCCCCGCGGCCAAGCCCGGCGCGTTTCCCGCACCGTTTTGGACTCAGGCCGCCGCGATCCCGGCAATTTCTTCCAAAATCCCCTTGACACTTCCGCCGGACGGAGATATAATTAAATAAATTGAAGCATCTTTGAAGGAGGACATTCAAATGAAAGCTTTCAAAAAGTACGCCGCGGAGTTCCTCGGCACGTTCGTTCTCGTTCTGTTCGCCTGCGGCACCGCCGTCGTGGCCAAGTGCTCCACCGAAAACCTGCCCGGCTATCTGCTGACGGCGCTGGCCTTCGGTCTGGTCATCGTCGGCATGGCCTATTCCATCGGCAACGTCTCCGGCTGTCACATCAACCCGGCCGTCTCGCTGGCCATGCTGCTGGTCAAGAAGCTGTCCGTCAAGGACTTCATCGGCTACGTCGTCGCCCAGTTTGCCGGCGCCATCGCCGGCGCGGCCGTGCTGGCCGCCTTTGTGGGCCGTGACAGCGGCCTCGGCTCCAACGGTCTCTACAACGACAACATCTGGCTGTCCCTGCTGATCGAGGTCATCCTGACCTGTGTGTTCGTCCTGGTCATCCTGGGCGTCACCTCCCGGCCGGGCTTCGGCTCCGTGGCCGGCGTGGTCATCGGCCTGACGCTGACGCTGATCCACATCTTCGGCATCTACTTCACGGGCACCTCCGTGAACCCCGCCCGCAGCTTCGGACCCGCTCTGCTGGCCGGCGGCGACGCGCTGAAGAACGTCTGGGTGTTCCTGGTGGCCCCGCTGATCGGCGGCGCGCTGGCGGCCTGCATCCACAGCTTCCTCGACAGCGACAACAAGTAAGCCCCTCTTCCCCGCTTTTCCCGGCCGCCCCGCGCCGCACCAAGGCGCGGGGCGACTTTTTTGCCTCCGGCGCGCTCTCCCCGGGCCGGCATTTCCCTCTTGACGGCGCTTTTCCCCGTGTGGTATACTGGAGCCATCTCATCCAAGGAGGCATCGATCGCCATGCACTGCTGCAGACCTGTCACCGAAGACCTGTACTGGGTCGGCGGGAACGACCGCCGCATCCCGCTCTTTGAAAACGTCTTCCCCGTTCCGCGCGGGGTCTCTTACAACTCGTATCTGCTGCTGGACGAGCAGACCGTCCTGTTCGATACCGTGGACAAGGCCGTCCGCGACGTGTTCTGGGAAAACGTCGCCCACCTGCTGGACGGGCGCGGGCTGGACTGGCTGGTCATCCACCACATGGAGCCGGACCACTGCTCCGCCGTGGCCGAGCTGATCCTGCGCTATCCGTCCGTCCGGATCCTCTGCAGCGACAAGGCCCGCGTCATGCTGGGCCAGTTCTTCCCCGGCGATCTGTCCGGCCGCGTCACCGCCGTCAAGGAGGGGGACAGCGTCTGCTTCGGCCGCCACACGCTCACCTTCGTCATGGCCCCCATGGTCCACTGGCCCGAGGTCATGGTGAGCTATGACGCGGCGGACAAGCTGCTGTTCTCCGCCGACGCCTTCGGCACCTTCGGCGCGCTGGGCGGCAGCCTGTTCGCCGACGAGGTGGACTTCGCGGCCGACTGGCTGCCCGACGCCCGCCGGTATTACGCCAACATCGTCGGCAAGTACGGCACGCAGGTGCAGTCCCTGCTGAAAAAGGCCGCCGGGCTGGACATCGAGATGATCTGCCCGCTCCACGGACCCGTCTGGCGCCGGGACATCGGCTGGTTCCTGGACAAATACCGCAAATGGAGCGTCTACGAGCCCGAGGACCACGCCGTCATGATCGCCTATGCCTCGGTCTACGGCCACACCGAGAACGCCGCCGCCGTGCTGGCGGCCCTGCTGGCCGACGCCGGCGTCCGAAACACGGTCCTGTATGACGTCTCGGTGACGCATCCGTCCCAGATCGTCGCCGAGGCCTTCCGCTGCAGCCATCTGGTCTTCGCCTCGACCACCTACAACGCCGGGATCTTCTGCAACATGGAGACCGTGCTGACGGACCTTGCCGCCCACAACCTGCAGAACCGCAGCGTGGCCCTGATCGAGAACGGCTCGTGGGCCCCCACCAGCGGCGAGCTCATGCGCGGCATCCTCTCCATGCGGAAGAACATCCGCTTCCTCGGCGACAAGGTGACCCTGCGCTCGGCGCCGAAGGAGGACCAGCGGGAGAGCCTGCGCGCGCTGGCCGGCGCCATCGCCGCGGACATGCCCGCCGGAAAGCCGCCGGTCGCGGAAAAGACCTCGGATCCCAACGCCTTCTTCCGTCTCAGCTACGGCCTCTACGTGCTGACGGCCCGGGAAAACGGCTTTGACAACGGCTGCGTCATCAACACCGCGGTCCAGGTCACCGACTCGCCCAAGCGCATCTCCATCGCCGTGAACAAGGCCAACCTGACCCACGACATGATCCTGCGCACGGGGCGCTTCAACCTGTCGGTCCTGTCCACCGAGACCCCCTTCAAGGTGTTCCAGCACTTCGGCTATCAGAGCGGCCGCACGGCGGACAAGTTCGCCGGCTGCCCCGACGCGCCGCGCGCGGAAAACGGTCTGATCTATCTGCCGCACTACGCCAACGCCTTCTTCTCCGGCAGGGTGGTGGCCACCGCCGACTTCGGCAGCCACACGGTGTTCACCGCCGAGATCGAAGAGGCCCGCGTGCTGAGCGAGGTCCCCTCCGCCACCTACAGCTATTACTTCGAGCACATCAAGCCCCGGCCCCAGCCGCCGGAGCCCACCGTCAAGGGCTACGTCTGCAAGATCTGCGGCTATGTCTACGAGGGCGAGACCCTGCCCGAGGATTTCGTCTGTCCCCTGTGCAAGCACGGCGCGGCCGACTTTGAAAAGATCAGCTGACCCCTCAAAACAAAATAACGGGCGGACCGGCTCCCGTTCGGTCCGCCCGTTTTTTCGGCGCGGCAGCTGCGGAAAGACGCCCGCGGCAAGGGCGGGCGTCTTCGTTTCTTTGTTTTCCGTTCTGCTCGGCCGCGCCTTACCGCGCCAGCTGTTCCCGGGCCCAGCGGATCTGGGCCTCGACGGAGGGCACCGAGGTGCCGCCCTCGCTGATGCGCCGCGCCACGCACGCCTCCAGATCCACGGCGGCGTACACGTCCCCGTCCGCCAGCTCGCAGTGGGCGCGGTACCGCTCCAGCGGCAGGTCCTCCAGCACGTGCCCCGTGCGCATGCACTCGGCCACCACCTGCCCCGCGATCTTGTAGGCCGTGCGGAAGGGCAGCCCCTTGCCCACCAGATAGTCCGCCAGATCCGTGGCGTTGATGAACCCCGTGCGGGCCGCGGCCCGCATGTTGTCCGTCCGGACCGTCATGGTACGGATCATGCCGGTAAAGACCGGCAGACAGGCCCGCGCCGTGTCGCAGGCGTCGAAGATGCTCTCCTTGTCCTCCTGCATATCCTTGTTGTAGGCCAGCGGAAGCCCCTTCAGCACCGTCAGCAGCGCGGTCAGGTCGCCATAGACCCGGCCCGTCTTGCCGCGGACCAGCTCGGCCATGTCCGGGTTCTTCTTCTGGGGCATGATAGACGAGCCCGTGGTGAAGGCGTCCGACAGCTCGATGAAGCGGAACTCCCAGCTGGACCAGAGGACGGTCTCCTCCGCCAGACGGGACAGGTGCATCATCAGGATGGCCAGGTCGGCCGCCAGCTCCACGCAGAAGTCCCGGTCCGAGACGCCGTCCACCGAATTCCGGCAGACGCCGTCAAAGCCCAGCCGCTCCGCCTCGAAGCGGCGGTCCGTGTCGAAGGTGGTCCCGGCCAGCGCGCAGCTTCCGATGGGCGACACGTTCATCCGGCGGGCGCAGTCGGCCAGCCGCTCCCGGTCCCGCAGCAGCATCATGACGTAGGCCATCAGATGGTGCCCGAAGGTGATGGGCTGGGCCCGCTGCAGATGGGTATAGCCCGGCAGGATGGCCCCCTTGAACTCCTCGGCGCGGTCGGTCAGCGCCGAGGCCAGTTCGGCGGCCAGCGCCGAGATCCCGTCGATCTCGTCCCGCAGGGTCAGCCGGATGTCCAGCGCCACCTGATCGTTGCGGCTTCTGGCGGTGTGCAGCTTTTTGCCCACCTCGCCCACGCGCTCGGTCAGCACCTGCTCCACGAACATGTGGACGTCCTCGCACGAAGGATCTGCGGTCAGCGCGCCGCTCTCCACGTCGTCCAGCACCGACTGGAGCCCGTCGATCAGCGTCTCCGCCTCGTCCGCCGAAAGGATCCCCCGGGCGCCCAGCATGGCCGCGTGGGCCATGCTGCCCCGGATGTCCTGCCGGACCATGCGGAAGTCGAACCCGATGGAAGAATTGAAATCGTCGGCCAGCGCGTCCGTGGCGCCGTCGGTAAGTCCTGCCCAGAGTTTTGCCATGTTCGTTTCGCCTTTCCTGTAAAACCATGCGGCGCCGGGGAGGCCGCCCGCCTGTTTTTCGTTCCGGCTCCATTATACCGTCGTTCGGCCCGTTTGTCAACCGCGGCGGCCGCTTCAAAAAAAAGGTGGAAAACAACGTTCGCCTGTGATATAATACAGGCGGGCGGTCTCCGCCCTTCCCGCGAAAGGAGCTGCTCCGCGCCTTGGAAAAGACCATCCGCCCCATCGCGTTCATCCGCACGGGCTTCTGTGAAAAATTCGGGATCCCCCGCCAGAGCGGTCTGGTCCCCGCCCTGACCGGGCGCGTCGTCTTCCTGCCGGAGTTCCGGCGGGAAGAGGCCTTCCGTGAGCTGGACGGGTTTTCCCACGTCTGGCTGATCTGGGGCTTCTCCGAGGCCGACGACGCCTTCCGACCCACGGTCCGGCCTCCGCGGCTGGGCGGCAACCGGCGCGTGGGCGTCTTCGCCTCGCGCTCGCCCTTCCGCCCCAACGGTCTGGGACTGTCCTGCGTCCGCCTGCTGGCGGTGGACCGCGCCGCCGAAGACGGGCCGGTCCTGCTGGTGGGAGGCGTCGACATGCTGGACGGCACGCCGGTCTATGACGTCAAGCCCTATGTGCCCGCCGCGGACGCTCCCGCCGATCCGGCGGAGGGCTACACCGCCGAGACCAGGACCCACGCTCTCGCCGTCCGGTTCGAGCCGGCGGCCGCGGCCCGGATCCCGGAAGCGCTCCTGCCCGCTCTGACCGGCGTGCTGGCCGGCGACCCCCGTCCGGGGTACGACGACGATCCCGGCAAGGTCTACGGCCTGGCCTACGCGGGACTGGACGTGGGCTTTCGCGTGGAAAACGGCGTCCTGACAGTGTTCCGCGCGGATCCGGTCCCCGGCGGCGGCCTCGCCTGACAAGTGCGTCTGCTTTCCATCCGCCTTCAGCATACGAAAGTATATCCGCTTTACACTTACGCGGCATTTTTCGCCCCGTCCCATTGAAAAAAGGAGATCCGAACCATGAAACGATCGGTCAAGATCGCGCTGGCCTCCGTCGGCGTCGTCGCCGCCGCGGCCGCCACCAGCGCCGCCGTCACCAAGATCCTGGTGGACACCGCCCTGAACCGCAGCGAGCCCAAGGTCATGAAGCGTGCCCGCAGCGCCATCGCGGGGACCAAGGGCAACGACCTGCTGACGCCGGAGCTTCGCGCGCAGATCGCCGCGGGCTCCGAGCTGCTGCGCAGCCGGGTGACGGAGACGCCCGTCATCCTCAGCCGCGACGGCGTCAGCCTGACGGCGCACTGGTGTCCCCACCCCTCGCCCAAGCGCATCATCCTCGCCATGCACGGCTGGCGCTCCAGCTGGGATTTCGACTTTTCGCTGGTCTCGTCCTTCTGGTACGACAACGAGTGCAGCGTGCTCTACCCCGACCAGCGCGCCCAGAACGCCAGCGGCGGCGAATACATGGCCTTCGGCCTGCTGGAGCGGTACGACTGTCTGGACTGGCTGAACTGGCTGCAGGAGCACGCCGGGCCGGACGTTCCCATCTATCTGGCCGGGGTCTCCATGGGCGCGGCCACGGTGCTGATGACCGCCGACCTGGCGCTTCCCGACCGGGTCCACGGCATCATGGCCGACTGTGGCTTCACCTCGCCGGACGCCATCTGGCAGCACATCGCCCAAAACAACCTGCATCTGCCCTATGCCATGAACAGGCGGCTGGTGGACGACATGGTCCGCCGCCGCATCAGCGGCTTCGGCCGGCAGTCCACCGTGGACGCGCTGAAGAAGACCCGCGTCCCCGTCCTGCTGATCCACGGCACCGAGGACCACTTCGTCCCGGTGGAGATGACCTATCAGAACTACGTGGCCTGCGCCTCGCCCAAGCGCCTGCTGGTGGTGCCGGGCGCCGACCACGGCATGAGCTATCTGGTGGACCGGCCTCTCTACCAGAGCACCACGCTCGCCTTCTGGCGCGACTTCGACTGAACGCTTTCTCTCCCGGCCGGGCGGAAAAGAAAAAACGCGGCGCGATTCCCCGCTTCGGGGAATCGCGCCGCGCGGTCTTACGAAGCCTTTCAGACAAGACGGATGTAGTGGGGGATAATGTCCGCCCAGGTCCCGTCGTCCAGCCGGAAGCCGCCCGGGATCACGCCGAGCTGCGTGAAGCCCAGCTTTTTATAGAGGTTCAGCGCCGGGACGTTGGAGGCGACCACCGCGTTGAACTGCAGGATGCGGAACCCGTGCTCCGCCGCGCGGGCCATACAGTCGCGCACCAGCGCCTCGCCCGCACCAAGGCCGCGGGCCCCGGGGGCGACGGCGTAGCTGGCGTTGCAGATGTGGCCGCACCGCCCCACGTTGTTCGGATGCAGGATGTACAGGCCCGCCACGCGCCCCGTTTCGTCCTCTGCGACGCCGCAGCAGGTCTGGGCCGCGAAAAACGCCGCGGCGGCCGCGCCGGTCAGCCGTTCGGTCTGCGGAAAGGCGTTGCCCGCGTCTACCACGCCGTTCCAGATCGCGGCCATGGCGGCCTCGTCCTCCGGCCGGTACGGCCGCACCCGGATCTTCGTCATCGGGATCCCCTCTCTTTCGCGTTTTGATTATAGCATCGCGCCCCCAAAAAGGAAAGGGCAAAAGTTTACAGTTCTGTAACGGTTTTTCCGTCGAACGGTTGTATACTTATATCGTCCGGCGGTGCGGCCGGAACGGCGTCTTTTCGCCAGCTTTTCCTCCGGGGTGAGTGTTTCCATGTCCGACGCGACAGGTTCCAAACGAAAACCGCGCGAACGCTGCGAGCGCATCCGCTTTTATCCGGGGTGGCTCGTGGGGCGGGAAGAACAGTTCCTGTCCCGCATGGCCCTGCGCGGCTGGTCCTTGACCAGCGTGTCCGGCGAGAGCGCCTATCTCTTCTCCCGCGCCCAGCCCGCCCAGGTCGTCTACGCGGTGGAATTTCTGGGCCGCCGGCCCAACGTTCCCGACGAGATCGCCCGGGACTGCAACGCCGGCTGGGACTATGCGGGGTCTTTCGGCCGCAAGCGCTACTACCGCCGCACGCCGGAACAGGCCGCCCTGCCCCACCCCTCTTCGGACAGCGAGGCGGAACAGCTTCGCCTGTCGGCCACGCTGACCAATCTGACCACCATCCTGCTGCTGAACGTGCCCGGCACGCTGTACTGTCTGCTGTACACCGTCCTGCTGCTGGCCACGGACGGGCTCAGCATCATCACCTTCCGCTCGGCGCCGACCCTCTATCTCTTCGGCGCGCTGCTGGGCGTGGGCAGCATCTTCGTGCTGATCCGCTGGATCCTGGAGGGGCGCCGCCGCGGCCGAAGCATCAGCGCGGGCGGCTGAGCCGCCGTCTTTTCCTCGAAAAACAGACCGCCCGGACGGTTCCCCGTCCGGGCGGTCCCTGCGTTTCGGATTTTTCAGCGGCGCTTTTCCTCTTCCAGCAGCGCGATCAGCGCGTCCACGTCCGCCTCCTCCGTGGCCCAGCTGGTAGCGGCGCGCACCGCCACGTCCCCGCCGTCCAGCCGCTCCCAAAAGGCCAGCGAGACCCGGCGGGACAGGCGCTCGTACTCCTCCCGGGTCAGCACCGGAAAGATCTGGTTGGCGTTCGTCCGCACGAGCTGACGGTATCCCAGCCGGTCCAGCGCCGCGCGCACCCGGTCCGCCTGACGCACGGCGTCCCGGCCGATCTCGCCGTAGAGTCCGTCGGTGAACAGCACGTCGAACTGGATCCCCGCCAGCCGCCCCTTGGCGGCCAGCGCGCCCTCACGCTTGACCGTGTTCAGAAAGTGCGGCGGCGCGCCGCTGGGGAACACCGCGGCCTCGCCGCACAGACAGCCCACCTTGGTGCCGCCGATGCTGAACGCGTCGCACAGCCGCGCATAGTCCGCCAACGTCAGGGACGGCTCTGCCGCCAGCGCGTACCCCAGCCGCGCCCCGTCCAGATACAGCCGCATCCCCGCCGCCCGGCAGATCCCGGCCAGCGCCGTCAGCTCGCCGGCGGTATAGGTCGTTCCGTACTCGGTGGGCTGGGAGAGATAGACCATCCCAGGGAACACCATGTGCTCGCGGTTCTCGTCGGCCGCAAAGCGCCGGACAAAGTCCTCCAGCCCGCCGGCGTCCAGCTTCCCGCCGCGGCCGGGCAGCGTCAGGACCTTGTGGCCCGTCCGCTCCACCGCTCCCGCCTCGTGGACGCTGATGTGGCCGGTGTCGGCGGCCACGACCCCCTCCCACGGGGCCAGCATCGCCGCGATCACCGTGCGGTTGATCTGGGTGCCCCCGGCCAGGAAGAACACGTCCGCCTCCGGCGCGCCGACGGCGGCACGGATCTTCTCCCGGGCCGAGGCGGTGTACCGGTCCGCGCCGTAGCCGGGCAGCTTTTCCCGGTTGGTCTCCCAAAGCTTTTCCAGGATCTTCGGGTGCGCGCCCTCGCCGTAGTCGTTTTCAAAAAACAGCATGGTCCCTTCTCCCTCTCCGAAAAAAAGCGGCTCCGGCGGGACGTCCCGCCGGAGCCGCGCGTCGTTCACTGCTCCTGCTGCGCCTGTTTCTCCTCTTCCACCCGGCGGATGTTCTCCTGGTGCTCGGAATAGGTCGAGGCAAACAGGTGGTACCCGTCCCCCCGGGCGACGTAATAGTAATAATCCGTCTCGTCCGGGTACAGCGCCGCGTAGATGGCGGCGCGGCCCGGGTTGCAGATGGGCCCGGCGGGCAGCCCCACGCAGACGTAGGTGTTGTACGGGCTGTCGAAGTCCAGATCCTCCTGCGTCAGCTCTTCCTTGTGCTCGCCGATGGCGTAAAGCACCGTGGCGTCGATCTGAAGATGGGGATAGGCGCTGTTCTGCAGGCGGTTGTGGATGACCGACGAGATCATGGTGCGCTCGTCGTCGAACTTGGCCTCTTTCTCGATCATCGAAGCGATGATGACCACGTCCCGCATGCTCATGTTGATGTTCTCCAGCCGCGCCCGCATGTCCACGTCCCATTTGACGCGGTAGTTGTAGAGCATCCTGGTCAGAACGCGCTGCGGATCGTCGTTCTCATAGAAGATATAGGTGTCCGGGAACAGGTATCCCTCCAGCCGGGTCTCGGTATAGGCGGCGCCCTCGAGGAAGGAATAGCCGAAGTCGTAGTACCGGGCGAAGGCCCTCAGGCGCCACTCCTCACACACGCCGCTGGTCTCCAGCAGACGGAAGATCTCCTTCTGCTCCATCCCCTCCGGGATGGTGACGGTGACCGTCTTCTTGGACGAGACCACCTCGCGCATCTCCCGCAGGATGCTGCGGTAGTCCATAGACGAGGAAAGGCTGTACTCTCCCGCGGCCAGATTGTCCGTGTTCTCCGTCAGTCTGGCGTAGAGCTTGAACAGCCGCGGATAGCGGATGATGCCCTCGTCCGCCAGCCGGCGCGAGATCTCGTCGATGCCGTCGGTCTCGGCCACGCGGACCGTGGTGGTGACGTCCGCCTTCACCAGCGCGAACACGTCGTTCACGGCGAAGACCGCCACCGCCGACAGGACGATGGAGATCCCGATGATCAGCATGCAATAGCACAGCGCGGCAAAACAGCCGCTGTTCCGCCGCCGGGAGGCGTTTTCCTTTTCCTTTTCCGCCGCCGCGTCGGCAGCCTCTTCCGCCGCGTCGGCAGCTTCCGGGTCGACCGGCCCGGCCGTCGGCTTTTTCTCTTCTTCGCTGGCGCTCACGCGGGCACCTCCTCTCGTCCTCGGCCGGCTGACAAATCCCGCCGCCGCTGCATAGTATGGATCGTGTTCCCCTCCGTCCCTCTTCGGAGGGACAGGCGCGGAACGATCTTGACTGCGAGGTATCTCGAACATGTGCTGCAACAACTTCTTTGACCGCGACAACGTCTACCTCTGGATCATCGTGATCATCGCCGTCATCCTGATCTTCGGCGGCAGCTGCGGCTGCAGCGGATGCGGCAACAACGGCTGCGGCTGCGGCTGCGGCAACTGAAACGGGCCGACGCCCGCCCGCCCGCTGGCAGGCGTCTCTCCGCTCCCGGCCCCTCTCTCCCCGCCCCGCGGGGAGACGGGGGCTTTTGTCTTTGCCGGCTCAGTACTGCATGGCGCGGCGGACGAAGGAAGCGGCGACCTCGCCGCAGAGCAGCCGCCCCAGGGCAAAGCCGAACTCCGCCGCGGCTCCCGGCCCGTTGGCCGTTACGAAGGTCCCGTCGCACACCACGCTCTCGCGGACGATCACCGCCCCGTCCAGATGCTCTTCAAAGCCGGGGTAACAGGTGGCGCGCTTCCCGCGCAGAAGGCCCATGCGTCCCAGCACCATGGGCGCGGCGCAGATGGCCGCCGTCACGCCGCCGGCCTCGGCCACGCGCGCCACCAGCTCCCGCACCGGGCGGCTGGCGTCCAGGTTCTTCGCCCCCGGCATCCCGCCGGGCAGGATCA
>JAEEGL012371739.1_pt1 | contig 10763 bp, 8 predicted proteins | sample 9134231 | NCBI WGS metagenome assembly JAEEGL01 (sample SAMN16246548, study PRJNA631951) | gut metagenome | biome: gut microbiome; feature: rumen; material: fiber-attached | host: Bos | place: Iran: Karaj | collected 2018-10
CGATTTTTTAACGGTTTACGCCTCGAAGTAATCTCCGCGCTTGTAATCGTAAATCGCGCTGATGGAATACTTCTCGATGTTGTCGAGCACCTTGCCCGTGCCGATAGCGACGCAGGAGATGGGATCCTCCGCAACGTAGCAGGGGACCTTGGTATGCTCGGCAACGAATTTATCCATGCCGTAAAGCAGCGCGCCGCCGCCGGTCAGGCAGATGCCGTTCTCCGCGATATCGCTGGCCAGCTCGGGCGGGGTCTTTTCGAAGAGGTTCCTGATGGTCTCCAGAATGTTCTGCAGAGGCTCCTCAAGGGCGTCGATCATCTCGTTCGAGCCGATGGTTATCGCCTGGGGCAGACCGGAAATAAGGTTGCGTCCCTTAACGTCTATATAGAGCTGCTCCTTGCGGGGGTATGCGGAACCGATCCTGATCTTCATATCCTCGGCGGTGCGCTCACCGATGAGCAGGTTGTGCTTTTTCCTCATGTAGCGGACGATCGCGTCGTCGAATTTATCGCCGGCGACCTTTATGGATTCGGAAAGCACGCTGCCGCCCAGGGAGATTATGGCGACGTCCGTCGTGCCGCCGCCGATGTCGACGACCATGTTGCCTCGGGGCTGGGAAATGTCGATACCCGCGCCGATGGCGGCCGCGATGGGCTCCTCAATGAGGTAGGTATGGCGCGCGCCTGCCTCTTCGGTCGCGTCGATAACGGAACGCTTCTCGACCTCGGTAACGCCGGAGGGAACGCAGACGACAACGCGGGGCTTGAAGAATATCTTCGTGCCGACGACCTTCTTGAGGAAGTGGCGAAGCAGCCTTTCGGTTATGTCGAAATTGGAAATAACGCCGTCGCGCAGGGGGCGGATGGCTATGATGTTGCCGGGAGTACGGCCGAGCATGCGGCGGGCCTCTTCGCCCACGGCATAGATGTGACCGGTGATCTTTTCTACTGCGACGACGCTGGGCTCGCGAAGCACGATCCCCTTATTATGTACATATACAAGAACGCTGGAAGTACCGAGATCGATACCAACGTCATTAAATTCAAAGAAACCCATGATGCTCTCCGTTCAAAAATAGTGAATGGATCGGCATTCCGATAAACATTCATAATATTTTATCATTCAATAATGATTCGTTCAATAGCAAAATCGAAAAAATAAAAAATATTTTTTTAACGATCCGGCATTTTTCATCCGTCCGGATAATACATTTAACGAAAAAGGCTGGTTCCGGAGGTGCGCATGTTATTCGGAATAGGGTACTGCAGAAGGAAAACGGTCAAAAAAAGAAGACCGCCCAACGGCAGGGCGTGGATACTGGGAGCGCTGCTGCTCACCGCCCTTGTCGTCACCGGTCTGCTGTTTATCGCGCCTCAATGGCTGCTCGTGCTGCTGGTAATAATGCTGACGGCCGCGCTGTTCATACTGATCAGCTGCCCGATATGACGGGACGATCCCCGCGAACGATCAGGTCGGCCAGTTTTTCAGCCATGGGATAATACAGCTCGAAGACCTTGCCGCGCTCGGCGGTCTCGTCGCCAAGATAGTATTCAAGGATCTCCACGCACTCGTTGAACTGCGCCAGCAGGATATCCCTGTCATAGACCGCCCGTTCCGGCCTGACCTCGAGCCCTTCGAAAACGAGATCGATAAAGAGCTTCTTCTGTTCGCCGCTCATCTTAAAGGAAGTGACCTCGCCGTTTTCCGTCGCGTGGGTAATGAACCTTGCAATATCGAGCGCGTACGGCATGAACCCGCCGAACTCCCAATCGATGATCACGGCCCGTTCGCCGTCATAAAGCACGTTTATGGGCAGAATATCCGAGTTGGAGAGCGTGAGGGGTATCTCCTTCTGCCGCTCGAAAAACAGGCCGAACGCGCGCATAAGCTCCGGCTCGTTCTTTAAATAGCCCGCCCGCTTTTCAAGACGCTTCAGGTATCTTTCATATCGCGCCGTTTCATATCCGCGCCCCATCGGGTATGCGTTCATGACGGCAAGGAGGCTCTTTGAAAACGCCCGGATGCTTTCGTCCGTCGGATCCTTCAGATCGTCCCCGGGAACGAAGCGCATGAGTATGCAGTCCTCCGCCGCGCACAAAAGCTCCGGCACGGGAAGCCCCTTAAGGAGCGAGTACTGCTTTACCTCGTCCTCAAGATCCTCCGGATAAGCGTACTTTTTCAAAACGAACGATCTGCCGTTCACGGTGATCTTATAGGTGTTGTAGCCCTTGCCCTCGTCGTAAACGCAGTCGTCGAAAAAGCGCGCGATCTCGTATTCGCCATCGCCAATGACGTCTTTAAAAGCCCTTGGGATCTCCAAAGGCTTTTCGGGTTTTTTCAAAGAAATGCTCATTATTCTCCAAACGCCTCTGCCGCTTTTTTGAGCATTTCCCTTATGGGAAGCTGATACGGGCAGCGCTCCTCGCAGAGCCCGCACTCGATACATTCGGAAGCTTTTACGGCTAAGCCGGCGTAGCGGCCCCTTGCCCATTCTTCAAGCCCGTAGCGCTCAAGATATCCCTCGAAAAGGAATACGGAGGGTATCTGTATTCCGACCGTGCAGGGCGCGCAGTAATTGCACCTGCGGCAGAAATTCCCCGTGAGCGTCTGACGGATGTGCTCGATTCGGGCGGCTTCATCTTCCGTAAGGGGAGAGGAATCGAAAGAAGTGTTCTCGATCACCTCGCGCTCCTCAAACATGCCGGGTATTACCACGGTCACGTTGGGATCGGTAAGCAGGTAGCGTATCGCCGCGCCGCCGTCCTCGATCGCGCCGCCGGCAAGAGGCTTCATCGCGACGAACGCCTTGCCCTTCTCGCGGCATTTGACAACGAGATCCTTTCCCTGGGTTTCAACGATGTTGTAGGGGAACATGATCGACTCCACGAAATCGAGACCGAGCGCCCTTTCGAAAACCGCGGCGGAGTGCGCGGTGAGGCCGATATGGCCGATCTTTCCGGCTTCCTTAGCCTCAAAAAGCGCCTCCAATGCGCCGCCCGGCGCAAGTATGGTATCGAGCTTTTCCATGGAGGGATTGTGTATCTGATAAAGGTCGATATAGTCCGTGCGAAGATTATGAAGGCTCGTTTCGATATCTTTAGCGAAAGCCTCTTTAGTCGCCGCCATGCTCTTAGTGGCAAGAAAGAGCTTGTCGCGGCAGCCGAGCGATTCGATCGCGTAACCGATGTATTCTTCGCTGACGGTGTAGCCCCTTGCGGTGTCGATGTAGTTGACCCCGCATTCCAGCAGTTTTTCAAAAAGTTTTTTCGTGCCCTCCGCGTCGATGCGCTGGATGGGTATCCCGCCGAATCCCACGCGGGAAACGGTCAGACCGGTGTTACCAAAGGGGATGTATTCCATATTTTCCTCCTGTTTGACAGCTTTCTTTAATTATATCAGCTTTATATCGCCTTTACAATCCATAATGTCGATTATCGTGCTTTCGAGCGGTATCATGTCCCGCGCTATCCTGCCCATATTCTGCATGGTCTTTTCGGGAGTATTGCCGAGTATCCCGTGCACGCTCTCGGCTCCAAAGCCGCTCACCGCCATCTCTGCGGCTGAAAAAGCCATGTTCACGCCTGCGGAAGCCTTCAGCGAGCACCCCGTGTTCCCTCCGTGGCAGATCATTCCCGTCAGGGAGGCCGCCATGGTATTGAGCGCGTCAAAGAGCATGGCGCGAAGCTCCCCGCGTGAGGCGGCGGGCTTGCCCTCGCCGGAGCCCCGCTTTGCAAGCAGGTACGTTATGCCGAGCGCCGCTCCCGTGCCGCCCGCAAGCACGCAGCCGCAGGCGGTGGAAAGCAGGCCGGAGTTTTCCTTGATGTACTTTGTAATGAGCATCGACAACAGCAGCGCCCTTTCGCGCTCGATCCCGCATACTCCGTAAAACTCGGCGGCCTCATACACCGGCAGGCTGCACAGTATCCCGTGGCTGCCGCTCCCGGTGATCGCCATAGCGGGGGCTTTGGCTCCGCGCACGCGGGCTTCGATAGCCCCAGCGGTGAAAAGATCTGCAATATCCCTTGCCGCGGCCGCGTGAAAGGACCTGTGCCTTGCCTCCGTCAAGGGCATGAGCCCGTTTTCGCGCCCCTCTTTGAAGAGCGCCAGATTCATTTTAACCGCTTCGTCTGTGAATTCGAGGTTTTCCGCCGTTTCGACACATTCCAATATCTCGTCGAAGGCGACGGAGGAGACCTTAAAGTCCATACTGCCTTCACCTGCAGGGGCGGTATTAACGGGCATATCTATGCCGTTTACCGTGAGCGAGACCAGCCTGTCGTGCCTTCCGCTCACGACGGCGGCAGCTCTGCCGTTTTCCGTCTCGACGCAGGCCTCGATGAACACCTCCGGCGATATCGCCGCAAGCTCGGCTTTTGCGCCGCCTTCTTCAACGAGCCGTTTCGCCTTTTCTATATCCGCATCCGAAGCGCCTTCCGTCGCCATGAGCTTTTTTTCGGGATCGCCGCAGACCGCTCCGAGAGCCGCCGCCAAAGCGCAGCCCGTTCCGCCCGTCCCGGGGACGGCGCAGGTGAAGGAATTTTTGTAGATGCAGGAATTGAGCTTCACTTCAACGGAGCGCACGCCGCCGCCCAAAGCCCTTGCCGCTGCCGAAGCGGCAAAGGCGATCGCGCCGGGCTCGGTCACGCCGAGCGAAGGAATAAGATCGCTTTTTACAACGTCTATAAGCTTTTTTGATACTTCGTTCATACTTTCCTCCAACTCATTCGTTCACACAGGCAAGCAGCTTTTCCACCGCTTCCTTGGCAACGGTAAACATTTCCTCGGGCGATTTTTTACGCTGCCTTATCTGCAGCACCGTCGTCATGCGGTCGGAGCCTCCTGATTTTACGGGCTTTTCAAGCACCTGCGCCCCGGGGAGCTTTGATACCGCCTCAAAGAATCTTACGGGCTCCATCGAAGCCGAAGGCGCGAATGTGAGCTTCGCCTCCTCCTGCCTGACTGCGACCGCGCTGAGGCCGAGCTCCTCGGCCTTCGATTTGAGCAGCGATATCTCCAGCAGCGTCTGCACCGATCGCGGGATATCGCCGTAGCGGTCGATCAGCTCATCCTGCACGTCGCGGAAGGAATCGAGATCCGTTATCCCGGCGATGCGCTTGTACATAGCTATGCGGCCCTGTTCGCGCGGGATGTACTTGGGCGGTATATGCGCGTCCAGCGGGATCTCCATGACCGTATCGAGGTCGGGCTTCACGGGCTCGTTCTTCGCCTCATGTATGGCGTTGTTTATCAGTTTGCAGTAGAGCTCATATCCGACTTCCGCCATGTGCCCCGACTGCTCCGCGCCCAGTATGTCGCCCGCGCCCCTTATTTCAAGATCGCGCATGGCGATCCTGAACCCTGCGCCGAACTGCGTGAAATCCTTTATGGCGGTCAGCCGCTTATCGGCTACCTCGGTCAGCACCTTGTTCTGCCTGAAGGTGAGATAGGCGTAGCCAAGGCGCGCTCCGCGTCCGACGCGGCCTCTCAACTGATAAAGCTGCGAGAGCCCCAGGGTATCGGCGTCGTAGATTATCATGGTGTTCACGTTTGAAATATCGAGCCCGTTCTCGATTATGGTGGAGCAGAGCAGCACGTCGTATTTGCCCTCGAGGAAATCGAGCATGGTCGTTTCAAGACGGCGCTCCGGCATCTGCCCGTGAGCGAAGGCGATGCGCGCCTCGGGGATGAGCTCCCTGAGCCTGCCTGCGAACAGTTCCATCGTTTTTACCGAGTTGTAGAGGAAATAGACCTGACCGCCTCGGGCAAGCTCTTTAAGCACCGCTTCGCGCACCATTGCCTCGTTGTATTCGCATACGAGCGTCTGCACCGGGTAGCGCGCCTCGGGCGGAGTCTCTATAACGCTCATGTCGCGTATCCCCGCAAGGCTCATATGGAGCGTTCTCGGGATGGGCGTCGCAGAGAGCGTCAAAACGTCCACGGATCTTTTCAGCTCCTTTATCTGCTCCTTGTGGTTTACCCCGAAGCGCTGCTCCTCGTCGATTATGAGCAGCCCCAGATCGCGGAACTTTACTGATTTTGCGAGCAGACTGTGAGTGCCTATTATTACGTCGATATCCCCCTTTTTGAGGCGTTCCTTAATGATCTCCTGCTCGTGCGGAGTACGGAACCTCGACAGAAGATCCACGTTCACGGGGAACCCGGCAAAGCGTGATGAGAACGTGTTGAAATGCTGCTGGGCAAGTATCGTCGTCGGCACCAGCACCGCGCATTGTTTGCCGTCCATGGCCGCTTTGAACGCCGCCCGCAGCGCGACCTCAGTCTTACCGTAGCCGACGTCGCCGCAGAGCAGGCGATCCATTATGCGGTCGGATTCCATATCCGCCTTGATCTCCGCTATGCTCGAGATCTGATCGGGCGTTTCCGTATGAGGGAAGCTCGCTTCGAGCTTCGCCTGCCATGGAGTATCGGGGGAGAACGCGTATCCCTTTATGCGGCTGCGCTCCCCGTAAAGCGCGACCAGATCGAACGCAAGCTTTTTCGCCGAAGCGCGCGTGCGCTCGACAGTCTTCTGCCATTCGCCCGAGCCGAGCCTTGAAAGCTTTGCTTTGGATTCGTCCCCGCCGATGTATTTCTGCACGCGGTCGAGCTGATCCGTCGGGATGTAGAGCTTATCTCCGGCAAGATAAACGAGCTCGATATAGTCCCTCGTTTTTTTATCGACGGTAAGCGTTTTAACGCCCGTGAACCTGCCTATGCCGTGCGCCTCGTGCACGACGAGGTCGCCCGCTTCAAGCTCCGAAAAGGCGAGCGAGGCGCGCTTTTTAGACGGCCCCTTCGAGACCCTCGTTTCGGTGCCGTAAATCTCGTATTCGCTGACGACCGCAAGCTTTATCGTCGGGTATTCAAAGCCCCTTGGCAGCGCTTCGCCTATTATCAGTACCTCCCTCGCGACGGGCGGCCTTGAAAGCGTTTCGACGTAGGGGATATCCAGCCCCAGATCGGAGAGCGAATCCTTCGTCCGCTCGCCGTGCTTGCCTGCATAGATCAGCACGGTACAGCCCTTCTGCTTCCATGAAACGATATCGTCCCTTAAAAGCTCGCCTCTGCCCATATAGCGCGGCGCGGGGCGCGTTTCGAACCTTATCAGTCCCCTTGAATGGATCAGACCGTAGCTCCTTGTAAGAGAGAAGAGCATCGCCGTCCGCTTTGAATCGAGAGCGGTTATGATATCGAGCGGCTGCTCGATCAGCCCCTCCTGCATGGGGTGCCCCGCGCCCTCTTTCAATACAGAGGCAAGCCCGTCCAGGAAGCCGGAAAAGACTATCTTGCCGCTTTCCTCAACGCGTGAAGGCTCGTCGATGAGAATAATGCCGTCCTTGGGGAGATAATCCTTCAGGCTGTGCTTTTCACGGCAGAACAGAGGAAGCAGCATCATCAGGTTGTCGGGAGCGCCGCCCGAGCGAAGCGTTTCAAGCTCCTGCTCATAATTGGGGCGTCCGCGCAGCGCGGCTATGCCCTTATGCCGCAGCTCCTTGGTTAGGGGCAGCTCGGTCGCGGGGGGTATCTCTATCATCGGAACGTTCTCCGTCGAACGCTGCGAAACGGGATCGAATTCCCTTATCGTATCTATCTCGTCGTCGAAGAACTCTATCCTGTACGGATTCTGTGAGGTCAGGGGATAAACGTCTATGTAGCCGCCCCTTAAGGTTATCTGCCCGGGGCCTTCGCAGATATCCTCCCTGACGTAGCCCGAGTCGATAAACTTTTTAAGCAGCGCCTCGGGCTCGATCCTCATGCCTATCCTTACCGTATGGCATGCGGAGGCTATGAGCTCCGGCGGGGCCATGCGCTGCATCAGCGCCTCTATCGAGGTCACTATGAAGCACGGCCTGCCGCTCATCAGCCTTATCGCGCAGCTCAGCCGCTGCATTGTGACGGAGGGCGACTCCGTAAAATGCTGCACCGCCAGAGGCAGCTCCCTCGCGGGGAAGAGGAGCGCGTCCGGGATATAGTGGAGTATCTCCTCGCGGGCCTTTGCGGCGGATACCGCCGAAGGGGCGACGAAAAGCACCGAAGAGCCCGTATCAAAATAGAGCGCGGCGGCCGCGTGGATGCGGTGCGCTTCGCCAAGGCCGAATACGCTTAAGGCGCCTTCCCCTTTTTTTAAGGCGTCGAGCAGCCGCGCGTATTCTCCGCAGCCCTTCAATACTTCGAGTATCCTCTCTTTTGCCATGAAAACTCCTTTAAATAACTATGCCAAAGGCCCGTGCCGCCTCCCCGGAGGGGGTGTCGCGGCATGGGCGATATGGATCCGTATTAATTATCTGTACCCGCTTAACCGAGCTCTTTTATCGCAGCCTGGAGCTGGGTGTCCTCGTCGAAATGCTCGGTGAAGAGGGTGTAGTTATCGTAATGGGTCAGCTCTTCGGGAAGCTCCACGGCGATATCGGGAGTGATGCCGGTGCCGCCGAGGTTGGTTCCGTTGGGGGTGTAGTAGGCGTCGGTCGTGAGCTTTATCCAGCCGTGGCCTTCGTCGAGCGGGTAAGTTGTCTGAACGACGCCCTTGCCGTAGGTCTGCACGCCGATTATCTTCGCCCTGCCGTTATCCTGCATGGCGCCCGCGAATATCTCCGAAGCGGAAGCGGAGTTGGAGTTGACGAGCACTACCATGGGCAGATCGACCATCTTCTTATCCGATTTATAGTATTTTGCGGGATCGAAAGTCTTGCCGTGTATCGAAACGATAGTGCAGTCGGGCAGCACCATATCGCAGATATCGACGACGATATTCAGCCCGCCGCCGGGGTTGTTCCTGAGGTCGACGATAAGGCCCTTGGCGCCCTTCTCCTGAAGATCGTCCAGCGCTGCGCGGAACTCATCAGTAGCGTTTCCGGAGAAAGTGGATATGCTTATATAGCCTATGCCGTCCTCCGTAATGAAGTGATCCACGCGCTTGATGTAGACCTCTCCGCGCTCTACGGTGACGGTGTCCTCCTTGCCGGAGCGAAGGAAAGTGATGTTGACGGTCGTGCCCGACTCGCCTTTTATGAGATCGAGCAGCTCGCTGCCGGAAACGTTCTTAACGTCCGTGCCGTCCACCGCTGTTATAAGATCCCCGGCGAGCAGCCCGGCTTTTTCGGCGAACGAGCCTTCTATTACGCGCTTTATCAGAGCGCCGGTGCCGTCGGGCCCAATCACCGTGATGCCTATCCCGTAGTAGTTGCCGCTGAAGCTCTGCATGTACTGATCGTATTCTTCTTCGGTATAGTACTCGGCGTAGGGATCGCCTACCGCGTCCACCAGCGCGTGAGAGGCGGAAGCAAGCAGCTCCTCGCGGGTGGGCGTTTCGCCGTAATGCAGGTTCTCGATCTTCTCCAGCAGAAGGTTGATAACGGAAGTATCCTCTTTAAAAACGTATTTAACGGTGGGGAGCCTCGTAATACCGCCGATAACGTGCGCTACGACGCCAAGCGTTCCCGCCACGCCGACGAGCACGCCTATCAGTATGAATATCACTATGTGCAGCGCGCTGAGCTTTGCCTGCCTGCCCGCCCGGTTCTTTTTGGGTTTTTCCTCACCGAATATTTCAAGCTCGCGGCCTCCGTCCTGCGCGGGAGCCGCAGAGTCGGCATCGTTCTCGATAGTCAGCATCTCAAATCCGTTATTCTTCTCTTCCATTTTCATCCTCCTTCGGTTCGTATTTCTGCGGAATACCAATAAGGCTGTCCGGAGGGAGCTTCATCCTGTCCCACATGCCGTATTTATGTGTATCCGATATTGCCTTCATTATTCGCATTTCGGGATCCGGAACGATCTTCCGGAATTCCTTTATTAGCTGCTTCATGTCCTCGCGCTTGGTAAACCCGGCGACGGGGCAGTTGGGCTTCTGTACGGGGAGCGCCAGCCTCTTTGCTGCGGATATCGCCTCTTTTTCGGGGAAGAATACCAACGGTCTTATTATAGTAACGTCCGCCCTGTCCATATACGTTACCGGCGCAAAGGTGTTGAGCCGGCTTTCAAAGAAAAGGCTCAGAAGGAAAGTTTCTATCACGTCCTCGCGGTTATGCCCCAAAGCGATAAGATTGCAGCCGCGCTCCTTTGCGGCGTCGTTCAGCGCACCGCGGCGGAATTTGGCGCAGAGCGCGCACGGGTTCTTCTCCTTGCGGATATTGAACACCACGTCGCCGATATCCGTCTTAACTATATCGAGCCGGACTCCGTTCGATTCCGCCCAGCTCGTGAGCGCGGAATGATCCTGCTCCACGAGCCCGAGATCGAGCATAACGCCTATGACCTCGTATTTCTTCTTGGAGAACATTCGATAGAGCGAGAGCCCGTACAAAAGCAGCAGGCTGTCCTTCCCGCCGCTCACCCCGACGCAGATCCTGTCCCCGTCGTGGATCATACCGTATCTCTCATCCGCTCTCCGGATGCAGCCCAAAACGCGCTTCATGGCAGTTGGTTCCTTTGCTCGACTTATATCAACATAATATTATACAACATTGATCGGGGAATAATCAAGTACAAAAGTGCAAACGCCGCAGGGAATAAACTGTTCGTCCGTGCCGCCGCTTTATTAAAGCGCCAAAGCCTGGGCTTCGGGCGGGCGAGTCAAGGGGCGCAGACGGTTTTGAGAAAAAAAGAAAGGGCTCGGAAGAGGGATTCTCTAAAGGGTGGTTTTCAATCTGTGCGGGCATAACCCCGCATATCGTGTTTGCGAAGGCAAACATATCGTGCTTGCGTAAGCAAGCATATCGTTCTGCGTCAGCAGAATATCGTTTTTGTTGCGCTTCGCGCAAGCG
>JAEEGL012953689.1_pt1 | contig 10763 bp, 10 predicted proteins | sample 9134231 | NCBI WGS metagenome assembly JAEEGL01 (sample SAMN16246548, study PRJNA631951) | gut metagenome | biome: gut microbiome; feature: rumen; material: fiber-attached | host: Bos | place: Iran: Karaj | collected 2018-10
AACAAACTCTATGAGACAAGTATCGAGGCATGCAAAGAGATAGAGGCAGGCAAAGGCAAAGGTGGCAAGGAAAAGCTTGTAGAGGCTCAGAGGGCAATAGGAAAATACCTTGAGAGCGTCGTTGGGCAGGAGCCGAGAATCCACGTCTACTGCTTTGAGTCACCGAAGGAGCAGCATGCTGCAGCCAGCCGTCTTGTCGCAAAGCTCAGAGACCCTGAGACCGGACATGAGGAGTTTTTGTACTACATCCAGAGAGCCTATGAGCTGTTGTTCACACATGTCTATACAGACAATGCAATTAAGGTCAAGAGATCAATTATAACAAAGACCCCTGTCACCAACCCGTGCAGAAACTATGCGGTTCACAGGATCCCTGATGTTGATGACCTCACAAAGGATTCTGTTATGTGCGTCATGCTCCGTGGTGCCCTGCTTCCAAGCATGATCATCAGCAAGGAGATCCAGGACTACAGTTCAGACGGATTCATCACCCCATTTGCTCTGTTCAAGATCAAGAGAGACGAGACGAAGAAAGAGAACAATATGGCCTATGTTCTGGATCTGGACAAGTCATTCTTCGATTTCAAGGAACTGGATGGCAAGGATCTTGTGTTTGCAGACCCGATGAACGCCACTGGCGGATCGCTGATCACCATCATCAATTACCTGAAGAAGAACGGCGTCAAACCAAGAAGCATCAAGTTCATCAACGTCATCTCGGCACTGAAGGGTTCGCTGAGAATCGTCAGGGCAATCCCTGAGTGCGAGGTCTACACTCTGTGGATGGATCCGGTGCTCAATGATGCTGCGTATATCCTTCCTGGACTTGGAGATGCAGGAGACAGACTCAACGGAGTTGACCTTCCGGGCAATCCAAGGAACATGATACAGCTGATAGCCGACTATGGTTCCACCATCACCAACCTTTACCGCGCCCAGGTCAAGAAGATTGAAGAGACTGTACTGGGCTGATGCAAAACGACTTCTAGCCGCACTGCTTCTCGTGACAGCCGTTGTTTCGCTCTGCAGTTGCAGAACAACTGCCGGAACGGACCACGACCAGATAGTCAAGGCATCCATAGAGCTTGCTGACTCATATGTAAGACTGCAGCGCTATGATGATGCCTTGTCTGTCTATGACAGGGCACTGCAGGAGGCCGATGACTACAGGCTCTACTACAACAAGGCATTGGTCCTCTCCTCGCTCGGTCAGAATTCAGATGCGGCAAATCTGTGCTCAGACTGCTTTGAGCGATATCCGCAAATAATCTCTTTCAAGATCGCCCAAGCAAGGTATCTGAGGTTGGCAGGAGAAAAGTCACTCTCCAGAAATGCATATCTTACCGCTTTGGAATTGGACCCGTTTGACCGGGAAACCAGAGCAAAGCTCATCGAGGACCTAATTGAAGATGGAGAGTCGGACAAGGCCTATGAACAGGCTCTGACAATGTGGGAACAGGGATACAGGGACGAGAGAACTATTAGATATCTGTATGCCCTTGAACCTGATAAATGGAGAAACGTCTTTCATCAGATCTGTCCTGATGACTCACTTTGAGAACTTCTCCATCTCCTTTCTGACCAATGAGTCGCACATCTCGTTGTATTTGATTCCGGCATGACCTTTGACCCATGCCCATCTGATCTTATGAGAGTTGTTCAGTTCATCAAGATGCTCCCAAAGCTCCCTGTTCTTCACAGGGTCTTTGGATGCGGTCTTCCATCCGTTTCTCTTCCAGCTGACGATCCATGTGGTAATACCGTTCTTAACGTACTGGCTGTCTGTGGATATGCTGATCTCCGACACGCCCAGAAGAGATGCATCCTCAATTGCATGAATGACCGCAGTGAGCTCCATTCTGTTGTTTGTGGTCTGCGCCTCTCCCCCACTTGAATAAGACATGAGACGACCATCAGAAAGCATTACGTATGCCCAGCCACCAGGGCCGGGATTGCCGGAGCAACCTCCGTCGGTGAAAATGTCAACCTTATCCATGATTCGATAATAGTCCATTATATGGCTTGACATCAAGATTGGCTAAAACTAAGATTTTTCATGTGCCACATACAAGGGAAACCGGTGAGATGCCGGTGCGGTCCCGCCACTGTATGAAGGTGTGCCGACATACGAAGTCACTGAGCTTATGCTTGGGAAGGCATGTCGGAAGTCCTTCGAGCCAGGAGACCTGTTGTGAGTCATAACCTGTCGGCCATATGGTCAGTCCACGGAGCATGGACTTGGGGTGCAGTACGTCAATACCCCTATCATCATCTATTTGGAGGGGTATCATGAAAAAAGCCCTGTCAATCCTTCTGGTCGTCCTCTGTCTGGTGCCTGTATTCGCACAGTCAGTCGTAGAATCTCCGTCAAGCAAGAATTCTGAGCTTAGAATCGTCTCACTTGCACCGAATGTCACAGAGATGGTGTTCGCCCTTGGAGCCGGAGACAACCTTGTGGGCAGAACCGATTACTGCAACTATCCTGCACAGGCCCTCTCCGTCACAAGCATCGGCACACTTTGGGATCCCAACATGGAAACCATCCTCTCCCTCGACGCTGACGTGGCAATCGCATCCTCCATTGTGGACCCCTCATTCATCGAGAACCTCAAGAAAGCCGGGATCGAGGCCTACCAGTTCAATGAGTATGAAAGCAGCTTCGAAGGGACCTTTACCCTCATCGAGAAGGTCGCAGGCGTAATCGGAAAGCAGGACGAAGGTGCAAAGCTTGTCAGCGACATGAAGGCCAAAGTCAAAGCCGTTCAGGACAAGGTCGCGAATGTGAAGGACAAGAAGAGCGTTGTCTTCATCATCGGATATGGAGATTGGGGCGACTATGCAGCTACCGGCGATACGTACCTCAATGGAGTCATCGAGGTTGCAGGCGGAGTCAATGCCGCAAAAGACGGCATAGCATGGTCAATCAGCAAGGAGCTTCTTCTTGACCAGGATCCGGATGTTGTAATCCTTTCCGGCTATGAGGGACAGGATGCCACAGAGGCGATCAGGGATTTCACCAGCATGGCACCGTACAGCGAGCTTACAGCATCAAAGACCGGCAACGTCTATGTCGTTGACGGCGATGCCGCACAGAGACAGGGCGTAAGGACTGCAGACACCGTCGAGGCCCTTGCAAAGTTCCTCTATCCACAGCTGTTCTAAGGAATTGACATGAAGAGAAAGCCCGAACTGGTCTTCACGGTTCTGATCGTCTCGATCATAGCGCTGACACTTGTTGGCATATGCGTCGGCTCTGTCAGAATCACCGTCTCAGACATTGTTCGGGCAATCTTCAACCCCAATTCCATAAGCAGAAACACAGCTTACATCATCAGGAACCTCAGAATACCAAGAGTCCTTTCCTCCATTGTGATAGGCTCGGCCCTTGCCCTTTGCGGTCTTGTGTTCCAGAGTGTGTTCCGAAACCCCATGGCAGACTCCTATGTGCTCGGAATCTCCTCAGGGGCATCGTTCTCCGTCGGTCTGGGCTTTGTTCTCGGAATCAGCTTCGCAGACGTCTCGCTTCCTGTTGTGGCTTTCATAGGCTCGATGCTGACAACCGCCCTGCTCTTTGCCATTAGCAGAAAGAACACAGGTTCGCTGCTGTTGACCGGAATATCCCTGAACTTCCTGTTAAGCGCATTGACGACCCTTACAATCTACCTTTCTGACAGACAGGCGGAGAACATCCTTTTCTGGACGCTTGGCAGCCTTGGGAACTCCAGCTGGACCAGGCTTCTCATTCTCAGCATCATAACGCTTTGCGCAGTGACAATCGTCTATGGCAACGCCAATGCAATGGACCTTCTTCTTCTGGATGACAGCACAGCAATATCAAGCGGACTGAACATCAGAAGGACAAGGATCCTGTTGTTGGTCATTGCCTCGATAGTCACTGCAACCGTTGTCTGCTTCAGTGGAATCATCGGCTTTGTGGGTCTGATGAGCCCGCATTTCATGCGCATCCTTGTCGGCCCCAAGCACAAACGTCTTATTCCGCTATCAATGATGATGGGCTCTGTGATTCTCATGTTCTCCGACATAATCTGCAGGTTCATTGTCCCTCCATCAGAGCTTCCGATCGGCATAGTAACATCGATACTCGGAGCCCCGGTGTTCATGATGCTTCTCAGAAGGAGGCGCCATGGCTGAGATGATATCGATCAGAAATCTTAATGGAGGATATGTCGAGAACCCTGTTCTCAAGAATCTCACACTTGAAGTTGCAAAAGGTGGCTTCACTGCAATTGCAGGTCCCAATGGAGCCGGAAAGAGCACCCTACTCAAGTATCTGATCAAAGAGCTGGGATGCCCAGAAGGCACATTGTTTCTCCAAGGCAAAGACATTTGCAGCCTCAAGCAGAAGGATGTGGCAAGACTTGTGAGCTTTCAGGGCCAGTATGTCCATAGAAGTGAGGAATTCACGGTACGCGAGGCTGTTGCATTGGGAAGATACGTCTATGGTGATGTTGACAGAAGCATGACTGAAGTTGACCGTGCTTTGGAACTTGCAGGGATAATGCATCTAGCCGACAAAGCCATAACGAGAATCTCAGGTGGAGAGTTCCAGCTTGCCATGCTTGCAAGAACGCTCTGTCAGAACTCCGATATAATGGCGCTTGACGAGCCGGTGAACAACCTGGACCCCAGACACCAGATAATGCTCCTTGATCTTCTTTTCGAACTTGCAGGCCAGGGAAAGACCGTCATCTGCGTACTTCATGATCTGAATGCGATTCTGAGAAGCTGCGACAGGTGCATCCTGTTGAAAGACGGTGAGCTGTTTGCTTACGGTGAGACGAAAAGCGTTCTTACAAAAGAGAACATCAGTTCAGTTTACGGAATAGATGTGGAGATAATCGAACACGACGGGAAGAACGTGATCCTTTTCCGTTGATCTATATCTCATCCCCTATCATGGCCAATGGCTTTCAAGAGTTTGTTGTAGCCCAGATGCTCGATATCATCTGCTGAAAGTCCAACGAACGAGAGAAGATTACGAAGGGTCAGCTCAGCAGCATCCATATCAAAGCCATCAAGGGTTTGCGGACAGATCTCCATCTCGATGAACCAGCCAAGATACCTTACATCCAGAAGCTCGACGTGAATGGAGAAGCCATCCATCTGGACCTGATATCCGGTGCCCTTCTTCCATTTCAGCCGACAGACCTGAAGGGAAAGCCCGTTGCAGAAGTTCATCACATCATCCCACTGCGAATCAGGGACAATAAACTCCAGCTCCTGGTTCTCCTCCGTTCCGTCCTCCTTCCTTTTCTTGGAAGGCTTTGCAGTGAAGAGAATCCTTGGACCGTCATCAGTCATCTCCCTTCTTGTCCTAAAAAGAGGATCCCCATCTTCGGTCTTGGACCAGTAGATGTCAAACTTGCTTGTGTGCCCGAGCGCCTTTGTTCCGGGGATGCCGAGAAGCTTCTCAATCACACTGTCAAGCTCAGATTCTCTCACATGGGCCTTAAGTTCGATCTCATATGCCATCGGCAAACCTCCGTTCAGTCCTTCCAGGGGAAGATCATTCCCTTCAAGCTTCTAGGACCGAGAAGCTGTCTCTCCTCATAGAGCAGGTCCTCCCAGTTGATGTCACGCTTGGTGCAATCGGGATTGGCTTCAAGGAAGTCGTATTTGAGCATCAGAATCTTGATCGTATCCATTCTGGAAAGCGAGATTCCTGCAGCGCCGGGAATCATCGAAGCAGTCAGTATGGTAAGAGCCAGATCAATTACCGTTCTGAAAGCCAGAAACAGACTGGTCCCCATGTTGTCGGCAAGGATGATGAAGCACTTCTTCAGGGTCTTGAAAGCACCATCTGCCTCCATGTGGAAGCAAAGCGGGAAGAAGTACTGCAAAGCAAGGACGATGGCAACATCTATCCAGAACATCATCATTCCCATGACCACTCCGACCATGTTACCGAAGGCAAAGTAGAAAGGGATTCCGTATATAGCAATCAGAAGGATGACGACCAGAACAAGGAAATGAACAAACACATGCCCCAAATGGAATCTGAAGGCATCTTTCACAGCTTTGATGCCACCCTTTTTGTTCCTGCTATATCCAAATGTGATTGATGACAGAAAGAATGAATAGAAGCTGAATGAAAGCAGCGCCACCAAAGAAACGGCAATGGATGCATAGATGTTGACATCTATCAGAATCGAGCCAAGATAAAGAATTCCAAGTGGAACGACAATTCCGAGGCTCATCAGGACAAGCATCAGAAGATTGTCCCATATGTCAAAGAATACCTTCTTGAACAGAAAACCTATCATAGATGCAAATTTACTATCAAGTTGCTTCGATTACAACCACATTGCAATCATAATTCGTAAATAATGTACACTGGAGCATGGTCAGATCCAGTGATCTGGGCATCTATGCCAGCATCCTTAACGTTTTTGATGGACCTGGAAGACACAAGCCAGTAGTCTATTCTCCATCCAGCGTTTCTCTCTCTAGCACGGAATCTGTAAGACCACCAGCTGTAGGCTTCCTTGAGATCCGGATGGAGATATCTGAACGAATCAGTGAATCCGCTGTCCAACAGGCGGCTGAAGCTGTCCCTCTCCTCTATCGTGAAACCCGCATTCCTGAGGTCTGCTTTTGGATTCTTTATGTCGATCTCCTTGTGGGCGACGTTCAGATCTCCACAGATGAGCACCGTCTTCTTCTCATCCAGAGCTTTGACATAGTCTCTGAACTTCTCATCCCACTCTAGTCTGAATGAAAGCCTTGCAAGCTCATCCTGCGAGTTCGGGGTATAGACATCCACAACATAGAAGTCCTCAAACTCAAGCGTGCAGACCCTGCCCTCATTGTCGGAACCGAACTGCACCGATATGGGCTCTTTCTTTGAGAAGACCGCAGTGCCCGAATACCCCTTCTTCTCAGCGTAGTTGTAGTAGCAATGGTAGCCTGGCAAATCAAGGTCAAGTTGCCCTTCAGAAAGCTTTATCTCCTGAAGGCAGAAGACATCAGCATCCTGCGCTCTGAAATAATCCATAAAACCTTTTCCCAGAACTGCTCTGAGCCCGTTGACGTTCCATGAGATGAGTTTCATCGGCCCTCCAATTGCATTTCATTATACCACAGGACGGCTTTTTCCTCACATAGTTAGCGCTAACTAGTAAGCATTAACAATCGGTTGACCTGTAATTGTCAATAATGGTATATAATCTCTTGATAATTATAAAAGTAGGAGTCATATTCCCATGGCCGAAAAAAAGAAGAAGCAGAAGGGCGAGAAATACGATGCATATCTGGTGAAGGACATCGAACCCATTCAGGAATTCATGCTGAATCTGCTCGGAACAAGAACCGACAATGAAGCTGTCTGCAAGTTCGACATTGAAATGAGCGCATTGGATGCATATATCCAGAAGCGGAACAGCGAGAATCCCGAATTCAGATATACGTTCTTCCACGTCTTCTGTGCTGCTCTGAGCAGGACTATAGCCGAGCGCCCGAGAATGAACTATTTCATCAGAAACCTGAAGTACTATGAGCGCAAGGCCATTTCCATAACAGCCATCGCCAAGAAGCAGAAGAAAGACGGTGCCGAGGAAGGCATGATTATCATGAAGTACGACAAGAACAGTGATATCAGCCCGATCGAGCAGATGCATGATTCCATCTGCAAACAGGTCTACCACATCCGCAAGGACTCCGAGAGCCATGACGATACGACAAACATCATGAGGACAATCGTCAACCTCCCGAGGCCAATTCGAAAGCTGGTCTTCTCCCTGATTCTTCGTTGGGACAGAACAGGAAACCTTCCGAAGGAAATGGCCGAGGCAAGCCCCTACTCACACACCTGTTTCGTGTCGAATCTTGGGTCAATCAAAATGGATGCGGAATACCACCATCTTTCGAACTTCGGCTCAAACTCTTTCTTTGCCATAATCGGCAAGAAGGAGAAGAAGCCGGTCTTCCATGATGACGGTACATTCGAGATGAAGGAGTTCCTCCCGATCTCATTTACAATCGATGAGAGAATCGGCGACGGAGTCTACTTTTCAAACACAATCCGGATTTTCAAGGCCTATATGATGCGTCCTGAGCTTCTGGACATTCCCGCCAACCAGAGTGTGGACATCCGGGCTGTAGAGGATGAACTTGGATTATAACTCAGGAGATGATAATGAAATACAGTGAAGAAGAGTTGAAGATTGCACCTTGGCTCAGAAGCTATGGTGATGTGAAGTTCCATCTTGATTACCCTGACTACTCGATGAGCGAGGCGCTGTTTCGCAGTGCGCAGAAGTATCCGAACCAGGTCGCTCTGACGTTCCAGGGCAAGGACACGACATTCGCTCGTCTTGTTCCGCAGATCAGCCAGGCCGAGAAGGCATTCAGGGCCATCGGGATCAAGGAAGGGGATGTCGTCACCGTCTGTATGCCCAACGTTCCACAGACAGTTGTCAGCCTGTATGCAATAAATGCAATCGGCGCCGTGGCAAGCATGATCCACCCGCTCTCAGCCGTCCATGAGATCGCATTCTACCTCAAGGAGGCCCAGAGCAGAACAATCATCACACTCGATCAGTTCTACACCAAGATCAAGAAGGTCCAGGAACTGGTCAAACTGGACAACATAATCATTGCACGCGTTTCGGACGCCCTTGGTTTCGTGAAATCCACAGCCTACAAGATCCTGAAGGAGCGCAAGTTCGAATCCTTCGTCGAGGGCAAGGGTCTCATCACCTGGAAGACCTTCCTCAGCAGGGCCAGAGAATGTGATGTGGATCCGTCAGTCGCGAAAAAGGGACAGGATCTTGCGGTCATACTCTTCTCCGGTGGAACGACGGGTGTCACAAAAGGCATTAAGCTGACGAACCTCAACTTCAACGCCTTGGCTCTGCAGACCGGAACAATGTGCAACAAGCCCATACAGGGCAAGACGATGCTTGCTGCAATGCCGATGTTCCACGGCTTCGGGCTTGGAGTCTGCGTCCATACAATGATGTACTGGGCAGGAAGAAGCGTGCTTGTCCCGCAGGTCAGCATCAAGGGCTATTCCAAGATGCTCAAGACCGCCCAGCCGAACTACATCGCAGGTGTCCCGACCCTTTATGAGGGAATCACCAGAAACAAGGACATGGACAACGTTGACCTCTCATGCCTCATGGGTGTCTTCTCCGGTGGAGACAGCCTCTCAATCGAGCTGAAGAAGAAGCTCGACAAGTTCCTTGCTGACCATGGCGCAACCGTCAGAGTCCGAGAGGGCTACGGAACCACGGAATGCGTCACCGCGAGCTGCCTGACTCCTTACAACAAGGAGAAGGAAGGATCCATCGGACTGCCCTACCCCGACACATATTACATGATATGCAAACCAGGTACCACCGAAGAGGTTCCCTATGGCGAGGACGGAGAGATCTGCCTGAGAGGACCTTCGGTCATGCTCGGATACATCAACCACGAGGAAGAGAACAGAAACACCTTGGTCAAGCATCCGGACGGATTCACATGGCTCCATACAGGGGATATGGGATATATGGATGACGAGGGCTTCATCTACTTCAAGCAGAGAATCAAGCGCATGATCGTCACAAGCGGATACAACGTCTATCCTTCACAGCTGGAGAACATCATCGATGGTCTGGACGAGGTCCAGATGAGCTGCGTCATCGGCGTTCCCGACCCCTACAAGATCCAGAAGGTGAAGGCCTTCGTCCAGCTCAGACAGGACATTAAGCCCAGCGAAGAGATCAAGCAGAAGATCCTTTCCTACTGCAAGGAGCGCATCGCAAAGTATGCCATGCCCTATGACATCGAGTTCAGGGACCAGCTTCCGAAGACTCTCGTCGGAAAGATAGCTTATACTGTTCTTGAGAAGGAAGAGGAGGACAAGCTCAAATCAGAGAAGAGCTGAATTTACGCCTGTCTCACAGAAGGGAGAACGAGATGTTGTTGTAGACAACCACGTTCTCCCCTTTTTTTGTGCAGGCCTTGACGGTCCCGTCCTGGGAGCAGATGATGACGACCGAGTTCTCCACCGTGTGGGCGAATCTGTAGCCTGATCTGTGCCTTGTTCCGTTGTCGTTGAAATGCTTGTTCTTGTCCACGGTGTTGTCGTTCCGCAGGAACATCATTGAAGGCTCACGTTTGAGCATCTTGTCAGTGAGGATCTCAGCTCCGAATCCTATCAGATCCAGATTCTTCGAAAGCACTACCGCACCATCGACCGTCGTGAGCTTGGCTATGAAGTCGGAATAAGAGTCAAGCTCCTTCTCCCTAGCCTTCTGCGAGATGTCGATCATGCTCTTATCTTCCTCATAGAGGTATTTGCACGGGAGCTTGTACTTGATGTCGACGTATTTTGCGCAAGCCTCTTCAGATGGGACTATGAGGATGCTGCCGCCATGCTCATAACCGTCCACCTGCCAAAGCACTCTGGAAAGGAAATGGCACATCTCATCATGCGGCACATCAGAGCCGTTCTTCAGCTCGTCCGCCACATAGCCGGAGAAGAATACATCAGATCTGGAGATCACGCACTTTCCGAAGCTGTAACCTACGATGGGCTTCTCACCAAAGCATCCGTCAATCTCACCGGGTCCCTTGACGTAGAGGTTTGGGACCATGGGCATGCGGTTCCCGTCGGACTTCTCACCCATTGACATCTTTTCCCAAGCCGTGTAGGAGGCGATGATCCCAGTGACGTAAAAGGGCTTCGTTGAAGTGTCTATGCAGAGATAACTCATAGAGGGGTTGATGGCAGGTGCAAGCTTGTGCAGTCCGTCCAC
>JAEEGL013883229.1_pt1 | contig 10763 bp, 11 predicted proteins | sample 9134231 | NCBI WGS metagenome assembly JAEEGL01 (sample SAMN16246548, study PRJNA631951) | gut metagenome | biome: gut microbiome; feature: rumen; material: fiber-attached | host: Bos | place: Iran: Karaj | collected 2018-10
CTTCGACGGCCATGACCCTGCAGTGTACCGTGGAGGAGGTGGCCTCATGAGCATATTCGGCGACCCTTTGACGCTTGGCGGCGGAGGGGCGAAGATCCTGACCGGGACAACGGCCCCGGATCCTTCCGGGGGAAACGACGGCGGGCTGTACCTCCGATACGAAGCCCCTGTATTATTGCCCGCGGGGTACACCAGAACAGAATACATCGCAGCGTCGGGGAGCCAGTATATCGCAACCAGCGTCCCGGCGAGGCAGCAGCTGAAGATGGAAGCGGATTTCCAGTATGCGGGGACTTACGAAGCCACGGTGCTGGGCGGCACCGGAAGCGCGACCTCGGTGATCTATTTGGGGATCAACCCAGGTTCCAGCTACAAAAGCTTTTATTTCCGCTGGGCTTCCTCGTGGGTGAACGTCAGCTGGAAAAGCCTTACCAACAGGCACAAGGTCTCCGTTTCCCTGCGATCCGGAAACATCGTCATCACGGAAGACGGAGAAACCGTTTACACCAACGGCAGCACGCTTTCCGGGACGAACGCCGACAACAACCTGACCATCTTTGCAAGGAACGGTTCCCAACATTTCTTCGTGGGACGCCTGTACCGGCTGCGGCTCTGGGACTGGCTGGACAACGGGAACCTGATCCGGGACTACATCCCCGCCGTCAGGGACAGCGACGACGCCGTGGGGCTGTATGAGCTGGTGCAGGGGCAATTCTGCGAAAACGCGGGGAGCGGGCAGCTGACCTCCGGGGGGACGCCGGTGGAAAACGAGCTCGTCGGCGCTTATGCCAAGGTGAACGGGGCTTGGCAGCCGCTCATGGGAACGAGCCTGGACGACATCCGGCTTTGAAAACGGGGGTCAAATATGAGCCTATCCAAAGTCATTGAGGCCGCCCGTGAGGATATCGGATATCACGAGGAACCGGCAGGGAGCAACCGGGTCAAATACTGGGATGAGTTCGCCCCCGGCCTGCAGGGACAGCCCTGGTGCGTGGCGTTCCTATGGAGCGTCTTCCGGCAGGCCGGAGAATCCGCCGCCTTCTGCGGCGGGGACAGGATTGCCGGCTGCCGTCAGCTCCTTGAATGGTATGCGTCCCAAGGGCTGGACTTCCCGGCAGAAGCTGCCCAAGCGGGAGATATCGCCCTGCTGTCCTTCAGCGGCGCGGCGGAAGCGCAGCATTGCGGACTGATCCTGAATGCAGAGAGGGGGCCTGACGGCAGGCTCCTGTGGGTAGATACCATCGAGGGCAACACCTCGTCAGGCACAGCGGGCAGCCCGGACAACGGCGGCTGCGTGGCGGAAAAGCTGCGGTATCCGCGAAACATCCTCCGGGTATGCCGTCCGCAGTATCAGCCGGAGGGAAACAGCATAGACGACATCACCGGCCATTGGGCGGAGCAGAGCATCCGCAGCATCCGGGCGGCGGGCCTGATGCAGGGCTACCCGGACGGGAGCTTCCGGCCGGACCAGCCCGTCACCCGCGCCGAGCTGGCGGTGATCCTGAAAAGATGGGAGGAATCGAAGTGAAGAGGTTTCTGAAAGCGGCCGGCATCCGCGCCTTGCGGACCTTTGCCCAGACGGCAGCGGCAGTGGTCGGGACCTGTGCGGTCATAAGCGACGTGAACTGGTTGGAAGTGCTGTCCGCGTCGGTGCTGGCGGCTGTCCTGAGCCTGCTTACCAGCGTGGCCACGGGGCTGCCGGAGGTGGAGCGGAGCGATGCCTGACCGGATGCACACCCTGGAAACGGGCCTTCCCAGCTTCAGCGGCTATGAGGAAACCGAGGAGAAGGTGGACGCCCTCCAGAATTATCTTTTCATGCTGTTGGAGGAGCTGCGGTATCTCCTGCGGCATCTGGATGCGGAAAACTTTTCGGAAAGCGGGCTGGAAGCCTTAGCGGAAAGCGTGGCGGAGGCTGCCGGCGGCAGCATTTCCTCCGGCCGGGCGGTTTCCCTGGAAACGCTGATGGAGGCCCTGTACGCGAAATACGGCCTTGTCGCCGACCTGGAGGCATACCGGCTGCGGACGGACTGGCAGCGGGCCGTCAACTGCCGCTATGGGAACAGAAGCGACCTGCACTATATCCGCATCCAGGACGGGGAAATCGAATTCATCACGGCGGCGGTAGCCTCCCCGGTGCGCACGAAGCAGCTGAAACGGAAGGAAGTACCCTGCTGGTGGACGGATGAGACCAGGACCGTTATCGGAACGGAGGAGACGGCGTGGCCCGTGATGGTCTATGAATACGAGGAGACTGTGACTGCCGGGATCCGCTATGAAGCTACGCCCGGAGGGAACCGCCTGCCGATGCTTTTTTTCGGCAGCGGCAGCGGCAGCGCCAAGGTCTATCGGGATACCGATGGCCTGACGGTCGGATATACGACTCCAGACGGAGAGGAAGTGAGCCTTCTTCTCTCCCGGGACGGGTATGTGGATGCGGATAAGATGCGGCGGCCCAAGGCCTATGACTTCCGCAGCATTGCGGACGGCGTCATCCGGGAGACGGTGGATGGGGATATCATTACCAGCTACGCCGTGGAGAAGGACGCCCTGGGAAGGATCGTCAAGCTGACGGCAGCCGACGGCCATGAGACGACGATCCGCTGGTAGGTGGGAAAGGGGTAGAGGACATGGCTTACGACGAGACGAGTTTCCTGAGCGGCATCGCCCTGGGACGGGCGATGAAGGGCATCAGTATGGCCAACCCCAACCGGGGCGGATCCCCTCATGTGGTTTCCGGGCGTTTGGCGGCAGTGCGGAGGGTACCTCTCCGGCCGGGTGCCGCAGCGGGCCCCTTGGGGGGAAGCGCGGCGGTGAGCGCCTGGAACCTCAGCCTGTTCGGACAGCACATCCGGGCTGCCCTGCTCCCCCCGGGTGATCCGGGCTTCGGCGGTATCGCCGTTGTGGCGGAGCTTACGGCGGAAGAAGAGCGGATCACCGCAGCGGCGGCGATGTCGGGCGAACTGACAGGGAGCATCGGCGCTTCCCTCCGCCGGAAAGCGGCGGACAGAAGCCTGCAGGCAGAGAGCGTGCCCAACGGCATGGGCGGGATTGTGCTGGCTGCAGGTACGATCAACGCAGAGAATTAAGGAGGAAACAGCCATGGCGGGAACATGGACGAGAAACTGGCGGGCTTTCCGGAACATCATGCTCATGGGAAGCCACCACAACGGGCTGAGCACTATAAAGAACACTGAAGGGGTCACGGTGGCGGACAGGAGCAGCGACAACCTGACGGCGACGTCGCCCCTGGGCATATACAACAACGATCTGGGCGCTACGGCCTCAGCCAGCAGCATCAAGCTTGGATCGGGGAACACGGCGCCCACCGCTGCGGACTACGCTTTAGAGCAGCCGGCGAATATCAACTATCTGAGCTGTGCGGTAGGCGCGCCGGTCTATGACGACAGCGTGGGCACGGTAACCCGGACCATCACGGTTTCCGTACAAAACACGGGCAGCGAGAACGTCACGATACGGGAATGGGGGCTCTTCGGCACCGTCCGGACCTTGAATTACTATTCCAGCAACGTGGCCGTTGCCCTCCTTTACCGGGAAGTGCTGGACAGCCCTGTCACGCTGGGTCAGTATCAGGCAGCCTCTCTGGAGCTGACGCTGAACCTGACCCTGACGGACCCGGTAAGCTGAGGCGGGGGACATGAAACTGCCGGAAATGACCTCCCGGAGCATCATGCACCCAGCGGTGCAGACTTCCTTCGGGGGGTTGGATCACAACCTCAGGGCCAGAGACGGGGCGATCTGGTGGATGGAAAACCTGTCCGGGCGGGAATTCCCCCTGCTGACGCCACGGTGCGGGCGGGGCTTGCTGGCGGCCCTGCAGAGCCCTGGCGGCATCGGCGCCGGAGACGCAGCCTGGTGGGCCGACGGTACGGGGTTTTACTATGCCGGGGTACGGAAGGGAACCGTGGCGGCGGGAGAAAAAGCCTTTGCCGCCATGGGAAGGTATGTCCTCATCTTCCCGGACAAGAAATACTATGATACCGCTGCCGATGAGTTCGGCAGCATGGAGGAGAGCTGGCAGGGCGGGGCCACCTTCTGCGGCGGAACCTACGCCGGGGCGCCCGCCAGGGCCAACACCATCCGCGTTTCCGGTGCGGCCTGGGCCTTCCGGCCAGGGGACGCCCTGACCCTGTCCGGCTGCGTCCGCCACCCGGAGAACAACAAGACCCTGATCCTCCGGGAAACGGAGGGGGATGAGCTGCGCTTCGACGAAAACGCCCTGACCCTGGACCGGTGCTGGGCTTTCCGGCCGGAGGCAGCGACAGAGGCCGGGACCTATCATTTCAAGCCGGAGGACACGGCGCTGCAGTTCGAACTGGGCTCTGCCCTGGCCGCAGGGGACAGCCTCCTGTGGGACGGGACGGCGCTCACGGCCAGCATCGGCGGCGTCAGCAGCACCCTCGTCGTGGAGACGGGCGGCGGCGGTACGGAACTGCTCTTTGCTGCGGAACCGGCGGACTGCGAAGAAACGGCGGTCACCATAGCCCGGCTGGTGCCGGACCTGGACTTCCTCTGCGTCAACGAGAACCGCCTCTGGGGCTGCAAGGGGGACACGATCTATGCCAGCAAGCTGGGGGATCCCTTCAATTTCCATGTGTTCGAGGGGCTGGCCAGCGACAGCTGGCAGAGCGGGACCCTGGATGCCGGGGCCTTCACCGGCTGCGTCAGCTACCTGGGCTATCCCATTTTCTTCAAAGAAGAGGCGGTCTACAAGGTCTATGGGGACAAGCCCTCCAACTATCAGTGGACGCCTTCTGCCCGGCTGGGCGTCAAGGCCGGGTGCCACAAAAGCCTGGCGATGGCGGGGGAGACCCTCTTTTATCTGAGCCGGGCGGGGATCTGCGCTTATAACGGCGGCATCCCCGCCCTGGTCTCCGAAGCCCTGGGGGCCAACATCCAATGGCAGGACGCGGCCGCGGGCTCCGACGGGGTGCGCTATTACGTCAGCATGTCTGACGGGGAAGCCTGGAGCCTCTTCGTTTATGACACCCGCTACCGGGTCTGGCATCGGGAGGACGCCTCCCACGCCCTGGGCTTCGCCTTCTGGGACGGCGGGCTCAACATGCTCTGCGCCGATGGGCGCCTGTGGCGGCTGGACGGCAGCCGGGGCACGGCAGAGGGGCCGGTCAACTGGGAGGCGGAGTTCGCGGACTTTACCCGCAGCTATGAGGAGACGGACGGCCTGAGCCAGAATAAAAAGGGGCTTCTGCGCCTGCGCCTGCGCTGCACGCTTCCGGCGGGAAGCAGCCTGGAAGCCCTGGTCATGTACGACAGTGACGGCATCTGGCACAGCGCGGGAACCCTGGAAGGAGCAGCGGCCAAGGGGAGCCGCGGCCTGCCGCTGATCCTGCGCCGCTGCGACCATTTCCGCCTGAAGCTGCGGGGCGTGGGCGGCGCGGTGATCTACAGCCTGTCAGAGCTCCGGTATCCCGGAAGCGAACTGCAGTGACAGCCGGCTTCGCCGCAGGTGAGGCGTAGCCGGTCCGATTCAGAGTAGGAGGAAACAGAATGGCAATCAAAGCAGCGGGCGATCAGACCCGCGTATTCACACGGGCGCTGAGCGCAGAGGAAAAGAAACGGATGCGGCTGGCTGCGCAGCAGGACGCATCGGTCCAGGCTGCGGCCCGGACCGCAGGCGCGGTTCCAAGTTCCGACGCGGCAGCGGCCAGGCAGCGGGCGCAGGAGATCCAGCAGCAGTCCCAGGCCATGCGGGAACGGGACAGGATCATGTCCGCGGGTACGCAGCAGGAGCGCAATCAATACCTGACGCAGCAGAACGCGGATCGGCTGGCGGCTTCCGGTGTGAAGGGCGCCGCCCAGACAGCGCAGGCGCTTCGGACGGCCCGGGTGATGAACACCGGCACCCAGACGCAGAAGGGACAGTATCTCGCGCAGCAGGCTCTCGCGCAGCGCAACGCCTATCAGTCGGCGGTAGAGCAGGCCACGCCGACGCAGATGCAGGATTATATCTCCTTTGCCCGGAAGGACGCGGGCTTCCAGAGCGGCATGGACGCCGAGGATCAGGCATCCTGGGACGCCATCGGGAAGAAATACGCCTCCGGGGACACCAGCTGGAACAGGGACGCCAATTCCTTCCGGGAAGACGGGAAGTGGGGCAGCTATACCGACGCTAACGGGAAGATCAACGGCTGGCTCTATGCCGCCGACGGTACCGGTGGGTATGCTCCCGTCTTCGGCGGGAAGGTGGGCGAAAGCGGCTATCAGGCGGGCACCGTGTTTTACGCCCCCGACGGCAGCGCCTACACCATGGCCGCCGACGGGACGCTGACGAAGAGCGGGACCGTGGAATGGCTGAAATACGGGCAGTCCATCGGGCCCAAAGCGGGATATCACTATAGCGGCGGTTCCTTCCTGGGGCAGGATGAAAACGGGAGCTATCGGCATTACGATTACGACACGGTTTCCGACGCCGACCTGGAGAGGTTCGGTTATTACCGGGATGGCGACGCCATCATGCCCATCAACAACGATTATTACATTGCAAAGGGCCTGAAGAACGGGGGGATCTCGAAGGAACAGCTGCGGGCTGCCCAGGTGCAGGCGGCAAACGCGAAAGCCGCGGCGACCGGTGCGGGCGGAGGCCATGCCGGCAGCGATTACGGCGGCTACATCCCCGGTGGAGGAGCGGGCGGCAGCCCCGGTGACAGCTCTGCCGGAGGCTATGCCTCCACGGTTGCCTGGACGACGGCGCCTGTGCCATCCGGCGGGGGCAGCTCGGCCGGACCCGCCGGCAGCACTCCCCCGCCCGGTGCCGCGCCTCAACCTCCCCAGAACGAATGGCAGGCGTATCTGGATCAGTATGACTACGGTGACGCCCCGGAATGGAATGGCTCTGCCTATGAGCGGCGGCGGGACGAGGCCCTGAAACGGGCAGAGAACATACGCTGGGGATATGATCCCGACACCGACCCGGTATGGCAGGCTTACCAGAAACAGTACCGCCGGGAGGGGCAGCGGGCTGCGCAGGATGCCCTGGGCCGGTATGCCGCCATGACCGGCGGGGTGCCCAGCAGCTATGCCATGACGGCGGCTTCCCAGGCGGGGGACTACTATGCCGCCCGGCTCAGCGACAAACTGCCGGAGCTGTATGATAACGCCTATACGCGCTATCTCCGGGAATATGAGCGGCAGCTCGGGCTCGCCGATGCCTACGAGGGCTACGGGAAGACAGAATACGACCGTTACCGGGACCGACTGGCACAGTGGAACGCGGACCGGGCCTTCCTTTACGGCCTGAACCGGGACGCCATTTCCGACGCCCGGTATGAGGATGAGCAGGCTTATCAGCGCGCGTGGGACGAAGAGGCGCGGGAATACAGCCGAGGGCGGGATGCCTTGAGCGACCGGCGATATGCCGACGAGCGGGCCTACGACCGGGCCTATCAGGAGAAACGCGACGCCATCCTGGATGACCGGGCGGACCGGGCCTGGGCACAGGAGCTGCGGACCTATGCCGACGCCCAGGGCTGGAAAGCCGCGGAATGGGAGCAGTATCTCCGGGAGTACGGGGATCAGCTTTCCGAGACAGAGCACCGGTGGGCCTATGAGATGGCGCAGGACGCAGAGGACCGGCAGAGGGAGGCTGAGGAGACGGCATGGCAGCGTGACCTTCGGACGTCCGGGCTGGCCTATGACCGGGAGCGGGACGCGGAAGCCGACCGACGGTGGGAAACACAGTATCAGCAGAGCCTCTGGGAATATGACGATACGCAGAAGCAGCGGGAGTTCGACAACGCCATGAAACGGCTGCAGGTATTCGGCTATGTCCGCGCCGAGGACGCGGAGATCCTGGGGATGCCTGCCGGGACGCGCCTGGAGGATTACAGTGCCGGGAGCGGCGGGAGCGGACAGCGCACCGCCGGAAAAACAAAAACGGCAGCGTCCGCGAAGGACGCCGCCGAAAACAGCGGTATGGAGTACTCCGGGACCCACCCCGACGGGCGGAAACGCACCGCGGGCTACGGGGAGTTGAAGACGATGCTGCGCAACGCCCTCATCGGCGGCAGCAGGGACCCGGAACAGCTGCGCCGGGTGATCGACGACTGGGCCGCCAAAGGCCGGATCGAGGATTATGAAGCCGCCATACTACAGCGGGAATTCGGCCTGGACGGCACGGCCCGGGGCGGCGCCTCCGGCGGCAAAGCGCTGCAGTATACGAAATAAGCCGAAAACGCCTCACTTTCCCGTTTCCGGGTGGTTGAGCAGGAGGATGGCGGCCAGGATCAGGGCGATGCCCGCCAGCTTGATCGCGTCCCTGGGCTCATCGTAGGCGGCCATACCCAGCACCGCCCCCACCAGGGGTTCCACCGCCGCCAGAATGGCGGCCCGGCCGGAATCCATCCGCTGCAGGCCCCAAGTATAGAGAAGGTAGGGCAGCACCGTGCTGAAGACGCAAATGCCCAGAAGGGGCAGAAGCAGGGCGGGCCTGGACGCCAGGATGCCCACCGCCGCCCCAGGCTGGCCCAGGGGCAGGGCGCCCAAGGCGCCCAGCAGGAAGGTGTAGGCGGTGACGGTCATGGAATCATAGCGCCGAAGGGCGACGCGGGCGAAGATGGTGTAAAGCGCGTAGAAGAAGCCGGAGCCCAGCCCCGCCAGCAGCACCCGCACCGTCAGCCGGTAGCTGGCCCCGAAGATCCCGCTGACCATGGCGCAGCCCAGCACCGTCATCCCCAGGCACAGGAGCTTCCGGCGGGTGATCCTCTCCTTGAACAGCAGGGCGGAGAGGAGCAGCACGAAGGCGGGGGAGGTATAGAGCAGCACCACCGCCACGGAGGCCTGGCTGTGGATGGTGGCATAGAAATAGAGAGCATAGAAGCAGACCAGGCTGACGACGCCGGTGCCGACGAACATCCAGATATCCCTCAGACGGATGCGCAGCTTCGCCCGGTCCCGCAGGGCCAGGAAAGGGAAGAAGACCAGGGCCGAAAGGGCCAGCCGGAGAAACGCGATCTGCAGAGGGGCGAGGCCCGCGGCGGACAAGGCGCGGACAAAGAGGCTGATGACGCCCCAGCAAACGCCGGCGGCCAGCACCGCCAGAGCGGGTTTTGAACGGTTCATGAAGGCTCCTTGGATAAAGGGTGTCCCCGTGTCCTTGACGCGGGGACACCCGTATTTCAGCTTTCCGCGACCTCCAGGATCTCCATGGGGCAATCCTTGGCGCAGAGATCGCAGGCGATGCATTTGGAGGGGGGCGGGTCGGGAGCGGCCTGCACGATCAGCCCGAAGGGGCACACCTCCACGCACTTGCCGCAGCGGAGGCGCAGGCATCGGCGCAGGAGAGGCAAGCCTTGCACTGGCCGGCGTCCTTCACTTTGAGGTGTTTCATTCGGCAGAATCTCTGTTTACCTGTTTATTTGAATTCGCGCAGGAAACGGACCAGCTGGATGGCCTCGGTGGTGCCCACCACGATGCGCCAGTCGGGAAGGCGGGCTTCCAGCTCGCCCTTCAGCACGGCCACCTTGCCGGGCAGGATGAGGACCTTGTTTTTATACTTGCTGTCGATGTCGAAATCCTTGAAGAACTTCTCGATGCTGCCGGCAGAGAACTTGCCCGCGGCCCAGCTGGTGAGGACGGAGTAGCCGCCCGCGTCGGTGATGAACATATTGATGGGCACGCCGGAGCGCTCCAGCTCGCCGGAGACCACGAAGTAGGTCAGGGCGAAGTCCACCGTGACGCAGCAGGGGCTGTTCTCGTCCGCGCCGTTCAGGGGGTAGACCCCCGGCTCCACCTTCATCGGCTTCTGGGGGTCGGTGAAGATGTTCTGCCGCAGGCCGTAGAGGGGCAGGGCCTCGGCGTAAGACATGCTGTCCAGCACCACGACGGAGCCGTAGCGCAGGGTGAACATGGAGGCGAGGGCCGCCTGCATATGCCGGTCGCCCCGGGCGAGGCGGGCGGTGTTCACGATGGAGGGGTAGCCGAAGCTCCGGTCCCCGTCCTTCAGGGCGGCGCGGCGGAGCTGCATGGCAGAGGCGAAGGCCTCCTTGATGCTGGAGCCGGTGACGTCCACGATCAGGTTCTTGTTCCCGGCCCCTTCCAGCTTCTCGATCACGTCGTGGGCCTCGCTGAGGCTCGGGGCCTTGACGCCCAGCACCAGCTTCCCCGCCGTCGCCAGAGCGTTGAAGGCCTCCCAGTTATTCGCGTTCGCGCCGGCCAGGACCTTGGCGGCAGCCCCGGCGGCCTCCAGGGCGGCCTTGGCCCGCTCCTCGTCCGCAGCCTCGATCACCAGGTCCCGCCCGGTGTCGGCGGCCTTCTTCGCCACCTGGGCGCAGCGCTCGGGGCTCTGCTCGGCGGGGGCGTTGACGTACAGCACCTCCACGATCATCCGCTCGCCGATGCGCTCGTAGTCCACGGTCATGCTCTCGGCGATGCGCTTGTCGATCTCTTCGTCGGGCATGTTGGCGCAGAGGAAGGCGCCGTAGAGGTTGCGGTTCACCAGGGTCTTCTCATGCCGGAGCATGACCGTCTCGCCGCCCAGCTTGTGATCGCCGATGCTGATGGTCTTCATGGGGGGCTCGGTGGCGGCGGAGAGCTTGGCCAGCGCCTCGGCGGACATGTGCGGGCACTTGTCCAGGCTCAGGGCGCCCTGGGCCACCTTCATGGAGAAGGCCATGCAGGTGGGGCAGCCGCAGTCCTTGCAGTTGGTCTTGGGGGAGAGCTTGAAGATATCCAGTCCTTTGAGTGCCATTGCGCTGCCTCCTTACGCCAGGGCGGCGATCATCGCCGC
>JAEEGL013955352.1_pt1 | contig 10763 bp, 10 predicted proteins | sample 9134231 | NCBI WGS metagenome assembly JAEEGL01 (sample SAMN16246548, study PRJNA631951) | gut metagenome | biome: gut microbiome; feature: rumen; material: fiber-attached | host: Bos | place: Iran: Karaj | collected 2018-10
CAGAGCAGTTTTACCGGGACCAGATGACCATGGAGCAGGACGACGGCCGGACGGACGCGGCGGCGGACCCCACGGGAAAGTATTTGGCGTCGCTGGCGGACATGCTCCCCTTCCCGGAGGCCGAAAAGGCGTCGCTCCAATGGCTCCTCTACAACCTGGGCCGATGGATCTACCTCATGGACGCCTGGGACGACCGGGAGAAGGACGGTCAGAAGGGCGCCTTCAACCCCTACCTGAAGGCGGGCGCCTCTGCGGAAGACGCGGCCTTCGGGCTCTATGCCTCCCTGGAAGAGGCTCACAAGGCCTTCGATCTGCTGTCCCCCAGCCGGGATCGAGGACTGATGGAAAACGTGTTGACCCTGGGGTGTCCCGAACGTACCCGCCAGGTTTTGGAGAGATCATAAAAAGGAGACCCGGCCATGAATCCCTATAAGGTATTGGGCGTCAGCGAAAATGCCACTCAGGAGGAGATCCGCAAGGCGTATCTCGCTCTGGTAAAAAAATATCATCCCGATCGCTATGCCGACGGGCCCATGAAGGACATGGCCAACGAGAAGCTCAAGGAGATCAACCAGGCCTACGAGCTGCTCACCAAGAAAAAGGACTCTTCCGGCTACGGCGGTTCCTCTTCCTACGGCGGCCACAGCACCTACTCTCAGGGCGGCTACTGGCAGAGCCAGGGCAGCTATGCCGGGGAGTATGCCCAGGAGTTCTCCCGGGTCCGCGGCTACTTCTCCCAGAACAATCTGAACGCCGCCCGGGCCGTGCTGGACGGGATCCCGCTGCATAACGCGGAGTGGCATTATCTCTACGGCATCCTCTACTTCCGCTGGGGCTGGTACGACCAGGCGCGGCAGCATCTGTCCATGGCCTGCAGCATGGAGCCGGGAAACATGGAGTATCAGAACGCCTACGCCACCGTGATGAACACGGGACGCGGCTACGCCAACAGGCCCATTAACATGGGCGGGCAGGACTGCGATATGTGCGATTGGTGCACCACCATGCTGTGTCTCAACTGCCTGTGTAACTGCGGGGGCTGCCACTGATGGAGCGAAAGAAACTGTCTTTGAGCCGCCGCCTGTCCCTGGGCGCCATGGCGGCCGCGCTGACGCTGCTGTTTCTCTACGCCTCGGAGGTGCTCACCGGCTTCCGCTTTCTCTGCGCCGCGCTCAGCGGCTTGTTCGTCATCGTTCTGACCGAAGAAGATCTCTTCGGCACGGCCTGGCTGTGCTTTCTGGCCGTGGCCATTCTGGGCTTCATCCTCTGTCCCGATCGCATGAGCTGGTTTCTCTACGTGGCCCTCATCGGCCACTACGGCATCGTGCGCCGGTTCTTCCAGAAGTTCATCACCGTGCCCTCCGTTCGATCCATCTTCACCGTCCTCTACTGCAACCTGGGCACGGCTTTGGGCCTTTGGGCCATGTACACCGTGGCCGGCGTAAACGTGCTGAATATGCTGCCCGACATCCCCGTGGTGGTCCTGGTGCTGATCGTGGAAGCGGCGTTCTTTTTGCTGGATATCCTGTTCGAAGCCGCCGCGAACATGTACCGAAAACGCATCCGCCGGTTTCTGCTTCGATAGCATACGGACCGGCCTTTCGTCCCATACTAAGTCATCATGGGACGGATACGAAACGAATCAAACAAGCCGAACGTCCACCGCCGCCTGAAGCGGTGGCTTTTTTTCTTTGCCGCGATGCTCCTCATCCCCGCGGCGGCCCTGACCGCCTATGTGCTGAGCCGCGACGCCTGGCACATGCTGGATGCGGAGAAGCTGAGCTATGAACAGCTGTCGGTCCAAATCTTCGATGGAGAGGACCGGCTCTTCTCTGCCCTGTGCTGCGGGGAGGAGCGCCTGCTGACGCAGGTCGCAGACCTGCCTGACCATGTGAAGAACGCCTTCATCGCCGCCGAGGACGCCCGGTTTTATGACCATCCCGGGGTGGACGTGATCCGCATTTTGGGCGCCGCCTGGAGCGATCTTAAGGCGGGGGCCTTTGTGGAAGGCGCCAGCACCATCACCCAGCAGCTCATCAAGCTCACCCATCTGAACAGCCGCAAGGAGCTCAGCAGGAAAGTGGACGAAGCTATTTTGGCGGTGCAGCTCGAGCGGCTCTACGGCAAGGATCAGATCCTGGAGATGTACCTCAACACGGTTTACTTCGGTTCCGGCTACTACGGATTGGAAACCGCTGCCCGGGGCTACTTCGGCGTGTCCGCTCCCGAGCTTACGCTGGATCAGGCGGCGCTGCTGGCGGGGGTGCTCAAGTCCCCCGCCCGCTTCTCACCCGCCCGCCGCCCGGAGGCGTCCGTAGGCCGTCGGGGGGTCATCCTGCATCTCATGTCCGAATACGGGATGATCTCGGAGGCGGAAGCCGACGAGGCCGCCGCCAAGCCCCTCCGGCTCAAAAAGGACCCCGTTCTGGAGCGGAGAGGCTACTATGTGGATTACACTTTGCAGGAAAGCTGCCGCCTGCTGGGCATCCCCATGAACCGTCTCCTGAAGGAGGGATACCGCGTCTACACCGGCATGGACCGGGAAGCGGAGCTTCTTTGCGAATCCCTGTTCGCCAAAGATGAATATTTTCCGCAGGCAAACGGAGAGAGCGCCCAGGGAGCCATCTGCCTGATCGACGCGAAGACCGGCTGCATCAGCGCCTTGGTGGGCGGTCGGGACGAGAACGTGGCCCTGGGGCTCAACCGAGCCGTGCGCATCCGCCGTCAGCCCGGCTCCGTCATCAAGCCCATTCTGGTCTACGCCCCCGCCCTGGAAGCCGGATACACGGCCGCGGACATGCTGCTGGACGAAGCGTCCACCTTCGGCGATTACGCTCCCTCCGATGCCAGCCGGCGCTATCGGGGCTGGGTCACCATGCGGGAAGCGGTGACCCGTTCGCTGAACATCCCGGCGGTGGAGCTGTTCAGCGATCTGGGTATCGGACGCTGCAAGAGCTTTGCCCGGCAGTTGGGCATCCCCTTTGATAAAAACGATACCCGGCTTGCCTTAGCCCTGGGCGGCTTCACATACGGGGTGTCTCCCAAGGAGCTCTGCGCCGCCTACGCCGCCTTCGCCGCCGGGGGCGTCTATCGGACCCCCATCCTCATCCGGCGGATCGAGGACCGGGAGGGCAAAACCATCTATGAAACCCACCCCTTCGCCCGCCGGGTCATGAGCGAGGGCAGCGCCTTCATATTGACCAGCATGCTGGAAAGCGTGGTCCAAAGCGGCACCGCCAAGGCTCTTTCCGATCTGCCCCTGGAGGTGGCCGCCAAGACGGGCACCGTGGGGGATGCAGCAGGCAACCGGGACGTGTGGCTGGCCGCCTACACGGCGGAGCACGCAGCGGTGATCTGGATGGGCTTTGACGACAACCGCAACGGAAAGCTCCTGCCCCCGGACTCCGGCGGCGGCGGCTACCCGGCCGCCCTGATGAAGGAGGTGCTGACGGGCCTCTACCAGGGGCGGACGACCCCCGTTTTTCATCAGCCCGACTCCGTCGTTCGGGTGCGGCTGGACGGCTACACCATGAACGCCCAGCATGAGACGGTCCTGGCCACCAGCTATACGCCGGAAAGCTATGGGGTCTGGGAATACTTTCTCAAAGGCACGGAGCCTACCGCCCCCAGCCCCTACTGGTCTATGCCGGAGCCCCCTGAGGATATGGCGCTGACGCAAATGGGGAGCTTTGTGACGATCCGCTTCACGCCGCGGCAAAACTATATTCGATATCTGCTCTACCGGGAAACGGCGGACGGATACGCTACGCTCCTGGCCGCCTTCGAAGGCACCCAGACCGCCGTTTACACGGACGACGTATCGTCACAGACAGGCGCGCTGTCCTATTATGTGATCCCCGTTCATCCCGGAATCACCATGGACGGGGCCCCTTTGGCAGGCCCTGCCTCCGAAAAGGTGTCCTTGTTTTTGTATGCACCGGATGCTTTTTTGAATGTATCGTAAACACGATATGTTTTTTGTCGAGCATACTGTATAAAGAGATTGACTATTCATTCCGCGCTTTATATAATATATAAGGTATTTATCAGTATACTGTGAAAGGGGTGCGAAATGGATTATCGTGAATTGGCGGAAGCGGTCGGTCCCCGTACCGGCGCGACCCAGGAATGGGTATTCCGCGTATTGCGGGAGGGCATCATCAGCGGCAAGCTCAAAGGAGGCACCCAGCTCAAGCAGGACGAGGTTTCCGCTGCTCTGACTGTGAGCCACATCCCCGTGCGCGAAGCGCTTCGGCAGCTGGAAGCCCAAGGGCTGGTGACCATTCATCCCAACCGGGGCTCCACTGTGACGCAGCTCAGCCGCTCGGATCTGGAGGATATGATGGAGATCCGGGCCAGTATTTCCTATTATATCGCCCGTCGGGCCATTCCCCTGATGAGCCAGGAGGATATAGACGAGCTCCAATCCATCATCGAAGAGCAGAAGCTGGCCAAGGATATGTTCGAGGAGGAGCGCCTCAACTATAAGTTTCACGAGGTCCTCACCCGTCGGGCCAAGAACAACGTGGCGGACATGTTCATCGAGCTCATCCACTGGAATGCGGATCGGTATCTTCGGGACGCCCTGTACACAGACCCTGCCCGTCGGCAGCAGTCCGTCAGCGAGCATCAGGCCATTTTGGATGCCTGTCGCGCCGGCGACGCGGAGAAAGCCAGCAGCCTTCTCCACGACCACATCATCGAAGCGCGCAAGTATATCCCTCAGGATCTGGACTAAGTGTGGATCCGAAAATAGATCAGCAGGCCCAGCAGGCACAGGTCTGCGAGCCACAGAGCAAACACGGACAGGGCGGCGGCAACGCCGCCCTTTTTTATGCAGAACAGAGCGTAGGCGACGCCGTACGCCATCATCAGGCTCGCCGCCGATACAAACAGGATCATCCGCTTTCCTCCTTCATTCCAACGCCGGATCCCCGGGGCTGTGGGACAGTTTGATTCTGACTCGAAATTCGGGCTGAGTATCCTTCAATCGTTGGGAGAATCCGTACGCCCGCCAGTCGTCCCAGCTTGCAAAGGCAGTCACCGCCTCCTTGCCCACCGCAAACACATCGGCCCCGGCCTCCGCCGTGGCCCGAAAGACCCGTTCAAGCCCATCGGTCAAATGGCGCTCTATCGCCTCGATCAATTCCTCCGAGGTCACGTCCATCTGGGAGGGCTGCTCCAGGGCCGCTTCCAGGACGATCTCGCAGGTGAAGACGCCCTCGGACCAGCTTCGCTTGGGTCTTCCCAAGCGGTAGAGGGCCAGGTCCAGTTCCTCAGCCCCCCAGGGCAGGCGAAGATGCCCCGCCCGAAAGCTGCCCTTGGCCATGAGCACCAGCATGGTGTGCTGTCCGGACAGCACCCCCACCATCCGTTTCCCGGAAAACACCGCGCTGCCGCAGAGGGAGGTGCCGATCTGACCTTGGCCCAGGAGCTTACCCCCGATATAGGGATAGACCTGGCCGCCCACCATGTCCTCTTGCAGGGGTTCGCCCACCAAACCGGCGTAGGGCAGCAAGGCGTCCCCGGTCTCCCCCGTAAAGGCCTCCTGCACGGATCGAAGGCCCCAATCCTCCACATACCCATAGTTTTCCTGCAACAGCTGCACGTTGGCCTTGAGCCGGTTCATGCTGGGGTCCCCCTCGCTGACCAGCCCCTGAAAAGCGCTTCGCAGGTCCTTCTCCACCACAATGACGCGCACGTTTTGCCGAATCTTCAGCCGGCTCAGGGCTCCCGTCGCGATGGACTCGATCTCCCCCGCCTGCGCCAGCTCCCGGGAGAACGCCAACAAAGTGGTCCGCTCAAAGGACAGTTGGGCGGGCAGGGCCCCGGCTAAGGCGTTGATGGCGGCAAAGAGGCTTTCCTCCTCGGCGCTGACCATGGATACCTGGCCCCGGCCGCTTTCTTCCTCGCCGCCGCCCGCTGTGTCTTCGTTGAGCAGAAACACGAACCGATAGGGCAGGGTATCTCCCCTCTCCACCCCCAGATCCAGCACGTAACAATACTTATCCAGGGGCACGCCTCCCAGGCACCCGCTGCCCAGGAGCAGCCCCAGCAGCAGGAGGATGATCGCCGCTCGCCTCATGAGCGCCTCCTTTCCCACAGGGATCTGCCCCACAGCAGCGCCATGGGCAGCAACAGGAGCAGATACCCCTGCTGATATGCCATGCGGACGACGGCCAAGATCCCATCGGAATCGAAATTGAACAGGAGCACCGAGCCCATCCCCAGCAGCACCGTCAGCGCGCCTATGGGGCGAACGTCCTCCACCCCCGCCATGCGGCACAGGAGCAGGGACGCGGCGTAAAGATAGAAGGCGGCGGCCACAAGGCCGGTCATGACCCACAGGAACAGCACCAGCACATCGAGACGCAGTCCCCAGCGATCCTGGCGGGCGGCCATCGTCATGCAGTACACCGGAGCGCTCAGGGCGGGCATGTCCCATCCATAGAAGGTGAGCCCCAAGCCCAGGTGGAGCAAAAAGGCTCCCAGCCCACCCAAGATGAGGCCCCGGCGGACGCCGTCCATGGCAAAGACGGGCCTCTGACAGCCTCGGCCCACGCAAAACAGCGCCAGTCCCGGCGGCAAAAAGCGAAACATGGCTTCCCCCGTCTGTTGAAGAAAGGTGAAAAACCCGGGGCTGAACAGGGGGAACAGATGGCTTGGATCGAAAGCCGGAGCCGCCAGCAGCAGCGTTGTGCCCAGGGCCAACGCCCCGGGTATCAACAAAAGCTTGGCCATACGGGCCACGCACTCCATGCCCGAGAGGACCAGCAGGAACACCACCGGCAGCAGATAGAGCACAATGGGCACATAGTCCGCTTCCACAAAGATATACCGCTCCATGGCCAATGTGAAGCGGAACAGCGGCAGCGCCGCGGCGAGGACCAGGCCCAGGATGAGCGGCACCGCCAGGACGACGCCCAGGACCGGTCCAAAGGCATTCAGCAGCAGCTCGGACAGATCCTCCGCCCCCAAGCGCCTCATGGCGCCATAGAGCAGCCGCAGCAGCAGCAACCCCAGCAGCGTTCCGGCGGCGGTGGCGGCATAACATACGTTCCCCCGGGCAAAGGTGTCGCTGACGTTGACGGCGAAGACGCCGGAGATCAGAGCGGACAGGCCCACAGCGCAGGCGCTCTCCTGTAGGCCGAAGCGGCCCAGGCGCAGATTCATAGGCCAGCCTCCCCGTTCATATCGTCATGAGGCCGCCCCTGGCCCCGCACTGCCCCCCGAAAGAAGAGGGTCTCCCGGGCCACGGTCTTCGGCGCATAGGGTGCCAGGAAGGGCACGCCGAAGGATTTTTGATCGGCCAGCAGAATCAGGGCGGCCATGATCCCGCAGCTCAGCCCCAAAAGCCCGCCGGCAATGGCCAGCAGGCACAGGGCGACCCGATAGCAGGCCACGGCGATCTGCAGATCATAGTTGGGGATGACGAAGTTGCCGAGTCCTGTGAGCGCCACGATGATGAGGGCCACGGTGGAAACAAAGTTGGCCGACACCGCCGCCTGACCTAAAATAAGGCCCCCGATGATGCCCACCGTCTGGCCCACGACCCCCGGCACCCGCACGCCCGCTTCCCGCACCAGCTGGAACACCAGCAGCAGAAAGATCATCTCCACCCCCATCGGCAGGAACACCAGCTTTCGGGAGGAGACCACGGTGGAAAGGATGTCGCTGGACAGCAGCCCCTGGTGATGGTAAGCGAGCGCCAAAAAGTAGGCCGGCATCAACACGGACACCGCCGCCCCAAAGAGGCGCACGAACCGCAGGATAGACCCGGCGGGGCGTCTCAGATAACTGTCCTCCGGGGTCAGCAGAAGGCCCGACAGGGTCACGGGCAGGATCAGGGCCTGAGGGCTCCCCTCCACCAGGATGGCGACCTTCCCCGCCATCACGGCCGCGGCCGCCCGGTCCGGCCGCTCGGTGAGCAACGTCTGCGGCGCCGGAGACCAGGGCCGATCCTCTATGCGCTGCCCCAACGTCCCGGCGGACAGCAGCACGTCCGTCTGCACCCGGGAAAGCCGCCGCTTTACCTCCAGCAGCAAGGTTTCATTACACACGCCGTCCAGATAGCACAGGGCCAGCTTCACATTGTTTCTGCTGCCGATATCCCGAAACTCGCACACGAAGTCCGCCCGACGGACGATGCGCCTGAGAAGGGTGATGCTGATCCTGAGATTCTCATGGAACGCCTCGCTGGGGCCGATCACCGTGCTCTCGTTCTGGGCCGTGCCCACGCTTCGGCCGGCGTAGCCTCGGGTGTCCAGCAGGACGGCTTCCCGAACGCCTTCCAGCAGCACCGCCGTACGTCCTTCCAAAATGGCTGCCTCCACCTGGGCCCAGCTATCCGTCTTCTCCGCCTCCTGCAAGGAGAAAACCTCCTGCACCGCATAGGCCGCCATGTCCCGGCCCTTCGGCGGCGGAACATGCTCCATGGCCCGTTTCAAAATGAAATCACTGATTTCCTTTCCGTCGGCCATGCCGTTGAGGAACACGCAAAGAGCGTTCACGGACCCGCAGAAGCGAAAGTCCCGCCGGATGAGGTCCGTGTTGGTCTCCCCGAAGAAGGCCCCTTCCAGCCGCCGGCGGCTCTCCTTCAGGCTCCCGGGAACGGTCCGCCGGTCCGTTGTCCGGGGCGTGGGCCCGGGGTTTTCCCCATGAAAGAAGGACGGCTCCCCGCGCTCCGTTTCCAGGAGCTCGAATCTGCCGTCCGGTTCGTCAAAGCGCAGAGCGCGCCCGATGGTATCTATGATCTTCATGGGGGAAGTGTAGACAGTCCGCCTTCCCCCTATTCCTTATCGCAGCAGCAGGAAAGCGTGCATGGCATCCGTGTCCACTTCCTTCAGGAGGACGACCCGCTCCTCCCCCGCCCGCCCATAGACGGCCGTGACCCGTTCCCGGGGATGTATCTCCCGACGGTACACCAGGGTGAGATCGGTGAAGCGGTCCATATCCTCGTCCTCGGGCAGGGCCTCGTTGAACAGATCCAAATAGGCTACGTTGTGGACATGATCGTTGCAGTCGATCATAGCGCGGGTCGCCTGAAGCGACAGGGTGCGCTCCGCTTCGAAAACGGGCGCCTCCCGGGGAAAGGCATAGCCCGGGAAATTCTGTTTGTCCGTCTCCGGGCCGTAGGGCTCCACGATCTCGGGGGTCATGCGCAGGACCCGGGTGTTGTGCTCGTCCAGCACCAGCCAGGAGGAGGTGGCCTTGGCCGCCATCCGGCCCTGATCGTCATACAGTATAAAGTCGCGCGTGGTTTGGAGCCGACCCCAGCCGCTGGCCCAGGTCACGCCGTGGACCGTCTCCGACAGCAGCGGCCGATGATCCACCTGAAGCCGCCATCCCACCACCATCCAAGAAAGATGGCACTTCTCCCGGTCCATGAGCCCCTGACCGATCCGGTTCCCGTGGAGGCACGCCAGATTGGTGAGCATGGTCACGAAGCCCTTGTTGGACAGCTGAAAGCCCCTGCCCGTGTCCTCCAGCCGCACCAGAAAATCCTGTTTTATTTGCATAAATATGCTCCTGTGTTGTATCTATATTCACTCACCGAGGTCTCTCACCGGCCGTCCCCGTCCTCGGTTGGCGGGTAGAGCACCAGGGCGTCCGGATACATCTGCCGGGCAGCGTAGGCGCGCAGGGCGCGGACCCATACGGCGTCGCCCGCGTCGGAGGGATGCACGTCCCCCTCCGCCAAAGCCGGGTCCAGATATCCGTTCTCATCCATCAGCTGCTGCCCAAAGTAGTAATACGCCACGCCCTGCTCCGCGCACACCCGCTCCAGGACCTGATTGAAATCGTTCCAGTGTTCAATGGTCAGGGAATGGTTCCGGCAGTAGTTCTCGCTCACCGGCAGGATCCCCTGCAGGATGATCTGAACGTCGGGGCACTCTCGGCGGATGAGCTGGATCAGATCCACATAGAGCCCTTCCACCTCCGCCCAGTCCCTGCGCCACACGTCGTTGCCGCCCAGCAGGATGAACGCCTTCTTCGCCTCGGTCTGCTGGAGACCCTGGGTCAGAGGGATCTTTTTGCCCCGATAATCGAAGGCCGGCTCATTTCTGCTGGCCTGCCAGAGCGTCATGGACACGGTCCCCAGAAAGCGGGCCTTGCCCATAAACGACTTGTTTTTGGATCGGGTCTTCTGCACGTAGTTCGACAGACACTTGGTCACGGAATCTCCCACGAAGATGGCATCGTCAAAATAGCTGTCGAACTCCCCCCCGTCCAGTCGCTCCACGGTGATGGGGGCCGATGTGGATTCCTGCGCCGGCGTCGGGTGGGAGGTCGCCGGGGCCTCCGACCGGGGGGAAGAAGCGGTCTCAGTTTTCGCTGCGGGCACAGGCGAAGGAGCGACTGTCGCCGTCGGCGTCTCACGGGGAACCGCCGTGGCCAAAGCAGCTTCTTTTGCGCCGGACCCATCGACGGCCGGATCGCTTTGGCACGCAAAAAGCAGGCCGCATAGCAGCAGCCCCCCCAGGATCCAACCTTTTCCCTTCATGACGCGCCTCCTTCGCCAAAATCAGGGATATCATACCACACTTCCCCCACCATGGCAACCCACGCAAAAGCGGCGCGGTCCTTGTGGACCGCGCCGCCTGGCAATCGGATATGTCAGATGCTTACCGCTTGTCCCGGATGGCGGCCTGGGCGGCTGCGAGGCGGGCGATGGGCACCCGGAAGGGGCTGCAGGACACGTAGGAGAGGCCCACCTTGTGGCAGAACTCCACGCTGGAGGGGTCGCCGCCGTGCTCGCCGCA
>JAEEGL014130157.1_pt1 | contig 10763 bp, 12 predicted proteins | sample 9134231 | NCBI WGS metagenome assembly JAEEGL01 (sample SAMN16246548, study PRJNA631951) | gut metagenome | biome: gut microbiome; feature: rumen; material: fiber-attached | host: Bos | place: Iran: Karaj | collected 2018-10
ACCGTCAATCAATAGTTCTCGGCCTTCCCCTGGAAGTAGGCCTGCGGATGATTGCAAACGGGGCACTCATCAGGAGCCTTCTGGCCGATGACGATGTGTCCGCAGTTGCTGCATTGCCAGATGCAGTCGCCGTCGCGGCTGAACACCACAGCGTCCTGGATGTTCTTCAGCAGGCGGCGGTAGCGCTCCTCGTGGTGCTTCTCGATGGCTCCCACCATCTCGAACTTCTCGGCAATGTCGTCGAAGCCCTCCTCGCGGGCCTCGCGGGCGAACTGCGCGTACATGTCCGTCCATTCGTAGTTCTCGCCAGCGGCAGCGTCCAGCAGGTTCTCCACCGTTGCGGGCACGGCACCGCCATGCAGCAGCTTGAACCAAATCTTTGCATGCTCCTTCTCGTTGGCAGCCGTCTCCTCGAAGATTTTCGCTATCTGCACGTAGCCGTCCTTCTTAGCTTTCGATGCGTAGTAAGTGTACTTGTTGCGGGCCTGCGACTCGCCGGCGAAAGCCGTCTGCAGGTTCTGCTCCGTCTTTGTTCCTTTCAGTTCTTTCATGATTTTGTCCGTTTTATGTATAAAATGTGTTGTTTCGTGCCTGCAAATGTACGTCAAAGATGCGAAATCCAGCAACTCGGAGGCGAAAAAAAGTAAAGTTAAGAAATTTTTGCATCATTCGGAGCGTATAAATATGCGAATTTTCGTACTTTTGCGCGAACTTCAAACGAAACAACCCCCTTACACATGTCGAGAAAAATAGAATTTACGAAGATGCACGGCGCCGGCAACGACTACGTATATGTAGATGCCGCCCGCTTCCCGATAGACAATCCCGAGGAGCTCGCCGTCGCATGGAGCGACCGCCACAAGGGCATCGGCGGCGACGGACTCATACTCATCTGCCCGCCCGAAACGCCGCAGGGCGACTTCCGCATGCGCATGTTCAACAACGACGGCTCCGAAGGCCGCATGTGCGGAAACGGAGTGCGCTGCGTAGCCAAGTACGTCTATGACAACGGGCTCACGCAGAAGACCGTCATCAACCTCGAAACCCTCTCGGGCATCAAAATCCTAAACCTCCACCTCGGCGACGACGGCCTCGTCGAGAGCGTCACCGTGGACATGGGCGAGGCAGCCCTCGCCGTACCCTCGCAGATGGCAACCCCCGACGGAGCCATGCGCGAAGGCGTTGTCGAAAACCTCGGCGTAAGCCATCGCGGCACCTTCGTATCCATGGGCAACCCCCACTTCGTATGCTTCATCGACGACGTCGAGAGCTTCGACGTAGAGCGCGAAGGACGCGCCCTCGAACTCGCACCCATCTTCCCCGAACGCTGCAACATCGAGTTCGCCACCGTGCGCCCCGACGGCAGCATACGCATGCGAGTATGGGAGCGCGGCACGGGCATCACAATGGCCTGCGGAACGGGAGCCTGCGCAACAGCCGTAGCAGCACACCTCACAGGGCGTTCGGGCGAGCGCGTAGAGATAGTAATGGACGGCGGAGCCCTAACCATCGAACTCCCCGCCAACGGCCACGTCATGATGACAGGCCCCGCCACAACCGTGTTTAGTGGGGAAATTGCCATTGAAGACCATTGACCATTGAACATTGAACATTGAACATTAGTTCGCCTTGCCAAATCGTGCCCCAGCCACTTCGGAACTTCGCCCCTCAGGGCTGACGTGCACTGCAAGGCTCACTGAAGGTTCTTCGAACCATTGAACATTGAACATTGAACATTGAACATTAAATAGTCAGATTGAATACGCTACGCGCTTCGCTCGTCGAAGAAATCGTCAAATCGTCAGATTCTGTGCGACCTTCAATGCGGCTAAAAATAGTAAGATAGTAAATCGTCAAATCGTCAAATAACAAGATGTTAACCCTCAACTCCAACTTCCTGAAACTTCAGAAGAACTACCTCTTCGTAGATATTGCCCAGCGTGTGGCAAAGTACAAGTCCGAAAACCCCGACGCACCCGTCATCCGCCTCGGCATTGGCGACGTGACGCGCCCACTCGCGCCAGCCGTCATCGAAGCCCTCCACAAAGCCGTGGACGAGCAGGCAAAGAGCGAGACATTCCGCGGCTACGGCCCCGAGCAGGGCTACGACTTCCTGCGCCAAGCCATCGCCGACAACGTATTCCAGCCACGAGGCGTAGAAATAGGCATCGACGAAATCTTCATCAACGACGGAGCGAAAAGCGACACCGGAAACTTCGGCGACATACTCGGACGCGACAACACCGTACTAATCACCGACCCCGTATATCCCGTATATATCGACTCTAACGTCATGGCAGGACGCGCTGGCGACTTCGCCGACGGACGATGGAGCAACATCGCCTACGCACCATGTACCGCCGAAAACAACTTCACGCCAGCACTGCCCACCAAGGCGCCCGACATGATTTACCTCTGCTACCCCAACAACCCCACGGGAACCGTACTGCGCCGACAGGAGCTACAGAAATGGGTGGACTACGCGCTCGCCAACGACGCCCTCATCCTCTACGACGCAGCATACGCAGCATACATACGCCACGACGACGTGCCACGCAGCATCTACGAAATCCCAGGAGCCAAGAAGTGCGCCGTAGAGTTCCACAGCTACTCCAAGACGGCAGGCTTCACAGGCCTCAGATGCGGATTCACCGTTGTACCAAAGGACGTCGTAGCACGTACCGCAACGGGCGAGAAAGTACAGCTGAACCCCCTCTGGAACCGTCGCCAATGCACGAAGTTCAACGGCACGCCCTACGTCGTACAACGCGCAGCAGCAGCCATCTACACGCCCGAGGGAAAGCGACAGGTGCAGGAAACCATCGACTACTACATGGAGAACGCACGCATCATGCGCGAAGCCCTCACCGAAAAGGGACTCAAAGTGTTCGGAGGCGAGGACGCACCGTACATCTGGTTCCGCGTGCCCGAAGGCATGACATCATGGGGATACTGGGAGGAACTACTCCACAAGTACAACATCGTCTCCACGCCAGGCGTAGGCTTCGGCCCCAGCGGCGAGGGATACATACGCCTCACAGCCTTCGGAACGCGCGAGGACTGCGTAGAGGCCATGAGAAGGCTCAGAGAAGGATAAATCCACACACAAATAAAGCCAGAATCGCATGAAACGAATAAGCACGCTCCTGATTCTTGCCGCCATCTTCTGCATCGGAGCATCCGCACAACAGAGGATTCCCGGCAAGGACTTCAAATGGAAAAGCATCTTCGAGCCTGCGCACATCACCAAGCTGCTCTACTACGGAACGTATCAGGCAGGAGTGGAGGTTACGAAGATGTACCCCACGAAGAAAAAAGACGAACAGAAGTTCTTCTTCGGCGAAGTGGAAGGCGAGAACGTCGTCATCCATAACTACGCGAAAGGCGAAAACAAAGTGTACTACGCCAAGCTCGACAAGGACATGGTCTATCTGGCAAACGTCTCCGACGAAACCGACACAACCTGGATGCGACTCGAGTACGTAGAGTTCGGCACCGACGAAAACGACGCCTACCTCTACACCGTGGACAAGGAGAGCGTCTATCGCTACCTGAAAGTCTGCACGCTCGAAGAAGCCGGCATACAGCAGTAGGGCGAGAGATTATTCTTGAAAGTCAAATAGTCAGATTGTCAGATTGTCAGATAGTAAATAGTCAAATAGTCAGATAATCAGATTGTCAGATAGTAAATAGTCAAATCGCCAGATTCATTGAGCCTTGTAGTACACGTCAGCCCCGAAGGACGCAGTTCTGAGGTGGCTGGGGCACGAAAACAAGGCGAGATAAATAGTCAGATAGTAAATAGTCAAATAGTCAGATAACAATGTTTTTGCGTTTCCAATCCTACGAGGCTGCAAGCAAGAAGAAGCCTCTCAGCACATCCGTGCCCGCAGAGCGTCCGTCGGAATACTTCGGCCGCTACGTCTTCAACCAGGAAAAGATGTTCCGCTACCTGCCGAAGGACACATACCGCGCCCTACGACGCGCCATCGAGCAGTCAGCACCCCTAAGCCGCGAAGTCGCCGACAGCGTGGCGCAAGGCATGAAGCGCTGGGCGCTGGACATGGGCGCGACACACTGCACCCACTGGTTCCAACCCCTCACCGAGGGAACGGCCGAGAAGCACGACGCCCTCATCGAGCACGACGGCAAAGGCGGACTTATCGAGGAGTTCACGGGAAAGATGCTCGTGCAGCAGGAGCCCGACGCCAGCAGTTTCCCAAGCGGAGGCATACGCTCCACGTTCGAAGCCCGAGGATATACGGCATGGGACCCCGCAAGCCCTGTCTTCATCATCGGCGACACGCTGATGATTCCCACCGTATTCATAGCATATACGGGCGAAGCCCTCGACTATAAGGCACCACTCAAGAAGTCGCTCGCCGCACTCGACAAGGCCGCCACAAAAGTCGCGCAACTGTTCGACAAGGAAGTGACGCACGTCACATGCAACCTCGGATGGGAACAGGAATACTTCCTCGTGGACGAAGACCTCTGCGCAGCACGCCCCGACCTCATGCTCACGGGACGCACACTCATGGGACATTCCGCCGCCAAGAACCAGCAGATGGACGACCACTACTTCGGAGCTATACCCGAACGCGTGCAGGCCTTCATGCAAGACTTGGAGATAAACGCCCTGCAGCTTGGCATACCCGTCAAGACGCGACACAACGAGGTGGCGCCAAACCAGTTCGAGCTCGCACCCATATACGAAGAATGCAACCTCGCCGTTGACCACAACATGCTCCTCATGTCGCTAATGCGAAGGATTGCACACAAGCACGGCTTCCAATGCCTGCTCCACGAAAAGCCCTTCGCTGGCGTCAACGGAAGCGGAAAACACGAAAACTGGTCGCTGCAGACCGACCGAGGCACACTGCTCCACGCACCAGGGCGCACCGCCGAGGAACAGCTCCGATTTGCCGTCTTCATAGTCGAAACACTAAAGGGCGTACTGCGCCACAACGGACTCCTGAAGGCATCCATCATGTCCGCAACAAACGAACATCGACTCGGAGCCAACGAAGCGCCGCCCGCCATCATCTCATCCTTCCTCGGAAAACAGCTTGAGGAACTTCTCGACCACATCTCCGAAAACGACACCAAGGACGTCCTGCGCATGAAGGGGAAGCAAGGCCTGCAACTCGACATACCGCAGATTCCCGAACTTCTTATCGACAATACCGACCGCAACCGCACGTCGCCCTTCGCCTTCGTAGGAAACCGCTTCGAGTTCCGAGCCGTAGGAAGTAGCGCAAACTGCGCAAGCGCCCTCATAGCCCTCAATACGGCCGTAGCAGAAGCCCTCGACGAATTCCACACCCGTGTAGAAAAGGCTGGAGGCGACACCGCCGCCATACTACACGTGCTGAAGGAGGACATACAAGCCACGCGCCCAATACGCTTCGGAGGAAACGGATACGGAGAAGAATGGCAGCAGGAGGCTCGCGCACGAGGCCTCGACTGCGAAACCTCAACCCCTCTCGTCATCGACCGCTACCTCGACGAGACAAGCGTGAAAATGTTCGAACACATGGGCGTCATGAACCTACACGAACTCCGCGCCCGCAACGACATAAAGTGGGAAACCTACTACAAGAAGGTGCAGATCGAGAGCCGCGTACTCGGCGACCTCAGCCTCAACCACATTCTCCCCGTAGCCATGCGCTATCAGGCGGAACTCGCACGAGGCATGGAATCGCTACGAAACCTCTTCGGAACGGATAGCGAGAAACTCTGCGCACGCAATATGAACCTCGTCATACAGGTGGGGCAACATGCCGACGCAATAGCCGAAGGAGTAGAACAGATGACGGAAGCGCGCAAACGCGCAAACCATATCGAAGGCGAACGCGAACGCGCCATAGCTTACCACGACGAAGTACTACCCTACCTCGAGAAGATTCGCCGCCATATCGACAAGCTCGAACTTATCGTCGAGGACGAGGCGTGGCCGCTACCAAAATACCGCGAGCTGCTCTTCATACGATAGCACTCGCACAAAGGCAAAGCAAATGCCCCGCACATTTTTGTGACGGGGCATTGTTCCAGCCTAAACAAGGCAGAAACTGAGAATAATTGCAAAAAATATTGGCTGTATCGGAGGAAAGTTGTACTTTTGTGCGCTCAAAATGGGCAAAAAAGTTCTAAATAACTTAAAATCAACTAACAAACTAATCAATTCGTATGATGAATCAGTACGAGACCGTCTTCATCCTTACTCCCGTTTTGTCTGACCAACAGATGAAGGAGACGGTCGAAAAATTCAAAGATCTTCTCACCGCCCAGGGCGCCGAGATTATCAATGAAGAGAATTGGGGCCTCAAGAAGATGGCTTATCCCATTCAGAAGAAATCCACTGGTTTCTACGCTCTCCTCGAGTTCAACGCCGAACCCCAGGTTATCGAGAAGCTGGAAGTTGCTTACCGTCGTGACGAGCGCGTTCTTCGCTTCATTACCGTGAAGAACGAAAAGTATGCTGCTAAGTATGCAGAGCGTCGTCGTAACAAAAAACAAACAAAGGAGGACTAATCTATGGCACAAGCACAATCTGAAATCCGCTACCTGACGGCTCCGTCAATCGACACAAAGCGTAAAAAGTACTGCCGCTTCCGCAAGACCGGCATCAAGTACATCGACTACAAAGATCCCGAATTCCTCAAGCGCTTCCTCAACGAGCAGGGTAAGATTCTTCCCCGCCGCATCACGGGTACAAGCCAGAAGTACCAGCGCCGCGTGGCTCAGGCCGTAAAGCGCGCACGCCACCTGGCTCTGCTCCCATTCGTAACTGACTTGATGAAATAACCTAAAAGAAGGAACAAGACTATGCAACTTATACTTAAAGAAAACGTACAGGGCCTTGGTTACAAGGACGACGTCGTAAACGTCAAGGACGGTTACGGACGCAACTATCTTATTCCTACTGGTAAGGCTGTCATCGCAAGCAAGAGCGCTCTGAAGGCTCTCGAAGAAGAACTCAAGCAGCGCGCACACAAGCTCGCCAAGATCAAGGCTGACGCAGAAGCTCTCGCCGAGAAGCTCCGCAAAGTCAAGCCCATCGTCATTGCTACCAAGGTTAGCAAGACTGGCACGGTTTACGGCTCCGTCAACGCCCTCCACATTGCTGAGGCACTCAAGGAACAGGGCTTCGAAATCGACCGCAAGACCATCGTCGTCAAGGACGTGAAGGAAGTCGGCCAGTTCGTAGCAAGCGTGAAGCTCCACAAGGAGGTTGCCGTTGAGGTGCCCTTCACAGTTGTGGCTGAGAACGCTCCCGAAGAGGAAGAGACTCCCGCAGAAGTTGTAGAAGAGGCTCCCGTTGCAGAGGAAGCTCCCGCAGCCGAGGAAGAGGCTCCTGCAGCTGAAGAAGAGGCTCCCGCAGAGGCTTAATCGAACAAGACAATTCGAACAAACGACAGATGCCGTACTTCGTCCTGAGGTGCGGCATCTATATTTAAGACAGCTCATGCGCTATTTCATCACGTTTTCCTACGACGGCACAGCCTACCACGGCTGGCAGCTACAGCCTAACGCGCCAAGCGTGCAGGAAGAGCTGAACCGCACACTCTCAACACTGTTGCGCCAGGAAATCCTTACCACAGGAGCCGGACGAACAGACGCAGGAGTCCACGCCAAAACAATGGTCGCCCACTTCGATACGGACGAGGACTGCCGCATGCCCGAGGATATCGTGTACAAGCTGAACCGCCTGCTGCCCGCAGACATTTCCGTCAGAGACTTGCGCCCCGTAAAGCCCGACGCACACGCCCGCTTCGACGCACTCTCGCGCACGTATCATTATTATATATATACCGAGAAGAATCCCTTTCGCCGCCATTACGCAGCATGCTACTCCTACCCTCTCGACTTCGCACTCATGAACGAGGCCGCAAAGATGCTGCTCGACGTCAGCGACTTCACGAGCTTCAGCAAGGTAAATACCGACACGAAGACAAACATCTGCCACGTCACACAGGCAAAGTGGGAGGAGATAGAACCCGGATTCTGGAGATTCGAAATATCTGCCGACCGCTTTCTACGCAACATGGTTCGGGCAATCGTGGGAACACTCATCGACGTTGGACGCGGACGCATCACGCTACAGCAGTTTCGGCAAATCATCAATCAGAAAGACCGCTGTGCCGCATCCGACTCCGTACCCGCCAACGCCCTTTTCCTCGTAGATGTAAAATACTAAAGGCGCACAAAAGCAAAACAAAAACATCCCCACACAAGCAACACCTGTGTGGGGATTTCGTTTTCATAACAAACCTCTACGGATTCAACCTCTCGAAGAAAGTGATGACATGTTCCCACGTCTTCATCTCGTCGGAGCCAAATTCTATGAGAGTTCCCGAGAAATCCTTGTCCTCGCCAAAGCTTATGAGATAGTCGCCGTAGAGGAGGTCGCGACGGTTTGTGAAGATGACGTGGTCGTAGGCAGGAGCGTCAAGTTGGTCAAGAATCCAGGCATACATCTCAGCAAAACTCCCCAAATCCGACGACGCGGGACACACGAGGTACACCTGATAAAGCTCAATGAGCATGCGGAAAGCCTTGCGAAGCGAAGAAGCCGCCTTACCATAGGCATCGCGCATGGTCTCGTAGGCTATGTATATGATTTCGCGCTCGCGCCCAGCCTGTTTGTCGTCAATCCAACGAATTACGGGCACTATGGCGTGATAGAATGCCGACTCGCTAATGCGATGCTCACCATGGAAGACTATGGCCTGCGGATAATGTTGCAGGAAAAGCTCTCGGGTATGCACAAGCTCGTCCTTGTCGCCAAAAAGTCCCCATACGCGCCCCTTATCCTCGACCGCCGAGCGAAAACAAAGCTCGCTGACTTCGCGATAACGCTTCACGAGCGGCTTATCCACGTAGAACTCCTGAACGCCATCCTGACGCGGATTGAAGAAGGTCTGCTTTCCCGTAAGCCCGTGCTCCTGCATCGTGTCGGCAATTTGGAATGCAGGATTCACAAGTATGCGGTCGAAGCCCACAAGCTGCTCAGCGTACATCCCGCCCATAGACGTACCGATGACGAGGTCGGGATTCTCCTCCAAAACCTTTGCGCGCAGGAACTCAATAGCCTCATGCGGCTCAACGGGAACGTCGAAGGCTACAACTTCGCCGTTTGGAAAAGTCTGGCGCAGGCGCGCCACCGTAGCAGTCTGTGCAGAAGATCCAAAACCATGGATATACATTATCTTCTTCCCCACCATAAGGTCAGGAAAACAGTTCTTTTGCTCGTAGTTCATGCGGTAAGAAATAATGTAATACTATTGTCCGCGCGTAAAGTCGGGAATGGGAATGGGCTTGCTGCCTTCGCGCGCAGAACGCCACGAGAGTTCTGCAATACACGACCATTCGGCAGCATCATACACGTCGATGTCCAGCGGGAGACCATTGTGCAGACAATGGATAAGACGACTGTCCATGGCGTAGTTCATCTCGTTGGGAACGCCAAGCGCCTTGCCACGCTTCCATCGCTCTGCCGCGTCGCTGGTAAAGAACTTCTCTGCCTCGGCAATAGCGGCTTCGCCCTCAAAATGCTCGCTCTCGGAGAAGTGAATTGTTGGTTGCGGGTATTTTTGTACGTATCCCTTCGTGCCGCAAACCGTTTGCAGGCGACTATAAGGGCGCGGAGTATTCACGTCAAGCTGAAGCAGGATGGTACGTCCGCGAACGGTACGGATAAGCGTGTTGTTGATATTCGTACCCTTTGACGTCATCGAGACGAGATAGTCCATATGGTCCTCGCGATGCAGCCCGAACAGCAAAGCTATTGGGCCAAGGCCATGCGTAGGGTACGGATTTCCGCCATGACGTGCGTAAAAGTCCATCATCCAAGGGCTTTCCTCAAAAAGGTGATGTATGTAGGCTCCCTCACAATGGGTTACTTCGCCAAGAAGTCCGCGCCGCGCCATCTCGAACGTCGATAGCGTAAAACTGTCGTAGCAGCAGTTCTCTGCCATAAAGCAATGGCGTTGCGTACGCTCGGCGGTATCTACGATTTGCCAACATTCCTCTACCGTCAAAGCGGCAGGCACCTCCACGGCAACGTGTTTCCCCTGCTCCATAGCGTAGCAGGCTATGGTGGAGTGTGAAGCCCAATCCGTACAAATGTATATCAGGTCAAGATCTTCCTGTCGGCATATTTCCTGCCACGCATTCTCTCCCGCGAAAGTGGCGCATTCCTGACGCCCTGAACGCCTTAGCGTATCATTTGCCACGACGAGGCGCTCCTCGTTAAGGTCTGCGAGGGCACAAATCTGGGCATGACGTATGAATTGGTAGCGCTCAAGGGTCTTCAAGCCACGATTGCCGAGACCTACAAGCCCTATCCTCACAAGGGGAATCGGAGCACAACGGAGATTCAAGACAGAAGACACCTGATAAGAGTTTATAGTTTATAGTTTAAAGTTTATAGTTTGACAATTATAGTTTAACGTCAAAAACTTAACGGGTAAGCTTAATGCTGGAAACAAAAATGTGCGCATCTTTGCAGACACACACATTATTATATTATGTACTACAAGGATAGTACCGCTGACCCTTTTAGGCCTTGCGGGACTTTCCGTAGCGGCTCATGAACTTATCTACGCGACCAGCTGTATCGACGAGCTTCTTCTTGCCCGTGTAGAAGGGATGTGAAGAGCTGGAGATTTCCAACTTAACGAGGGGATAAGTTTCGCCTTCGAATTCAATAGTTTCGTTCGTCTTGCAAGTAGAACGTGAAAGGAACATATCGCCGTTGC
>JAEEGL015028139.1_pt1 | contig 10763 bp, 6 predicted proteins | sample 9134231 | NCBI WGS metagenome assembly JAEEGL01 (sample SAMN16246548, study PRJNA631951) | gut metagenome | biome: gut microbiome; feature: rumen; material: fiber-attached | host: Bos | place: Iran: Karaj | collected 2018-10
TCCCAAGTTTCGATTTTCTGGATTTCGTGTGAAGTGCGGAAACCGTCGAAGAAGTTGATGAATGCAACTTTGCCTTCGAGGGCTGCAAGGTGTGCTACAGGAGCCAAGTCCATGACTTCCTGTGGGTTTGATTCAGCGAACATTGCGGCACCTGTCTGACGACAAGCGTAAACGTCTGAATGATCACCGAAGATGTTCAAAGACTGTGTGGCAACACATCGTGCTGCAACGTGGAATACACAAGGAAGCTGCTCAGCAGCAATCTTGTACATGTTAGGAATCATCAAGAGCAAGCCCTGTGAAGCAGTAAAGGTGGTTGTAAGAGCACCTGATGCCAATGAACCGTGAACTGTACCAGCAGCACCGGCTTCTGATTCCATTTCGATAACCTTTACTGTGTTACCGAAGATGTTTTTCTGACCAGCAGCAGACCAGTTGTCTACCCAGTCAGCCATTGGTGAAGACGGAGTGATTGGATAGATACCGGCTACTTCCGTAAACGCATAGGCAACGTGAGCTGCAGCCTGGTTTCCGTCCATTGACTGTTTCTTTCTGGACATTTTTGTCCTCCTAAAAAAATAAAAAATTTAAGGGTGATTGTTACTCAATGTTGTTTACTGTCAAAACGAAAATCCGCATGACAGAATGAATCGTCGAGGGGGCAGAAGATTTAATTCTGCAAAGACTATTCTAAGTGTACATTTATAATTAATTTCTTTCAATAATTAAAATGGCAACTGAAAAAGAAAGCCCTCAGAAAAAATAGCGGGAATTCAAATTTTATTAAAATAAGGTTAAGTTCTTCCATAAAAACCTTCTTTTCTTCTCTATTTTGCGTTACAATTACCGATAATAAAAGAAAATTGGATTTTTAACTATTTCGTTTCTGGAGGATAAAAATGAAAAAATCGATTTTGCTTGTTTCTCTCGCTGCTCTTGGTGCAAGCATTTATGCATTTGATGCCGAAGCCGCATTAAAACCTGTTGGTTCTGCAAAAGAATATACAAAGACAGTCTACACAATCACTGAAAAATTTGGTGACTACTATCGCTCACCAAAAGCAAAATACGTTCATATTTTTGATGCTGCCGGAAAAGAAATCGAAGCTTCTGAGCTTACAAGCAAAGACGCACTGGTTGATCACATTGTTTATACATATGATGCTGCCGGAAGAGTTTCTGCCGTAACATGCACGGATTCAGACGGAAAAATCAGCTGGAAAACAACCACAACTTACGATTCAAACGGAAACAAAATCGACGAATCTGAGTACAATTCATCAGACACATTGGTCAACAAGACAATATGGAAATATCCTTCTTCAAAGCAAGTCGAAGAATCTTACTATAATTCAGACGGCGCTCTCCTCCTCAGGATAATCACAAAACTTGATGACAGCGCAAGAGTTTCAGAAGTAGCTCAGTACAACGAGAATGGACTTCTTGATTCAAAACGCTCTTACTCTTACAACGATGCTGGAAAGCTCTCTGAAATCACACACTACAACGCAAGTGAAATCGTATCTAAAAAGACTGTCTTCAGATTTGATGCAAACTATCAGATTACGGAAGAACAGACTTATAACGCAGACAACAGGCTTGCAGTTAGAGTCATCTACAAATACGACGGTTCAGGCAACATCACAAAAACAACAACTTACAATGTCGCTGAGAAATTCGGAACGACAGTAAACGAACTTGCCGGAATCAGTGAGTATTCATATAGATAACAATTAAAAATTCAATCTAAAAAATAAAACGCACAGATGTGTGAGGACTGATATGAAAACAATCGGAATTAAATTAGCTGATGGAACATTTTACCCAATTCTTGAGGAAGGTTCGCCAAAAAAGCGCATGCTCGACTTGACGACCGCAAAAGATAATCAGACAAAAGTTCAGATTGATTTGTATCGTTCAGAAACCGGCTCCATGGAAGATGCAGAGTACGTTGACACTCTCGAAGTCACAAAACTCAACCCGCATCCAAATGGAGAGCCGGAGCTTCACCTTTCTGTCGGTCTTGACGAGGACAACAAGCTTACTGCAGAGGTCGTAGATCCAGAAACAGGAAAAAAGAGCGAGACGGAGGTAACTCTTGTCTCAAGGACTCTTGCAGAACGCGCGTCCCCGTCAGATTTTGAGATAAAAGACGAGCATCTTGCAGACACAGCATCCGAGGCAACATTTTCTCCAGATGAGCTGGGAATCGAGTCAAATGCCCTGGAAGACATGGATTTCAGTTTCGACAGGACGGACACAATGGCTGCAGGAGCTGCCGACATAACTGATCCTGCAACTGACAGCTCATTTGCAGACACTTCTTTTGATGACACTACAGCTGTTGACGGAACAGAACTTCCAGTTGAGGACACAACTCTTGAGGGCGTAGATTTTTCAAAAAATTCTGTTGATGACCTTCCTGATTTTGACTCTGATTTTACAAGCCCGGCTGACAACAGGGATTCTGATTCAAAACTCGCCGAAGAGTCTGTCTCAGAGGATTCATTCCCAGAATTTGATTCAACCTCTGATACAATTGCACAGGAATCAGTTTCAGATGAAACTTTCCCTGACTTCGATGCAACTGCAAGCTCTAACTCTGATGATGATTCTACAATAGTCAAAAACGAAACTTCTGATGACACTGCCGTTCAGGAAGAAGATTTTTCACTTCCTGATTTTGATGATTTTGACAGCACGATTTCAAAAGCTACTTCCGATACGGGAACAGAAACGACAGGCCTGAACTTTGCAGACCTTGATGACCCGAGCTTTGACACTTCAGAATTTGAAATCCCTGATTTTGATGCACCTACAGAAAAAGTAACGGATTCAGACATCGATGAAGCTTTTGCAGCAATCGACACAGATTCAACTCAAACTGGTGACACACTTTCGTCTTCAGGTTCTTCAATGGACTTTTCTGATCTTTACGATAAAGAAACTCTCGCCGGAGAACACGCATCTTTATATGACGATGACGATCAGGTAAAAAAGACACGAGTTCCGGTAATAATCTGCATTGTCTGCGCAATCATCTGTGTGCTCGCAACAATACTCATCCTCTTTATAGTCCCTTCAAAATACAACCTCATAAAATCACGCAACACTAGAAATTCTTCATCAGAAGCACAGTCACTTGAAAAAACAGAAACAGCTCCAGTTCCAGAAGAATCTGTTGTAATCAACGTAACTCCTGCCCCAAAAGAAGAAAAAGCTCCGGTTGCAGTCGAAGATAAAATCGTAGTTGCAGAAAAACCGGCTAAGGTCGTTCCTTCTCCAGCTCCAAAAACAGAGAAAAAGCCAGACGTAAAATAACACATCCGATGGGGAGACACTCTCTGGGACATTTCAAACTCGTACTACAAGACACCTTGGAAATACACAAAAATTGCAAAATACAACAGAATCAAGAATCCTGACGTCATCATCTCAGGAACTGACATCTTGATTCCTGCCGAGTAATTTTGCAGTTATGAAGAATGCTCTTGTTTTCTTGTGTGCGACTTTACTGTTTTCATCGTGCTCTTCTACCGGAACGACGACGCCTCAAAAAAAATTCGGTAAAGATTCATTTTATTTTGCAGCGTTAAAATCAATCGATGCCGGAAACGAAAAAGCCGCCGTCCACGACTTGAAAATCGCAGTAAAAAAAGCATCTCCTTACATTGCCAGACGCAGCGCAGAAAGCCTCACCGTTTTGGGCAGCGCAAAAGAACGGGTTGAATCTTCCTTATACCTTGCAAAAAATTTTGACGGAGAGGAATCCCTTACAATCGCATGCAGGGAACTCCTCCGCAATGAAGAATACTCAAAAATCATAAGTCTGACTGAAAATGTCGACATAGCCTACTCAAAAAATGACTTGGTTCGTTTTCGACTTGAAAGCCTCCTTGAAAAAAATGACAGCCGCTTTGAGAAGGATTTTTTCAAATGGATGACTTGCCGCCAGCTCTCACCTGAGCACATCATTCTTTACAACAAATACAAGGACTATAAGGCTGCCCAGTTTAAGTCGATGCAGTCTGACGTAAAAAACTTTCAGGATAAAATTGATGAGCGGAGCCGAATTGAAAAGAGCCTTGCCCCTGAATTTTCAGCTGAGGGTTCAAACATTTCAGAAAATGAAAGCTCACAGTCAGTTGATGAAAAATATTTGGATGAAGCAGAACTCGTTTTGAGTGATGAAATTCCTCTTTCTCCGGAACAGCAGCTTTTTGATTACAGAGTGAATATATATAGAAAGAACTTTTACAAGGCTTTTGAGCAGATTGATGAGATTTTAGGACTTTACGAGAATTTTGGAGACGAAATCCATGATCAGATTCTTTCCGACATTGGAAAGGCTGCCCTTTACGGAAGCGTAGATTTTCTTTCCTCAGCACAAAAATTTGATGCTCTTGCCCGCACCCTCTCAAAGCCAAAATCATACTACGCATACTTTTATTCTGCGCGCATGTATGACAAAATCGGCCGCTATCAAAAAAATGTTGAGTCCCGCTATAAATCTGCCCTCGATGCAAGCGAAACAAGCATTCAGTTTGACAATGCCCTCTGGTATCTCTTGAATTTCCAGCTCAGGACTTCTACCGGCGACATAATTCAGACGCTTTGTGATTACGGCTCGATGATTTCCGATGCGGAATACTTTGATGATTTTTTTGAGTCACTTTCAGTCCTTCTGCTTTCAAATCACAAGTGGCAGGATTTTTATGAAGTCTGGAAAAAAACAAATTCGAATTTTTCACAGCATACAGCCGGGAAATACGCCTACATTTCAGGCCGTCTTCTTGAGGAAGGACTTGCGTCTGGAGACGAAGGCCTTAAAACCCGTCAGACAGTGGATGCCTTTACCACGGTTCTCTCAGGCGGAGGCGATTTATATTACAAGCTCCTCGCCCTTGAAAGGCTGAATCTTTTTGACAATAAAATAATTGAAGATACTCTCCTCGTAAAAGGCAAGGACATTCCGACACAAGCTGGTGATGCTGCTGCCGGAAAAGTCATCGGCGGATATGCAGCCTTTGGTTTTCCGCAGAAGATTTATCAGGAATGGATGTATTACCGTGAGAAAATGTCAGTTGAAGACTCAATTGATGCGGCGAAATTCCTGAACAGCTGCGCTTCCCTCGATGAAAAAGACCAGCATCCTGAGTACAGGGTTCAAAGCCTCAGGATTTCATCAAGATGCTACAACATGTCGTATGGAAGGCTTCCGAATGAACTCCTGGAACTTTCATATCCTCAGTTTTATAAAGCCCAGATTGAAAGCGTCTGCAAGGAAAATAATCTTCCTAAGTATTTAATGTATTCCCTTGTTCGCTCCGAAAGTTTCTTTGACGCAGGTGTCATGAGCAAGGCTGGCGCAATGGGACTCACGCAGCTCATGCCGTCAACAGCAGACGATGAGGCGCGAAAACTTAAGATGTATGATTACGACATACTCAATGCGATGGACAATTTAAAGCTTGGCTCACATTATCTTGCTTCCCTTATTTCTCGAATGGAAAACAATTCCGTCCTTCTTGCCCTCTTTGCATATAATGCAGGAGCAAAAAATGTGCGCAACTGGGTTTCTTCATCAAAAAGGGACTGGGAGCGGAGCGGAAAGTTCAAACGCGGATGCATTGCCGGTTGCGACATGGATCTTTTTCTGGAAACATTGCCATTCGCTGAAACACGTGAATATGGAAGAAAACTTGTTACAGCCGCAGCAATTTACAGCTGGCTCTACGAAAACGAATCACCTGTCGAAATCATCCGCGCTATAATGCAGTAAGATTCAAGACATCATCTTTTCTTTCACTTTCCTCATGCAATGAAAATCACTATAATTTTTCACTATGGAAAGTCCTTTAAGTAGTTTATTGCCTGAGTGCGCGCATTTTTTCACTTTGCAGGGTGCGCAGCTCGTCTTGATTATCGGAATAATGATGTTTTTTGGCTCAGTCGGCGGAAAATTGTTCCAGAAACTGAAAATTCCTCAGGTTGTCGGTTACATCGTCATTGGAATCATACTTGGTGTTTCAGGCCTCGTCATTTTAGGAAAAGAAACAATCAATGCATTAAATCCAATAAGCACGGTTGCCCTTACGCTGATCGGCTTTTTGGTCGGTGCGGAATTAAAAATCAGCGTAATCAAAAAATACGGAAAGCAATTTGTCGGAATCTTAATCGGAGAGTCCATAACGCCTTTTTTTGTTGTTGGAATCCTTACGGGAACCGTTACTTATCTTTTTACAAAAAATATGGCTACGGCCGTTTCCATGGGACTTTTGCTCGGAGCAATCTGTGCTGCCACCGCTCCTGCCGCAACGACTGACGTTCTAAAGGAATACAGGACAAAAGGCCCTCTTACAACGACAATCCTCGGAATTGTTGCAATGGATGATGCCGTTGCGCTTATCTTGTATGCAGTTTCCGCGACAATCGCAGCCCCGCTTTTGGGCGGCCACTCCGTTTCTTTTGTCAGCCAGCTTCTTGCGATTGCCTATGATATTTTTGGCTCGATAATTTTGGGAATGGCTTTCGGTTTTCTGCTGAGTCTCATACTCAAGAAAATAATGAATGATGACGGCCGGGTACTTGGATTTTCCCTTGGAATTCTTTTTTTGTGCACGGGAGTCTGCAACGCTCTGAATCTTGACAACATCCTGTCTGCGATGTTCATCGGATTTTTCGTTACGAATTTTGCGCATCCAAAAACAAAAAACATGTTCAAGCTGGTGGAAAAATACACGCCGCCGATTTACGTCATGTTCTTTGTTACGGTTGGTGCAAAACTCAATATTTGGATTGTCACGCCTTTTATCGCCATAATCGCACTTCTTTATGTAGGCGGAAGAACTCTCGGAAAGACAATCGGAAGCCGTCTTGGAGCTAAGATTACAAAAGCTCCGGCAACAGTACTGAACTACCTTCCATTTTGTCTGCTCAGCCAGGCTGGAGTTGCAATTGGTTTGAGCATTGCCGCCGGAAATGATTTCTCTGATTCTGTCGGCCCTCAAATCATGCTCATAATAACTGCAACAACTTTTATAGTGCAGATTTTGGGACCGATTTGCGTAAAATATGGGGTCACAAAGGCTGGAGAAGTCGGCTTAAATGTTACAATCGAAGACATCATGAAAAATGCAAAAGTAAGTGATGTTGACATGGACGGAGAAAAAGCCTGCTCATCAAAATCCTGTACGATTGTCAGCGAAACAGACATGATTGGTCAGATTATAGGTTCCTTCAGCAAACATAAAAATACAAATTACGAAGTCTGTGATTCAGAGGGCAAAATAATAGGACAGATTTCACTTGAACACTTAAAAGAAGCAATGCAGATTGGTGAAATGGCGGAAACTCTCCTCGCAATGGACATAATGGAAGAACCTAAAGTCACCTGTCTTCCAGATTTAACCCTGCCAGACGCATATCAGCTTTTTTCTGATTACGACACGGACGCAATTTGTATTACAGATGAAAACAAAAAGCCACTTGGAATCCTTGAAAAGTTCATGGTTGACCATTATCTTCACAACCAGATTGTTCAGCTTAACCACAAGCTTGCAAAAATGGGCTAAAGGCTCAAGACTTTTTTTGCGCTGAGACACGAAATAATCAAATCGAGATTTTGCTTTTTAGAGGCATCCTGATCGATTTTTATTTCGATGTCGCAGAGAGACTGATAAAGTTTTTTCCGCTCCGTGTAAAATTCATGAAAAATTCTTCGAACGTCATCGATTGAAGCTGGATTTTCTTTTGCGATATATGCAGGCAGATTTTTTAGCGAGCCGTCTGCCTCTTTTTTGATTTCACGAATGATTCTGTTTGCTGCCGTGCGCTCATCCACATTTAAAAAAACAAAGGTTCCGATTTTTCGAAGTTCATCTGTCGCAGCTTTGTTCGTGCAGATTCCTCCACCGGTGGCAATAACGGCAGAAGATGTATTTAATAGAAGATTTTCTGCAATTTTTTTACATGCCGCTTCCTCAGCGTCCATGAAAGCCTGTTTTCCCTGCTCGGTATATATTTGGCGTGGAGATTTTCCTGTTAATTCAGTGATTTCATCATCAGTGTCGAAAAAAGGAACTGACATTTCTTTTGAAAGCAATTTTCCTTGAGTAGATTTGCCGCAGTGCTTGATCCCCATTAGAACTATAGACTTCATGACGACAGTATAATAAAAAACTCAGATTTAAGCGATATGCAGTGTTTTTACACAAGTTTTATCATTTTTTGACGTTTACATGACGTTTGCCCTGCTTTGAGAGATTGTGTATAATCAGCACTATGAATCTGTACGCGATTTTAGGAATCAGCTTCATTCCAGCAGTATTGTTTTTTTCACTTGCACGACTCTTAAATAAAGACTTAAAGTTTTTTTTCTGCCTTGTGGCTGTATTTCTCGGCGTGCTTACAGTAATTCCAACTTCGTTCGTCCAGTATTTTGTGCTGAACCTCCCTGTTTTTAACACGTATTCATTTGAGTCAGTTTTCATAACGGCAATCATATTTAACGGCCTCATCGAAGAATTCATGAAGCTTCTTTTCATCTGCCTGATTCCGCAGAAAAAACAAACTCTGTCTGCCTTTTTTTGCTGCTGCATTCTTTACGGCCTTGTGGTCGGCGGTTTTGAGTCAGTTGTTTACATCCTGCACAAATTTCAGGAAATAACCTTAATCTCCGGCAAGCAGATTTTGATTGAGCTGCTACTCCGCCGTATTTTCTCCGCACAAATGATACACATGCTCTGCGCAGTCCTGAGCGGATTGTACATATGGTTTTTCCGCCACAAAAATACAAAGTTCATGCCGTTTATATACGCTTTCGTCCTTCACGGAATCTATAATTTTTTTGCAGGATTTTCGTCGGGGTATAAATGGCTTGCCATGATTGCAATATTGTTCGCAGCAATAAAATGCAGATCTTTCTACACAGAAGCTGTTGACAAATCCAAAAAATCAGAATAAAATACACGAACATTACGACGCGGGGTAGAGCAGTTGGCAGCTCGTCGGGCTCATAACCCGGAGGCCGCAGGTTCGAGTCCTGCCCCCGCTAAAAGAAAAATCTCCTGTAAGCGCAGGAGATTTTTTATTTTAAACATAATGCTTTAAAAGCCAGTATGGACTCGAAGCGGAATGAACGTGCCGAGCAGTGGCGCAGGCAAAATCGCACGGATGCGATTTTAGTGAATGTAGCCGCCGTGAAAGGAGCACACACGAGGTGTGCGACTGTAACGGCGAGTCCTGCCCCCGCTATACTAAAGGCTTTCTGAGAACTCAGGAAGTCTTTTTTTGCTTTAAAGTATATCAGGACTCGAAGCGGAAAGAACGTGCCGAGCAGTGGCGCAGGCAAAATCGCACGGATGCGATTTTAGTGAATGTAGCCGCCGTTGAGGGAGCACACACGAGGTGAGCGACCGTAACGGCGAGTCCTGCCCCCGCTATAACAGACCGCTCAGAAATGAGTGGTTTTTTGTTTTAAACATATAATTTGTCTTTCTTATTTGGAATTACACTAGTATCACTTTCACTTAAACGAACTAGTAGAAAAAATCAAGAAATTATGTCAACTTTTTAAAATTGTCCCATCTTCTTTATATCAAGAATAAATCATAAGGAGATTCCAGAGTATGGAAACAATTATTTTTCTTTCAGTTATTACAGTTTTAGTGTTGGTTGGCATTGTATTGTCTATCGTACTTATCAAAAAAAACAAGAATTCAGATTCAGGAATTATTTCTGACAAACTTGGTATTTATGAAAAGAAACTTGAGGCATATGAGAAAAACCTCAAAGACGAATTCGCTTTGAATCGTAAGGAAACTTCAGAGTCTACTGCAGCTTCACGTAAAGAAAATACAGAAACATTGATGAAGTTTCAGGACTCAATTAACGGCAAGTTTGATACTTTAACAAAGAATACTCAGGAATCTATGACAAATAACCTTACTAAGTTTATGGAGACTTTGTCTACCCGCTTGGATACTCTTACAAAAACTACGCAGGAAACATTAAATCATCAGCAGCAGTCTGTACAGACAAGTCTTAAAACAATTCAGGAAAGTAATGAAAAGAATCTTGAAGAAATGCGTGTTACTGTTGATGAAAAACTTCAGTCTACATTGGAAAAACGTCTTACAGGTTCTTTTGAAATTGTTACCAAGCAGCTTGAAGCAGTTCAGAAGGGACTTGGTGAGATGCAGAATCTTGCAAGTGATGTTGGTGGATTGAAGCGTGCACTTACAAATGTTAAGACGGCCGGGGGCATGGGAGAAGTACAGCTTGAAGCACTTCTTAGCCAGATGCTTTCGCCAGAGCAGTTTGTTAAAAATGCACATCCAAATCCTAATAACTCAAAAAAAGTTGTTGAGTTTGCAGTAAGAATTCCTTCTAAGACTGCAGATGATGAGTTTGTTCTTTTACCTATAGACTCAAAGTATCCAGCCGCAGTATGGGATAAACTTAGTCTTGCTTATGACAATGCTGACAAAGATGAGATTGAATCCCAGAAAAAGGCATTGGTTTCTGATATCAAAAAGATGGCAAAGGATATAAAGGAGAAGTATATTGAAGTTCCATACACTACAGACTTCGGTCTTATGTTCCTGCCTTTTGAAGGATTGTTCGCAGAAGTAATGCGTGTACCAGGTTTGTTCCAGCAGATCCAGGACGAATACAAAGTTACAATTGCAGGTCCTACAACTCTTGGTGCATTCTTGAACAGTTTACAGATGGGTTTCCGCACTCTTGCTATTCAGAAGGAA
>JAEEGL016422966.1_pt1 | contig 10763 bp, 10 predicted proteins | sample 9134231 | NCBI WGS metagenome assembly JAEEGL01 (sample SAMN16246548, study PRJNA631951) | gut metagenome | biome: gut microbiome; feature: rumen; material: fiber-attached | host: Bos | place: Iran: Karaj | collected 2018-10
ACGGTGCCGAGGAACGCATCCGTCTCCGACTACCGTATTGCGACCGGGCTGGAGGCGCTGATCGGATGGCTGTACCTGAAAGACCGGGAAGAGCGCCTGGATCAGCTATTTCACTTAATTCTGGAGGAGAAAGATGGAGGACAGGAACCGTACAAGACGGCAGAATGATTTCAGAAAAGATTCCGGCCGGAACAGCAGAGAGAGCGAAAGGACGAGTTCCGTTCCGACCCGGTTCCGGGACCGCGGTGCTGTACAGGAAGAGCAGCCTGTTCCGATACAGACCGAGCAGGATGAACTGCCATATCTGATTATCGGACGGAATGCTGTCCGGGAAGCGGTGAAGAGCGGAAAGAGCATAGACCGGATTCTGGTTTCCAAGGATCCGGACGGATCCCTGCGGGAAATTCTCTCCCTTGCGCGGGACAGGAAGATTGTTATCCGGGAAGAATCACGCGCCAAGCTGGATGAACTCTGCATGCCATTCGGACACGGCGGGAAGACAGCCAACCATCAGGGAATCGTTGCTTATGCGGCAGGGGTTGAATACTGTTCGGTTTCCGACATTCTGAAACTTGCTGAAGAACGCGAGGAGCAGCCGTTTGTTATAGTAGCGGACGGGATTATGGATCCGCACAATCTGGGATCCATCATCCGCAGCGCGGAATGCGCCGGAGTCCACGGGGTCGTGATTGGAAAACGGAGAAGTGCATCTGTTTCCGCTGCTGCAGTTAAGGCGTCAGCAGGGGCGACGGAGTATATGAAAATCGCCAAGGTGACCAATCTGTGCGCTGCGCTGGATGAACTGAAAAAAGCGGGAGTATGGATCGCTGGCGCTGATATGCAGGGAACACCTATGACCCAGCAGAATCTGAAAGGGGCGATCGCCCTGGTGATCGGCAACGAAGGAGAAGGACTAGGGAAACTGGTCCGGGAAAAATGTGATTTTCTGGTTTCCATTCCGATCTGCGGTCAGATCGATTCGCTGAACGCATCCGTTGCAGCGGGAATTCTGATGTTTGAAAAAAGGAGGCAGGATGGCTGATCCGAAAGAAGGGGACCTCCTTCCAGCTTCCGATGAGGAGCTGATCCTGAAAATAAGGCAGGGAGATACGCTGGCTGAGGATCTTTTGTATGAACGCTACAAGCCGATCGTCCGAATGTTGGCGCGTGCCTATTATCTGGCCGGCGCTGACCGTGAGGATCTGATCCAGGAAGGAATGTACGGGCTGTATCGGGCAGTTTGTACCTATGACCCTTCTTCGGTCGGGGAAGAGAGGGCAGCCTCCTTTTCTACATATGCCGAGATCTGCACAAAACATCAGATGATCAGTGCGGTCCGCAAAGCGTCACGTAAACGGAATATGCCGCTGAATACATATATTTCTCTGGAACGGGAAGTAACGCCTGACGGGAAACCAGTCCGGGACCTTGCGGAGATCCTTTCGGATGTTTGTACAGAGGATCCGGAGCATGATCTGATTCACCGGGAGGAACTGGGATTCTTCCGGAAAACGATGGAAACGGCGCTCAGTCCCTTTGAACGGCGGGTTCTGAAACTGTATCTGGAGGGATTCTCTTATCAGAAGATCGCGGAACTGGTCGGAAAGACGCCTAAGTCGGTGGATAATGCGATTCAGCGTGTAAGAAGGAAACTGGAAGAGCCGATGAAGAAAGCGTTCCTGTAAGATTTCAGAACGGTTCCGATTTCAGCTGCCTGCGCAACTGTTTCCATTCCGGGCAGAAACGGGTCATCAGATCTTGAAAACGCTGGTTGTGGCTGGGTTCGTATAAATGAACCAGTTCATGGATCAGGACATATCTCAGACAGGCCGGATCATGACGGATCAGGCGAAGATTGAGCGTTATGGAGGCGGTCTTCGGGTTGCAGGACCCCCATCTGGATACCATATCCCGAATGGTGATGGATCCGGCCTTTTTCCCGGTAAGCTGTTCACATTCTTTCAGCAGGTCAGGCAGAACTGCCTTCAACGCTTTCGAGCACCCGCTTTTCAGAAGGGTTTGAATTTTGCTGGAATCTTCCGGATCCGGACAGTATATTGTCACTTCATTGTTGCCGAAAACAACTTTTCCACGTTTATCCTGCTGAACATAATAAGGAACCAAGGATCCCCAGAGACGCAGAAATCCCGGGGGATCCGGCTGATAGTGCTGTTCCACTTTCCGGATTGTTTTCTGAATCCAGTCCTCCCTGCTTCGGAGAAAAGCTTCAACGGTCCTGTCTGCTGTGCGGTATGGGGCGGTAACCAGAACGGTTCCGTCCCGGCGGATCCGCAGATACATGTTGCGGAGACCTTTTTTTTTCTGTATCTCTACAGGAATTCCGTTCCATAATGCAATGTTTCCGGCCATTTTACCTATCCTACAGCTGAAACACGCAGGTCGGGGTATCCCGTTTTGCGACGGTCAGGAACATATCGGAAAGGCATCCGGCTTCTTCAAGAATTGTCCGGACGGTCACAAGGGCGAGATCCGGGGTATTGTTTTCACTGCTGAGATGGCCGAGAACAACGTTCCGGATGCCTTTCTGATGCAGGAAAACAAGAGCTTTCCCGGCATCTTCATTGCTCAGATGCCCTTTCCGGCCCAGAATGCGGGTTTTCAAATGCTGCGGATACGGACCGGCTTTCAGCATATCGGGATCATGGTTGCTTTCAAGGAGCAGGATATCGCTTCCCGCGACCGCGTCGAGCATCCGGGTGTCTGTATAGCCGATATCCGTCATGATCGAGACACGGTTTCCGGCACAGGAGAGGGTATATCCGACCGAATGGGCGGCATCATGCGGGGTTGAAAAGGGAAAAACTCGGATATTCTGGATAAAGAAATCATGGTCCGATTCAAAGATCCGCATCAGCTTTGCAGGAATGTTTCCGATCACGGGGAGCATCTGGGCAAAACATTCCGCATTGGCATAGACGGGGATACCGTATCTTCTGGAAAGAATGCCAACTCCCTGGATATGGTCGGTGTGCTCATGCGTAACCAGGATTCCGGTAATAGTGGCGGGGTCAACCTGAATTTCTGAAAGCAGGGCTTCTGCCTTTTTTCCGGTTACGCCGGCATCAATCAGCAGGCGGGTATCTCCGGACTCGAAAAAGGAGGAATTGCCGCTGGAACCGCTGCAGAGAGGAGAAAATCGCATGTTGGTCTCCGTTTCGATGACTCTTGCCGGATAAAACCGGCAAGAGTCAGTATAACACAGGGAAAGACGGGAAGGAGAAAAGTCTGGTATACTGAACTCCGATATGGTTACGATTGATGCAAAAGCGAAGCTGAATCTGACGCTGGGCGTGCTTTACAAACGGGCAGACGGTTATCATGCGCTGGATTCGATTATGGTGGAAACAGAGCTTTCAGAACGAATCCGGATTGAAAAGTCTACGGAAATTCTTGTGATTGGAACGGGAAAATGGCTTCCCTATCAGAATACGCTGCGGAAAGCGGCGGAAAAGTACTGGCAGATAACCGGACATGGTGCGGAAATCCGGATACGGAAGACACTGCCCATGCAGGCCGGGATGGGTGGGGGAAGTGCGGATGCCGCTGCGGTTCTGCGCGGCATGAATACACTGTATGGAAACGAGCTTGACGAAGGAACCCTTTCAGAACTTGCTCTTCAGGTTGGAGCGGATGTTCCGTTCTGCCTGCACGGAGGTCTCTGCCGTGCAGAGGGGGTCGGGGAAATCCTGACGCCCCTGTCCGGCCCTGAGATGTGGTTTGCCATTGCCAAACCTGGCGCCGGTGTTTCCACGAAAGCCCTGTTTTCAGCGCTGAAACTTCCAAGAGAGAACCCGGATACCCGAGGGATGATCATGGCGCTGAGAGACGGGGATCTGGACCGGATTGGGGCTTGTCTTCAGAATGCCCTGGAAGAGCCTGCAGCAGAGCTGGTTCCGGCAATCCGGGAAGCGAAGATAAAAATGCTGGAAGCAGGAGCATGCGGTGCCGCGATGACTGGAAGCGGGAGCGCGGTTTTCGGACTTTTCAGAAACCGGGAAGCGGCAGAACAGGGAGCTCTTGCCGCCGGAGAAACAGTAAAAGAAACCTATGTAACCCGGTTTCCTGGAATGCAATAGATCAGCGGATCCGGAGACCCTTTGGAATATGGTTTTTCATGGTGCCGTGTACGGCCTTTCCAAGGCCGACCGGCCATTTTTGATAACAGCAGGCGCACCATCCCGAAAGACTGGGATCACAGGCAACAGTTTCACCGGCGAGGAATGCAGGAGATACGTCAAATGATTGCTGAAAGGCATTCCGCGGCAGAGAAAGCGCAAGCATATGGGATGGCTCAAACCGATTCTGATGAACGGTTCCGGCCCAGATGCCGGCACGAAGCAGTGGAAGCTTGGAAATCGGAACCGGCAGACCGGTTTCCGGAAGGAGCATGACGCGCTGGTCTGGAAGCAGAACGGGGATTCCGTCAGGAACAGATGAAAGCGAAGACTGGCAGAATGCTTCCCAGGATGGGACCTGAACTGACGCTGGAACAAACTTTCCGGAAGAGGAACAGCCGGAGGAAGAATCCAGCTGGAGTATGGCATAAAACTGACCTTCGCCAGAGCACTGGTGCGGATAGCAGTATTGTTTTTTCAGGATTTGGAAAGCAGGATACTGGTCAATGAGCCAGTTTAGAACCGCTTCATCCTCTTCCGGGGAAAAGGTGCAGGTAGAGTATAGGAGAAATCCTCCCGGCCGGACCGACGAGACCGCAGCACTCAGGATGGAACGCTGGCGTTCCGCACAGGACAGGACGGATTTTTCTGACCATTCCCGGACCGCATCGGGATCTTTCCGGAACATGCCTTCACCGGAGCACGGGGCATCCACAACAACCGCATCAAAGAAAGCGGGGAACATGGGGCAGAGCCGTTCCGAAAGCTGACTGGTAACAAGGACCTGTGTTATTCCAAGGCGTTCCAGATTGCCGGAGAGGATCTCTGCACGGGAGCGGACCGGTTCATTGGAGACAAGGAGACCGTTCGGGGCGATTTTTTCTGCAATCTGTCCGGATTTTCCGCCCGGAGCGGCGCAGAGATCCAGGACCCGCATCCCGGGAAGCAGAGGAAGCTCGGATATGGGAATCTGAGCAGAGGGTTCCTGAACATAAAGCAAACCTGCTGCATGGGCGGGATGGCGGCCGATCGGCACGGAATCCGGGAAAAACCATGCTCCCGGAACATCCGGAACCGGGGAGAACTGGAAATCCAGGACAGAACAGAGTTCTTCCGTGCGGATTTTGATTCCGTTTACACGGAATGCACGCGCGGCGGGCTTCTCCATCGCCCGAAGATACTCGGGGAAGGATACGCCAAGCTGGGTTTTCATTCGGTTTAGAAACGCATTCGGAAGAGAAATCATAGTTTGTCGGGCGGCTGCTGAATACGGGGAAGATTCCACTTGTAGTGGGCAGCCAGAAGACGGATTACGATAACGACAGCAACGCAGATCAGGGTACAGGACGGAGAGGGAACCTCAATCCGGACACTGATATAATACAGAGCAGATCCCAGAAATGCTGCAACCGCATAGATATGCTTGCGTAGGATCATGGGGATATCCCCGACCAGGAGGTCACGGATAACACCGCCCCCTGCGCCTGTGATTACTCCAAGAAAAATGCAGAGGAATGAATTGTCAGAATAGCCGGCATTCATGGAAACTTCGGTTCCGACAACACAGAAGATGCCGAGTCCGATTGCATCAAACACATTGATGATCTTGCTCATGCGGGCATCCAGGTCCGGAATGGATGGATGCGAGAAGTACAGGATCAGGAAAAAGAGGAAGGCGGACAGGACAGCGGCAAACGCGTAAATCGGATCTGAAAACATGGTGGGAGGGAGAATGCCGAGCAGGATGTCTCGGAGCACACCTCCGCCGACGGCCGTGATTGTGCCGACAACCAGGACGCCAAGCAGATCAAGCCCTTTCCGGATTCCGAGCATTGCCCCGGAAAGGGAGAAGGCGACAGCACCGATTATGGACAGGATAAAAGTCAGAGTTTCCATCAGTTTTTGCGGCTCCGGTTTGCAATATTCAGGAGGCGCATGAAGGAAACCAGCGATGCAAGCGCGGCGAACACATAGGTCATCGCAGCTGCGCGGAGGACTTCCCGGGCCATTGGAATTTGGTCTGAACTGAGATATCCGCCCTGCTCGAGCATGGCAAGACCGCGGGAAGATGCGTTGAACTCTACCGGAAGCGTAACAAGCTGGAACAGCAGGACGGCTCCGAAAAGAATGACCCCGGTCATTGCAAGGTTGTAGCTGCCGAAAAAGAGGCCGGCAATTACAATCCAGGGGGCGGCAGAAGAGGAAAAACTGGCAACGGGGAGAACCGCATTCCGGAGACGGATCGGGGAATAGCCTTCTTCATGCTGCATGACATGACCGATTTCATGTGCGGCAACTGCAAGTGCGGAAACGGAATTCTGGCCGTAAACCTGCGTGCTCAGGGCTACCGAATTCTGCTTGGGGTCATAATGATCCGTCAGCGACCCGGCGACGGAAGTAACCTGACAGGTGCTTCCGCTGCTCTGGAGCATATTCCATGCAGCCTGTTCTGCGGAAATGCCGCTTGCTGCTTGGACGGTTCCGTATTTGGCAAATACGGACTGAACCCGTCGGGAAGCGATGGAGGAGATGATCATCAGCGCAAGAAGCAGAACCATATAAAAACCATCGGAACCTCCGCCGTAATACATGGGAACGCCTCCTTCCGAAGCAAAGTAACTGCTTGTATGAGAATTATAGCATGGGAATGGCGGCCGACAATTAGCATTGCGGCAGAGGTGAGGAGATTTGTTTTCTTGAAAATGACTGTTTTGTTGGGAACATCGTGTTATACTCAGAAAACAGAAAACAGAAAAGAAGTATGAGGAATAAGTATGATTCGTTTGGCAGATGTGCAGAAGAACTATGAAACTATGGCCGGCCCGATTACTGTCTGCGGATGGGTTCGTACGGTTCGGGATGGGAAAAATCTCGGATTTATAGAACTGGCCGACGGGACCTGTTTCAAGACGGTACAGATCGTCTATGAGAAGAACGAGAAGGAACTCGGGAAAGGATTGACGACCGGATGCGCGATTCAGGTATCCGGAGAACTCAAGCTGACACCGGATGCTCCTCAGCCGTTCGAGATTCTGGCGGAGGAGATTGAAATCGAAGGCACATGCCCTTCTGAATATCCTCTGCAGAAGAAACGGCATACCCTGGAATATCTCCGTACGATTCAGTATCTTCGCCCCAGGACCAATATCTTCCAGGCTACTTTCCGGGTGCGGAGCGTTGTCGCTGCGGCGATCCATGAATTTTTCCAGCAGCGCGGATTCGTTTATGTCCATACCCCGATCCTGACCGGTTCGGATGCGGAAGGCGCAGGAGAAATGTTCCAGGTTACGACGCTGCCTTTGGACGAATTGCCAAAGACCGAAGAAGGAGCAGTGGATTACAGCAAGGACTTTTTCGGCAAACCGGTTAATCTGACTGTTTCCGGCCAGCTGTACGGCGAAGCATTTGCATTGGCATTCCGCGATATCTATACATTCGGCCCGACTTTCCGTGCAGAGTACAGCTTTACGGCGCGCCATGCGGCGGAGTTCTGGATGATCGAACCGGAAATGGCGTTCTGCGATCTGAACGGGGATCTGGAAGTTGCGGAAGCAATGATCAAATATATTATTGATGCCGTTCTGACCCGCTGTCCGGCGGAACTGGAGTTTTTCAACAAGTTTGTGGACCCGAGCCTGCTGGAGCGGCTGAATCATGTTGTGAACAGCGAATTCGTCCGTCTCAGCTATACGGATGCAGTCCGTCAGCTTAAGGAATCCGGCGCAGAGTTCAAGTATCCTGTGGAATGGGGACTTGAGCTTCAGACGGAGCATGAGCGCTATCTGACGGAACAGATTTACCACAGTCCGGTTTTTGTCACGGATTATCCGAGAGACATTAAAGCTTTCTATATGCGACTGAATGATGACGGGAAAACGGTTGCTGCGGCGGATCTGCTGGTGCCGGGCGTCGGGGAAATCATCGGAGGCAGCCAGCGTGAAGAGCGTCTGGATGTGCTGAAGAAGAGAATTGAAGATTTGAAAATGGATATGTCTCAGTATGAATGGTACCTGAAGCTCCGGGAATACGGCGGAGTCAAGCATGCCGGGTTCGGGCTCGGATTTGAACGGATTGTAATGTATGTTACGGGAATGCAGAATATCCGGGACGTGCTGCCTTTCCCAAGAACGGCAAGCAATCTGGAGATGTAAAAAAGATAGTTCTGCACGTCGGCCCGGGCTTTCGTGCAGCGCCGGAGCGCCGGGCGCAGCGAGGTATGCGGAACAGGTGAGGATATAAAACGGGAACAGCCGCTGCGGATCAATAGCAGCGGCTGTTCTGTAAAATGGCTTGAACTTCCGAAACACAGAGGAAACGGGAGAAAAAATGATAACGGACACCCAAAATCGTAAGCGGCGAATCTGCTGGATTCTTCTGCTGGCCGGGCTGTATATCGGGCTGCTGATCCGTCTGCCCTATGGGTTTGACTGGACGGATGAGAGTTACCATGTTGAGGTTGTTCGCCGGCTGGTTCAGGGAGACCGGATGCTGGTGGACAACTGGGAGGTGCATCAGTTTTCCGCACTGCTTGGCGTTCCGTTTATGCGGATATACCTGATGCTTTCAGGAGGGTCGCTGGAGGGTTCTCTTCTGTTCTTCCGATACGTTGCGGTAACGGTACAGTTTCTGGCGTCAGTTTATTGCTTCCGGGTGCTTGAACGTCGGTATGGTGCGCTTCCGGCATTTCTGTCCGCAGCGATGATGCTGGGATTCTCGCACTATGCGATGAACAGCTTTTTTTACAATCCGATCAGTTTGCTGGCTATCGTGCTTTCCTGGTGCTGTCTGGTGGATGCGGATGACCGCGGAGGGAAGAAATGGCTCTGGATTCTGTCCGGTATTTTTTACGGGATATCCGTGCTTGGGCAGCCCTGGTGCGTACTGGCGGTTCCGGTTTGGGGAATATATTGGGCACGGTCAGAGCGGGAACGCCGAAGGGCCGGGAAAAAACCGGCATGGGCCTGGTTTCTGGCCGGGGTGGCCGGGCTGGCAGTTCTGGTATGCATGAGGATCAGCGCCGGAAACACTATCCGGGAACTGACGGATAATATCCGCGGGATCCTGAGTGATCCGGATCATGCAGCGGCAAACGTACCCCTGCTGCTGGCACAGTATCTGAATGCGGTCCGGGTGCTGTTCGGCCCGGTAACCTACTTTGTCTGTGCTGTTTTCGTGCTGGCTGTAGCCGGACGAGCGGCAAAGAATTCCCGTCTGATCCGGATTGCGACGGTTCTGTCAGCGGCTGTGCCTGCAGCAGCGGTCATCTGGATGATCCCTTATGATTATCCGGACTATCATAAAATCAACCTTGCTGCAATGGCCGGGGCACTGATCTGTCCAGGCCTGTTTGTGCTTTCCGATGGGAAACGGGATTCTTCGGTCCTGCTGTTTTTTCTTGGAACAGCACTTTCCATTGCAGTCCAGATCGGCTCCAACACCCGGGTGCGCGCCTCTACCGGAATGATGCTCCCGGCGACCATGGCGGGATGTCTTTACCTTTCCGTCCATCTGAGAACGCTGTATCCGGAGCAGAAACCCAGACAGATTCCGAAGAAGATCGCCGCAGTATCCTTCCTGTCCCTTGCCGTGCTGATATTCTGTCTCAGAATGACGGCGGTATACCGGGATGCCCCGATTCCTGAACTTGATACCGCGCTGGTTTCCGGACCGGCAAAGGGACTGAAAACAACCGAGGAAAAGGCGCAGAAGTATGAAATGGTCTGCCGGGCTGTGCAGGAGAATACAGAGGGAAATGGGACGGTCCTGATTACCAACCTGCTGCCCTTTGGGTATCTTTTGACAGACCGCGTGCCTGCAACGCCATCCACCTACAACATGACGGCGGACTCAGCCTGGCTTGCCGCCTACTATAAACTGCATCCGGAACGAGAGCCGGAACGGATTTTCTGTGTATCGGAATCCTTCGGGGTCAGCAATTCCATTTCAAGAAGAGGAATGGAGTTATATCTGGACAATCCGGAATATGAAAGCAAGGAGTTTCCGGAAGGTCTGGCTGTCTGGAGAGCGGATCAGTTTTCCGGGAGGGCAGGCAGGTAGAAGAGGGGATTGTAAGGAATCTGATCAATCAGAAGCTCATAGTGCAGATAAGGAGAAACCGCTTCATTTTCTGATGGCGCGAGTTCTCCTATTTTTTCTCCGTCAAAGATCCGCTGGTTCAGGTCCAGTGTTACGTTCTGAAGATGGGACAGACGGGAGAGAAACCCATTTCCATGATCAATATCGACGGTCATGCCATAGGATCCGCGGATACCGCGGAATACAATGACACCTTCCTCCGGAGCGACAACATCGGTGCCTGCATTTGCCGAAATATCAATGCCATTATGCATTTTCCCGTTCCGGAATCCAAAGTATGAAGAAATGGTGCCCTGAAGCGGTATGCGGAGACTGAATCCGGGACCGCCGTCCCGTCCGCGGACGCCCTCGTCCTTGGCTGGGGTTCCGCTTTCATTTGCGTGGGAATAACTTCCGATGGAGACTAACGTATCATGACGCTCAGAGAGCGGATCCAGCATTGGGTCAGAAACAGCAGTTTCGGTTCCGGCGACATAGGTAATGCGTTCAATGACACGGTCGTACTCTGGAGTACCTAGCTGGCGGATCAGC
>JAEEGL016427505.1_pt1 | contig 10763 bp, 6 predicted proteins | sample 9134231 | NCBI WGS metagenome assembly JAEEGL01 (sample SAMN16246548, study PRJNA631951) | gut metagenome | biome: gut microbiome; feature: rumen; material: fiber-attached | host: Bos | place: Iran: Karaj | collected 2018-10
AAGGACGGAAAATATCAATGTCTGTTTGATAGTCCTGATCAAGGAGCCAAGGGAATACCTGCGAGAATCGCGTTCTTGTCGGAAGATTCGCTGAGCGTAAACATAATGAGTCTCGTCGCTTCCTATCAAGGAAAGCTGAAAGATGGTGAGTTGCGCGGAAAGTTCAGTCAGATGGGTACGTCGTTGGACCTATCGTTAGTACCTGGTGAGATACAGCTGAACAGACCTCAGACTCCTAAACCTCCCTATGTTTATCTGACAGAAGAAGTAACGTTTACAAATGCTGAAGATGAAGCGGTGCTGGCAGGTACGTTGACTTATCCGTTAGGTTATGAGCCGAAAGCAAAGAAGCGCGTACCAGTTGTAATCATGGTCTCAGGAAGCGGCTTGCAAAACCGGGATGAGGAGCTCTTTCATCATCAACCGTTCTTGGTAATCGCCGATTATTTGGCAAAGCATGGAATTGCTTCGCTGAGATATGATGACAGGGGAGTGGGACAGTCGAAAGGTGATGTGGCAAATGCCACGACTTATCATTTTATGAAGGATGCCCTTTCCGGAATTGACTACCTGAGGAGTTTGAACAAGTTTGGCAAGGTTGGCATTGTCGGACATAGCGAAGGAGGAACCATTGCATTTATGCTAGCAGGTGACAAAAAGGTAGATTTTGTTGTCAGTTTGGCAGGTACAAGTGTGAAAGGAGATGTCGTTTTGTATGAACAGAATAAGGCCATCTTGCTAGGAGCAGCTGTTCCTGAGGATGTGGTGAATGATTATTGTAACACGTTGAAAGGACTTCTGCAGTATACTGTTGATCATCCACAAATTGACCAGCCGGAAACGGTAGTGGCTAAAATCGTGGAAGATAGTCATGCCCAATTGCCCGAAGTGATGAAGAGTAATCTAGTCGCTGTGCTGCAAACCATGAATCCATGGATGAGATATTTCGTAGGTTATGATCCTCTTGATGCCATCAAGAAAATCAAATGTCCAGTCTTTGCCGTCAATGGTAGCAAAGATCAGCAAGTGATAGCCGCAACCAATTTGGAAGCTCTTCAAAAGAATTTGCCGAAGAACAATCGACATTATATTCATGAGTATCCCGACTTGAATCATTTATTCCAACATTGCTCGACGGGAAGTGCCGCTGAGTATGAAACTATTGAGGAAACATTTTCCTTGGAGGTCTTAAAAGATTTGGCTGAATGGATTAGCAAAATACAATAAGTTTTTGTATATTTGTGATAACATAAATGAATAATAAAATGAAGAGATTTAGTTTATTGTTATTACTCGTTATGGGAAGCATGAGTATGTTTGCCCAAGGAGCTGATCCGCGAATCAATTATGATGAAAGTAAAGTTCCATCTTTCGTATTACCCAGTGCTTTGATGTGTAATGATGGAACAATGGTTACCACGGTGGAAGAGTGGGAGACAAAACGTCGCCCGGAAATTCTGGCTATGTTCGAAAACCAGTTCTATGGTAAAACTCCAACCGAGAAAATTCCTGTTTCCTATAAAGTCCTATATGAAAATCCAAATACCATTAAAGGGAAAGCCACATGTAAGCAAGTACAATTTACTTTCTCGAATGGCAAAAAGGAAATCAGTGCAATCTTGTTGATGTATATCCCTAACAAGGTAAAGGGAAAAGTACCTGTGATTGTCAGCTATAATTTCCAAGGTAACCCGTCAACCACTGAGGATAATTACGTATTGTATTCACCCGGTATGAAAGTGATGTATAGTGAGGACAGTCCAAACATGACCACTAGAGGATTACAGAAATCCCGTTGGAACTATGAGATAATGATTGACCGTGGTTATGCGGTGGCAACAATGTGCTATCATGATATCTTCCCAGATAAGCCAGAGCATTTCTCGAAAAGTGTAGCCTCTTTGTTTAAGGACTTTTCGTCTGCTTCACGTGATTATAATGAGTGGGGAGCTATCGGAATATGGGCATGGGGATCCAGCCGTATTATGGATTATTTGATGACTGATTCTCGCATTGACTCCAACCGTGTCGCTTTGATGGGCCATTCTCGTCAAGGAAAAGCTGCTTTGTGGGCTGGTGCGCAAGACCGTCGTTTCAAGATCGTATTCTCAAACGACTCAGGATGTGGTGGCGCTGCTCTTTCAAAGCGTGTTTACGGTGAGAACTTGTCGCGTATGATTCATTCTTTCCCACATTGGCTGTGTGTAGGTGCCGGACAATGGGCAGGCAATGAAGCAAGCATGCCATTCGATTCACATGAACTGTTGGACTTGATTGCTCCAAATCATGTATATGTGGCTAGCGCGCAAGAAGATAATTGGGCAGATCAAAAAGGAGAGTACTTGGCTGCTTATTATACGAAAGACGTGTATGCATTATATGGCATGAAAGGCTTTGACACAGTTGTTCCTCCAGGAATCCATAAACCACGAATCGCCGATATGGGTTATCATATCCGTGCAGGTATACATGATGTGACCGATTACGATTGGACCTGCTATTGTGATTTCTGCGACAAATATCTGAAATAAAATTCTGCCAAACTGTCATTCTGTAGAAATAATCTTTCCAAGATAAAAGAAGTGGCACGACCTTTGTTCTAAAGTAGTCGTGCCATTTGTGCATATTAACAATTAAATTGATAATAAATAAAAAAGATACAATTATGGGAAAGATTATTGGTATTGACTTAGGAACTACAAATTCATGTGTAGCAGTATTTGAAGGTAATGAACCTACGGTGATTGCGAATAGTGAAGGTAAGCGTACGACTCCTTCTATCGTAGCATTCGTAGATGGTGGTGAGCGTAAGATTGGTGATCCTGCAAAACGTCAGGCTATCACGAACCCACAACGTACCGTTTTTTCTATTAAACGGTTTATGGGTGAGAACTGGAATCAGGTTCAAAAAGAAATCGCACGCGTACCTTATAAAGTAGTGAACGAAAACAACATGCCGCGTGTTGACATAGATGGTCGTCATTATACTCCACAAGAGATTTCTGCAATGATTCTTCAGAAGATGAAGAAGACAGCTGAGGATTATCTGGGTCAGGAGGTTACTGATGCAGTCATCACTGTTCCGGCATACTTCTCTGACTCACAACGTCAGGCAACGAAGGAAGCTGGTCAAATCGCCGGTTTGAATGTTAAGCGTATCGTTAACGAGCCGACTGCAGCTGCTTTGGCTTATGGCTTGGATAAAAAGCATAAAGACATGAAGATCGCTGTATTCGACCTTGGTGGTGGTACTTTCGATATCTCTATCCTCGACTTCGGTGGTGGTGTATTCGAAGTTCTTTCAACAAATGGTGATACTCACCTTGGTGGTGATGACTTTGACCAGAAGATTATCGACTGGTTGGTTCAAGAGTTTAAGAATGACGAAGGTGCTGACTTGACTGCAGACCCGATGGCAATGCAACGTTTGAAGGAAGCTGCTGAGAAAGCAAAGATTGAATTGTCATCTTCTACTTCAACCGAAATCAATTTGCCGTATATCATGCCGGTAAACGGAATGCCAAAGCACTTGGTTAAGACTTTGAGTCGTGCTAAGTTCGAAGCTTTGTCACACGATTTGATCCAGGCTTGTCTCGAACCATGTAAGAAGGCGATGAGCGATGCTGGTTTGTCAACAAGTGATATTGACGAAGTGATCTTGGTTGGTGGTTCATCTCGTATCCCTGCCGTACAACAGTTAGTACAAGACTTCTTCGGAAAGACTCCTTCTAAGGGTGTTAACCCGGATGAGGTTGTAGCAGTAGGTGCAGCTGTTCAAGGTGCAGTCTTGACAGATGAGATCAAGGGTGTCGTTTTGTTGGATGTTACGCCATTGTCAATGGGTATTGAGACCTTAGGTGGTGTCATGACTAAGTTGATTGATGCGAACACAACAATTCCGTACAAGAAGAGTGAAGTATTCTCAACTGCTGCAGATAATCAGACAGAGGTAACCATCCATGTATTACAAGGTGAGCGTCCGATGGCTTCACAAAATAAGTCAATTGGTCAGTTCAACTTGACAGGTATTGCTCCTGCACGTCGTGGCGTTCCTCAGATCGAGGTTACATTCGATATCGATGTGAACGGTATCTTGAAGGTTACTGCAAAGGATAAGGCAACAGGTAAGGAGCAGGCTATCCGTATCGAGGCTTCTTCCGGTTTGAGCAAGGAAGAGATCGAGCGTATGAAGGCTGAGGCTCAGGCAAATGCAGACGCTGATAAGAAGGAGCGTGAGAAGATTGACAAGCTGAATCAGGCCGACTCAATGATCTTCACGACAGAAAATCAGTTGAAGGATTTGGCCGACAAGATTCCAGCCGACAAGAAGGCTCCGATTGAGGCAGCTTTGCAGAAACTGAAAGACGCTCATAAGTCACAAGACTTAGCAGCTGTTGATGCAGCAATGAACGAGTTGAATGCAGCATGGCAGACAGCAAGTGCTCAGATGTACTCACAGGCTGGTCCTCAAGGTAATCCGAATGCCGGTCAGCAATCAAGCCAATCAGATGCAGGTAATGCAAACGGTGGTGAAGGTGTTCAAGATGCCGACTTTGAGGAGGTGAAGTAAAGAAAAGTTATACATGCATAAATAAACAATGAGAGAGTCCGTGCAACTTATATGTTGCGCGGACTTTTTTTTTCTTAGTGCATTATATTTAATCTGTTACGATTTCATTGAAATGTTCCTGACCCCAAGCTATTAGTGCAGTAAGTGCTGGCATAAGAGAATGGCCTGTGTCAGTTAGGGAATACTCCACACGTGGAGGAACTTCTGGATATACTTTACGATGAACGAGATGACTCTGCTCTAAATTCTTCAACGTTTGTGAGAGCATTTTTTGTGAACAGTCCGTCATCAGTCGACGGATCTCGTTAAAGCGCAAAACACCTGACTCGCTGGTGTGTAACATATATAACACCAACAATGACCATTTGTCGCCAAAACGACTTACCACTTGCCTGATTGGACAAGCTAAATATTCTTCCCTAATATCTGCCATAATATATAATTATATCGCAAAAGTAACAAATAGTTACTAGGTTACTCTATTACACTATGTTAATCTAAGTTAATCTAAAATCGCAGGAATATAATAATTCCCATTTCCTACTTTTTGGTAACTATGTTACTTCAAAGTGCCTTCTTGTAAGAGTAAAAAATCTGCTGTACCTTCGCACTATCAAATGAGTAAAATAATTAAAAAAGAAGTAATTATGAAACAGATTGAGACAATTAAAGAAGGTAAGAATTTCAAGGCAGTGAGCGTAGGTAAAGTAAATGAGATTATAGAGCATGAGTTGCCAATGGGCCCAGACTTTATATTAAAGGGAAAGGTGTTTGTCGGTCAGGCTGTCGGTGCAACAGGTAGCGAACTATCATTTCAGACACTTGTTCCAGGTCAGGACAGTGGTTTCCTTCACACACACAAGACTCATGAGGAATTGTACATTATTCTGAAAGGTGATGGTCAGTATCAGGTGGATGGTGAGATTTTCCCAGTTAGCGAAGGAACTATTATCCGTGTTGCTCCCGACGGTAAACGAGCATTGAAGAATACAGGAAAGGAAAACTTAACTATGCTTTGCATTCAGTATAAGGCAAATAATTTCACCGAGGTCGATAGTCCAATGACAGATGGCGTGATCCTGCAGGATGAATTGAAATGGTAATTTTTTGGATTGTATAAAGAATGATGGAAAGATCTTTAAGTTTCCTTCGTGATCATAAAGAGATTGCCCTTGCCACGTGCGAGGGCAATCTTCCTAAGTTGCGTATCTTCCAAATCATGAAGCAAGAAGGACATATCCTCTATTTCTCAACATCAGCTGAGAAAGCTGTTTATCGAGAATTACGTCAGAACCCCAATGTAGAGATATTGGCATACGCTGATAATGTCTCTGTACGTTGTTCAGGTATGGTAAACTTTAACGTTGAGGATGAGGTAAAGCGATGGATATATGCTAATAATCCTGTGCTACCACGACTCTACACTAGCTATGACAAATTGGAATACTTCTGTCTGCCAATAGCGGATATTGACTATTACGATTTAACACCTACACCACCAGTTTTTCAACATTTCGATCTTATCGCAGGCGAGATTGGGCAAGGATTTGTCGGTGAAAAATACAGCACTAGCAAGAAAGACAGATAAGAAGGGTATTGTTTTGAAACATCTTCTTAAACTCATTGTTGAATGGGAAGATGTTCCGCTTTTTTTAGAAAAGTATTATATATTTTGCATTAAGAGAGTGCCAATAATGGCACTCTCTTAATGCAGATTCTTATTTCAATGGAGTTATATCAATAACCCGATCATACTCTGTGACAGGTGTTTTATATGATTGGAAGATAGATTTGGCTGTACATCCAACTCCAGATGTGGAATAATCCAGATTCAGTGTGTTGCCTTTATCTTCTTCTAACTGATATGTGTAAGTGGCTTTTGTCAGATTCTCGGTGGTGAAAGGATAGATGTTGAAGTTGAAGAGTTGGTTCATCCGAATACGGAGTCCATCTCCCTCTTTGTCACGCAATTCTAACCAGCGATTATCTGTTCGCAAACCATAATCTTGTGGTATGAGATAAGGCTCATACATCTCTTTGACAGTAGAAGTGTATATACCGATAGGGTAGCCTGTCTTACGATCAGGATAATTCTCCTGTGGACCGCGACCATACCACTTTACTTGGTCAAACTCTTTCGATAGGCTCATGGTTAGTCCCATGCGGAAAAGCCATTGTGGTAGGATTCCATTCGGTTTTACTGTATGTCTGATTTGAATATGACCATCTGCAGTGATGCTGAAATGATAGATGTTCTCGAATCCGTTTGTCTGCCGGAAAGGTATATTCTTCTTGTGCTGTAAGATGCTCTCATCCAAAGTCAGCATATATGAACGTGAATAGACATTGATTTGGTGCTCACTCTCTTGCACTTGAAAGTCAACGGGTAAGTGATGGAGCGCATGCATATCCTTTGAGTATTGTTCTGATGCTGTGCGACTGCCATACTCTCTCTTCCATCCGAATCGATTTTCAGACCAGATTGTCCAATCATCTAATTCGTTGGCTATCGGAGCTCTCCACACATTCATCTTAGGTGCTTCCTGCAACATCTCTTTGCCATTTATGATCATGGATATCAAGGTGCCTTCCTTTTTGCAGAAAGTATAGGCAAATCCTTGTCCTGAGATGATGACAGTGCTGTCTGTATGATTTGTTTGAAGAGTTCCTGTTACTGTTTGTTGTGGAGTAATCTCCTCTTTATGCCATGGTAATTCGAGTTGTTCCCATGCTACTTGGAATCCTTTCTTTGCCCACATTTCATCTTTTTTTAGCGTGGCCGAGAATTCCAATCGGTACTCTGCTCCTGATTTGAGGCTTGGTGTTTTTACAGGCAGTTTGATCAGCTTCTTTTCAAGTGGTGATACGACAGTTTCGATAATGCCGGATTGCAGTGTTTGGTCATCCTCTTTCAGACTCCATGTTACTTGATAGAAATCAGATGATGTGAACTGATGGTGATTCCATAGTTGAATCACAAAGTCTCGTTCGTCAACCATGCTGAAGTCGAGTGGTTGTCCGGTTTTCTTCATCTGCCACATCTCTGGCTGAGGAACTCGGTTTGGCCAAATACTTCCGTAGGTTCGGGCACCGATACCATAACTGAAAAATGTTCCTTCCTCTTTCTCTTCTTCAAAGTCGAGCCATAGGGCAGCATCGTCTTTTGTTTGTTGATCGGGACTTAATGCTTTTGCAAAGATGCCTACGTTGTCGAGTAAAGCATCACATATTGCGACGTTGGTCTCGCTGTTATGTATTTCAGCGTCTCGACCAATGTTGACAGGATAAGGTAGATTGCGAATCTCACCACTTGCCGACTGAGAAGCTTTCTTTTGTCCGTCGATAAATATACTCATCTGTTGTCCGTCATAGACGGCGGTAAGGTTGTGCCAATGGTCTTCCCAATCAGAAGGAAGAGGAGCCTTGACCATTTGCAGTTTTCCTGTGAAGATATAGAATGCCAAACTATCTTTTCCGGCTTGTCGTAAACCGAACTGATTGTATCCCTTGGTAATGAAGAAACCTCCATCACTAATAAGTTTTCGTGGATATACATCGCAAGTAAGGGTGAGTTGGTCCCCTTCAATCTCGACGTTTTCTTTCTGATATACCTCTACCCACTCATCGTGTCCACTCAAATCGATACATTTCCCATTTTTCCCCTTCACTAGTTTGGCATTCCCCATGATGTGTGCCGGAGTGTTGTTAGGAGAGCTATCTGTAAGTCGGCGAGTTTTTTCAGTTAGTCCTGGGCTGACGAAGTCCCAAATGGATCCTCCGATTAGTCGTGGGTGAGTGTAGATTACCCGCCAATAATCGTCCAAGCCACCACCTGCGTTTCCTGCGACAGAAAGGTATTCATCCATGAATGAAGGACGTTTGTCATTATCATAACCCAATCCTTCACAGATTTCTAATTCGTCTGGTCGCGGATAACGAGGACCGATAATTTCTTCTGCGGGATGAATAAATGCGTTTCCACCATACATCCAACTTCTGCTGCCATCGTATTTCTTTCCTTCTTTTACAACCTCGGTGATGTTGAACCCTTCGCCCGACTCATTACCGGCACTCCATAAAAGGACACATGGATAGTTCCGGTCGCGTAGAACCATACGACGAACACGTTCACGATACATCTCCGTAAACTCTGGTAAATTCGATACAAATTCTGTCGCATGAGACTCATCACCGCTTTCATCGATGATATAGAGTCCATATTCATTCGCTAATTCCAAGTATTTGTTGACAGGAGGATAATGGGAGGTTCTGACAGCGTTGAAGTTGAACTGCTTCAGTATTTCGAAGTCTTTTCGGATGACCTCTTCTTTCATGACATGTCCCCATTCTGGATGTTGCATGTGTGAGTTTTGAGCATTCACCTTGATAGGAACCCCGTTCAGGTAGAAGACACTGTCTATGATTTTTGTTTGTTTGAATCCAATCTTTGTCTCACTATGATCAATCAGATTGCCGTCCTGACCGTAGAGATATAATTTAAGTAAATAAAGGTTTGGTGTTTCAGCTGTCCACTTCTTGGGGTCATTTACTGAAGTAGCAAGTGTGACGATTTGTTCGCCCATACGATTCAGTGCCAACTGTTTGTCTGGAAGGGCTTTGATGCTCCGACCATTGTTCTCACATAGTTCGCCTTTAATGATGACCGCTTGAGGATACTTATCCGTATAAGACTTTACATTTACATCCACTTTTAGTTCTGCGTTTTTGTAATTTGCATCAAAGTCTGTTCGGACATACCAGTCGAACAATCGGGTAGGAGGTGTTGCATAAACGAGGATATCGTCAAAGATTCCAGCCAATCGCCAATAATCTTGTCCCTCAAGGTAGTATCCATCAGAATATTTAATAACCAAAACGGCAATGGTGTTTTTGCCTGGCTTAACAAATGGAGTGATATTGTATTCTGCTGGCTCCTGTGCACCTTCGTTATAACCAACTTCTTTCCCGTTTATCCAGACGAAGGAGGCAGATGCGGTCTTTTCCATACGGAGAAAGATTTGGTCGCCGTTCCAATCGTTAGGAATGGTAAAGGTTTTGCGATAGGCGCCAGTCGGATTATAGTCGTGTGGTACTTTTGGCACATTCACATGAAATGGTGCGTGGACATTACGGAACTGCTTGTCCCCATATCCCAACATCTCCCAGTTGGATGGTACATCAATGCGGTCCCATTTCCGATCATTGAATGATGGTTCGAAGAAGTTCTTTGGAACATTCTCTGGCACATCGCTCCAATAGAAGTTCCATTGTCCATTCAGTGATACGTTCTTTTGAGGGATGTAGTACGTTCTACCAGATTCCTGGTTCTGCTCAAAAACGGCAGGGTTTTCGAGATAGTCGTATAGATGATCCATGTACGGATGTTGTTGTGCTTGTATGTGTAGTCCGAAGCACAGTGTGATAGCTAAAGCAGTGTTCCTAATGTTCATTGTCTTAGATTTTGATAATACGAGGAATGAGGAGATGTACCTCGAAACAAATATACTATTTTTTTCAAATATTTGAATGAGGAAGCTGCTCTTTTCAATAGGAGCTTATTTGAATTGAAAGTGTTGTGCCTTTGCCTATTTACAACAATACGTTATTGACAATAAACCCATTTGTCAGAAGTATTGTTCGGACTGTTTTTTTTTATTACTTTTGTAGGGTATATTTATCATTTTGTCTACCTATATGACTTCATCATTTATGGTTTTTAGGTAGTAGTATGGTATTAACTTCATAAATATTTATCTATATGAGAAAGATTTTTATGTTATTGTTCTGTGTTTTGATGTTGAGCACGGTTTATGCGCAGAAACAACCAGCCGGTATTCGGATGGAGGTCACAGAAGCAGAAACAGATAATGGCGAGTATAGTATCTTTACCTATAAAGACGCAAACGATGACAGAAGTTTTGCATACTATCTTAGCCTCGGGCGCATTACCGACTTCCTTGGAGCTGACGAGATACTTGGTATGGAAGTGAGGAACTTCCATGAGGTCACCATTTATCTTGGCGAAAATACCAAAGAAGCGATGGAAACCATCGATTCCATCCTTGACCTCTTTGGTAAGGATTATGAAACTACTGCAGAGTTCCGAGGCCGTGGTGCAACGAATGGCTTTAGACTGGGCGAACCAGTCGTAGTGAATTGTAGGGTGGTGAAGAAATTGCTGGGTGGAAAGCGT
>JAEEGL017168698.1_pt1 | contig 10763 bp, 8 predicted proteins | sample 9134231 | NCBI WGS metagenome assembly JAEEGL01 (sample SAMN16246548, study PRJNA631951) | gut metagenome | biome: gut microbiome; feature: rumen; material: fiber-attached | host: Bos | place: Iran: Karaj | collected 2018-10
AATTGAGTGATATTATCCCGGACTCTCAATATTTGAAGAAACACCAGAGTATACTGTCTTTTCTGATTATTTCTTACATTAAGCTGGCTAAGTCTGGTTCAAAGGACAAGACTCTAAAACGTGAAATCAGGAAACTTATACTTAAGTTCAAGAGGGAATTAGGGATGAATACCCTTGAGCCTAAGGCAAAGCTGTATTATCTGATTATTAGGTTTTGCCCATTTCTGCTGGGAATCCTTCGTAATAGGCATTAAAAGCTCCCCAGGTGTATAGGTGGCAACCTGTACAATATTGCAAACACTGAATTACCGCAAATAGTCAAAAAATCATAACTTCTTTATTAATTATTAATTATAATATAGAATTATTGTTGAGCTACTCTGTAGTTCTGTTTTTTGTGGCCTAATGATCGTCGCCCGAGCGCGCGTCAGGAAGCTTCAAATGTCAGGATCTGATGCGAAGTTACATGCTTCGTATGGCGTAGCTTACAAATTTATCTTTCTGTAGATTAGGATTATGAATACTAGTAGCACATTATATTCATTCAAGCACGATATAGGTTTGAGGCTTATCAAGTTGATTAACCTGCTGTGCATGGTTACAGCATTTGGTGTTGCCTGGTTTTTTTATTATAAATACCAGATGTATAATGGCTTCTATTTTTGGGGCGATGTTGCTGTTGTAGCTCTTTTCGCTGTTATTTATTTCTACTTTTGTAAGACATATGATGCATTTTTGATCTCTCATTATCGTATTTTTGATTTAATTGCCAGTCAGACACTTGCTATATTGTTCTCTGACGGACTTATGTATGTGATTACGGTACTTCTCTGTAAACATTTACCTAACACTTTGCCACTTCTTTTGTGCTTTGCTGATCAAGTATCTATTTCTATTATTTGGACATGTATTTCCCATGAGATCTACTTTAAGTGGTTCCCAGCAAAGAAAACCATTATCGTTTATGACAGCCGTCGCGGAATGCAGGACCTTATTGAAGAATACGGTCTTGCTAAGAAGTTTGATGTAAAGAGAACTGCTTCTGTAGAAGAATGTCTAAGTGACCTTACAATGATCGATGATATGGAAGTTGTTTTCTTAAGCGGTATTCACAGCCATGACAGGAACTTCATTCTTAAGTATTGTTTATACGAGAAGAAGCAGGTATATGTAATTCCAAGGATCGGCGATGTAATCATGAGCAGTGCAAAGCAAATGCACATGTTACATCTTCCGATTATGAGAGTCCAAAGATATAATCCTCGTCCTGGTTATTTGTTCCTAAAGCGAACCTTTGACATTGTAGCTTCTCTGCTTGGACTGATTGTCTTATCTCCTGTTTTCCTTATTACTGCTATTGCAATTAAGGCAACTGATAAGGGTCCGGTTTTCTATAAGCAGGAGAGACTTACGAAGAACGGCAAGAGATTCATGATCCATAAGTTCAGGAGTATGAGAGTTGATGCCGAGAAAGATGGTGTTGCAAGGCTTTCTTCCGGTGAAAACGATGACAGAATTACACCGGTAGGCCGCTTTATTAGAAAATGCAGGATTGATGAACTGCCTCAGTTAATTGATATTCTTGCTGGAAATCTCTCAGTTGTAGGTCCTCGTCCCGAAAGACCGGAGATTGCTGAAGAGTATATGAAGGAAATGCCTGAATTCCAACTCAGGCTTCAGGCTAAAGCAGGTCTTACAGGTTATGCTCAGGTATACGGTAAGTACAATACTACTCCTTATGACAAGCTCCAGATGGATCTTATGTATATAGCTCATCCGAGCTTTGCAGAAGATATTAGGATCTGCTTTGCTACTTTTAAGATACTGTTTTCTTCTGATAGTACTGAAGGTGTAGCCGCAGGGCAGACAACAGCTATGGGAAATGATAATCCGAATGATACAGACGGATCTGTAAATCCTGTTAATGTGACTGGAGACGATTGATGTCTAAAAGATTAGCTTATAGTACCGGATTCTGGTGCACGAATATCGGCAATTCTTTCTTCAGCCTTGGCGTTGAGCATGTTCTTAATAGCATTGTCGGTGAGAGCAATGTAACAGTTGTTTCTGATTTCCAAACATATACTACCGGATATGGTAAACGACTTTATCCCGATAAGAACCAATTAGAATACATATCTATGCTCGATGTAGATTACCTTGTTTTGGCAGGACCTGTTCTTTCGAAGTATTTCTTGTCTCTTTGGAAAGATATAATTATCGGACTTGAGAAACGTGGTGTCAGACTTGTATTGCTTAGTACAGGCATGATGAAAATGACTCAAGAAGCTGTTGAAGAATGTAAGGCTTTCTTTGAACAACATCCTCCGTATATACTTTGCAGCAGGGATCATAAAACATACGAGACTTTCGGTAAATATGTTGATCATTCTTATGATGGTATATGTTTTGCATTCTTTACACCGGATTATTATCATCCTGCTCCAATAAATAAAGATTTTATTGTTATGAATTTTGATAAGATCCCTGAACCTAAAATCTGGTCTGATGATATAAGTGATCAAAACTCTTTTGAATTCAATGGTTCTCAATGGCATGTAAAGCATGAGGGTATTCTTACTAAGACTGCTGCAAAAACAGACAGGTTTTCTGATGCTCTAATTTATGCCGCCAGTATTTTGCCTCAGAAAAAGCGCGATAATGAAATAGGCGGTTATTCTGTTTTCAGAACAGATCACCGTTTTCATCCGCACTTCAGAAGAAAGATCTATAATCAGGCAAATTCTTTCTGCGCAGATCTTCCGTATGGCTATCTTGAGCTATATGCGAATTCTTCACTTACATTCTCAGATAGAGTTCATGCCTGTGCCGTGACGTTGGCATTTGGTCATTCCGCCATGCTGTTTTCCGAGACAAACCGTGTAGGTTTGTTGGACAGGGTAGGGGCAGGAGATATCTCAAAGCATCCTGTATCTATTTCTTTAGATGATCTAAATGTTGAAAAACAAAGAATGATCAATTGGCTTTCAGGTGTTTTGAAATAACCGTTTTCATTTTGGAGGAATTTGAATTTGAATATTCTTTTCTGGATGAGCACAAGTTTTGAGACCACATCCAGACATTTATTAATTTCGATCTTAGATGAATTGGTTAAGTCCAATCATAAGATTACGGTTATAAAAAAGAAATTTGAAGGTGAGAGCGAAGATCTTCCCAATGAGCTTTCCGGCAGAGGCATTGAAGTAATATCAATTCCTTGTGTTTCTCCTAAAAAGAGCAACTTTATTGCTCGTTATCTTAATGACGCCAAATATATTAATAAATGTAAGATACAGCTTAAATCCGAATACGATGCTGTTTTTATTCAGTCTTCCAATGTCGCCGGATCAGTAATGAAGATTGTTTGTAAGAGATATCCGAATGCAATCAAAACGTTAAATGTTCAGGATGCTTTTCCCCAAAATGCATGTTTCAGCGGAATGTTATCTGAGAGCAGTTTACCGTATAAATTGTTGTTAAAAAGACAGAAGTTTGCTTATGCTCATTCTGATCACATCATCACTATTTCAGAAGATATAAAGCAGTTGCTTGTTGAAGATTGCGGCGTTGATCCTTCAAAAGTAGATGTTGTCTATAATTGGTCTTATAAAGATACTGTATATGATGAGACTTCATATGATAAGGATTATCTTTCGAAGATTTATAAAGAAGAATGTTTCAACGTAGTATATGCCGGGAATATCGGTGTAATGCAAAATGTTGATGTAATTCTTGAAGCAGCAAAGCATCTTAAAGATGAAAAGGATATATGGTTTTATATCATCGGAGATGGTGTTTATCAGAATAAGTTAAAAACGCTGGCTGATAAATATCGTATTAACAACATTTCATTTTTGCCCATGCTTCCTGCAAAATTGGCGCCCTCCCTTTATGGTCTTGCTGATCTGAATATTATTCCTTTAAGAAAGGATGTCTTTAAAACTGCTGTTCCTTCCAAAACTGCTACTTGTATGGCATGCAGAAAACCTATAGTTTTTGCTATTGGTAAGTCAAGTGAATTGGGTAAGAAGGTTGCTGAAGCTACCGGTTGTTTTCTCATTGACAGTGATGACGCTAATTCGTTAGCTGAAATAATCATGCGTGTTAAAAATGAAGGAATAAAAGTGGATACTGCAGGTTTCTACAGTGAAAATATGAATAAGTCGAAGAACAGCAGAAAATATGCTGAGATAATTACGAGAGGTTTAAATTAATGCTAAAGACGTATTATTTAGCGCGTATACTTCATAAGTTGAATATATCTTCATTTAAGAAGTGTCAGATAGATAAGACAGCAAAAGTTGCCAGCGGATCTGCTTTAACTAAGGTAAAGATGGGCCGTTATTCATATGTAGGCGATTATACGCATATTACTGATGCAGATATAGGCAGTTTTTGTTCTATTGGCGGTCATTGTGGAATCGGTGGCGGCATTCATCCTACTGATCATGTTTCTACCTCTCCTGTATTTCTTCAAGGCAGAAATATTCTTGGTAAGAATTTAGCTAATATCCCTTATCAGCCTTCAAAGAAAGTATTTATTGGAAATGATGTATGGATCGGTGAATATTCTTATATAATGCCTGGTATTACTGTTGGAGACGGTGCGGTCATAGGAGCTCATGCAGTAGTAACTCATGATGTTGAACCTTATTCTATAGTTGCCGGTGTTCCTGCAAAAACTATTAGAAAGCGTTTTGACGATAATACAATTAGTAAGCTTTTAGAGCTTAAATGGTGGGATCTTTCTGATGAAGAATTGAGTAGACTTGGTGATTCTTTTGCAGATCCTTCCGATCTGATAAATAAATTGAGCAATTAAAGGTATATAGATGAAAGTCGTTCATTTGTGTTTAGCATCATTTTTCCCGGATAATTATTCTTATCAGGAAAATTTACTTCCTAAGTATCATAAAAAACTCGGGTATGATGTTGAGGTAATCGCTTCAACTCAAAGTTTTGATAAGCATGGAAAAGTATGTTATCTGGATAATACCGGAACATATCAGAATGAGTATGATATCAAGGTTACAAGATTACCTTATAAGAGTAATAACAAGATATGGAAGAAGCTTAAGAGATATATCGGAACTTATGATGCAATTAATAGCGCTGCTCCTGATATTCTCTTTATCCATGGTGGCCAGTTCCTGGATATTGACCAGGTCGTTAAGTATTTGAAGGATCATCCTGAAGTCAAAGTATATGTTGATAATCACGCTGATTTCTCTAACAGTGCCACTAATTGGATATCCAAGAATATCCTTCATAAGATTATTTGGAAGCGCTGTGAACATAAGATAGAGCCATACACTAAGAAATTCTACGGAGTATTGCCTGTCCGTGTGGATTTCCTTAAGAATGTATATGGACTTCCGGCAAATAAGTGCGAACTCCTTGTAATGGGTGCTGATGATGATCTTGTAGAAAAAGCTAAGAACTCTGGAGCAAGAGAACGCATCAGACAACAATATGGAATTAAAGAGAATGATTTTCTTATTATGACCGGCGGAAAGATCGACCCGTGGAAAACTCAGACGCTTTTGTTAATGCAGGCTGTTAAGAATATCGATCGTGATAATATACGTCTCATTGTTTTTGGATCCGTTACTCAGGAATTAGCAGAACAGGTCAAATCTCTGGCTGACGGAGAAAAAATTCAATATATCGGATGGATCAATTCCAAAGATACTTATGATTACTTTGAAGCGGCCGATCTCGTCGTGTTCCCGGGAAGACATAGTGTTATGTGGGAACAGGTAACCGGACAGGGAAGACCCATGATCGTAAAAGATTGGCCGGGAACTCATCATGTGGATCTTGGTGGTAATGTATTGTTTTTATCTAAGGATTCTGTTGATGAGATTCAAGAAAAAATTGAGTACCTTATTACTAATCCGGATAAGATAACTGAGATGACTAGAATTGCAGAAAAGAAAGGAATGCAGTTTTTTTCTTATGCAGATATTTCAAAAAGAGCAATTGAATAACAGTTATAAATTCGAAATGCTTGATGTCCTAATAATCTTATGGACATTTTCCGGTGCGATATTAAAGGCCGTGTTATACTTCTTTAATTTACAGTCTAATTCCGGTCAGCTTGCAATAATATATATTATTGTTGCTGTCATTTCAGCATTACTTGGATTTAAGTATTTTTCCAGAATGATACCTTCAGGTTATCTGATGGTTGTTATGCTGTTTGTTGTATTAGGCGTTTCTTTTGTAATTACCGGAGTTCGATTTGGTATATCGGAAGTAAAGTTTTTATCAGAATTTAAAGCATATTTTGCTATGGCAATATGTTCTCTGTTGATTACGGTTTTAGTTGCATGGAGAAAGAAAAAAGATATTAATCTAAACATTATTTTCACAGTTGCAATTATACTGTCATTAATTAGTTTTTTATCTCTTTTTAAGGGTGATAGTGTTACTACCGGTGGATATATTCGTGATTCAAGTGGTTTGATATATCAGAATGTTTCTTACTATTCAGCTCAAGCATTCGGATTGACACTGTTCCATATAACAGAAACACGGAAAAATAAGCAGCTGTCATGGTTATACAAAATAGCTTGTGCAATTTTGCTTATTATTCAAGCTTCTACTTCTGTTCTATCTGGTGGTAGAGGCGGTTTTGTTTTACTGGTAGTTTTGGTTATTGCAACAGTAATTATAAATATGGGGAAAAAGGCTTATAAGATAGTTATCCCCGCGATTCTTTTCATAGTAGTCATTAGGTATACTGTGCCGTGGCTCATTAGTCTGTTTGGAATTAATATTAAGGGCCTTACTCGTATTATGAGCTTTTTTAATGGCGATATTAAAAATGATGGCCGTTTTGAATTATATAGCCAGTCATTATCTCTGTTCGGTGAAAGTCCTGTTTTTGGTAAAGGCATTGGTTCAATCTTCCATTATCTTCATAGTTATTCTCACAATTTATTTATGGATATATTAGCTGAAGCAGGCATTTTAGGTATATTTTTGTTTATTGTGCTTTTAGTTTTATTTTTTAAGAAGTTATTTGTTTTATTCCGTCAAGGATCCTTATTCCGCTTTTTGACATATATATTTATTTGCGGAATGACTTTAAATCTTTTTAGTGGATATGTTTGGACTAATCAACTTGTTTGGTTGCCTATAGCAGTTGTTCTAACAATTAATCTGAATGAATTTGAGTATGTTAGCAGCGGAACTTATACTCCTGATTCTGATATCCAAGACATCGATAATTCATCAGACGACGAGAATAATGGATAAGAAATTAGGCAAAAATCTTATAATGAGCATAGGATACAATCTCTTAACGATGATTGTTCCTTTAATTACGGCACCATATTTAGGCAGAGTTCTTGGCGCTGAGAATGTTGGCATTTACACTTATGTTCATTCAATATCTACTTACTTTGTAATGTGTGGAATGCTGGGCTTTCGCAATTATGGCAATAGATCGATTGCAAGGTGCCGAGATAATTTTGAAGAGAGAAGTAAAGTTTTTTCACAGGTATATTCACTTCAGCTTATAACATGTGGAATCGCTTGTATTGCTTATGTAGTTTATTTAATCGTATTTTGTAAAATCCATCAGACGATGGCTCTTATTGTCGGTCTTTATGTATTAACTTCTGTATTCACAGTTATTTGGTTTCTTGAAGGTATGGAAGAATTTACTACATTGGCCTTAAGAAACTTGATTATTAAAATTGTGAATCTGATTACCATTTTTATCTTTGTACGTACTGAGAATGATGTAGTTATATACTGTTTGATAATGTCAGCATTATATCTGATAGCAGAATTAATGTTGTGGCCGAGCGTTCTCAAGAGAGTAAAATTCAAGCTCTGTAAATGGAAAGATATAAAGGTTCATCTTAAACCTGTTTTTCTTTTGTTTGTTCCCGCAATAGCTGTTAGTGTATACCAAACAATGGATAAAATTATGATTGGTTCGATAGCCGGTGAAGAAGAGTTGGCATATTATGAATATGCTGACAAGATCATTCAGATTCCCGGACTCATTTTTACGGCAATTGGAGCAGTAATGCTTTCAAAAATGTCTTATGTTTATCATAACGAATCTGATAGGGCTGATAAATTAATCGGATCTTCTATGGATCTTACGTTTTTAATCAGTACATCTTGTATGTTTGGTGTTTTAGCCATTGCTAAGGAATTTGTTTTCATCTATTATGGCGAGAATTTTATAGGTAGTGGTCCGATTCTGATGACTCTTGTACCTACAATTCTTATGTATGGATGGGCTAATGTTCTCAGAATGCAATACATAATTCCAAACAATTTAGATACGTTATATATCAAATCAACGTTTGCCGGTGCAGCTGTTAATTTGATTATGAACTTTATTTTCATACCTAGATTTCATGCTGTTGGAGCTGCTTTTGGAACAATTGCCGCACAATTAACTGTCGCTTTGTTTTATACTTTCTCAATTAATAAGAAGCTTCCGTTCAAATCATATTTGCAAAACAATGTCGTTATATGTTTGATTGGATTTGCAATGTTTTGTGTTGTTAAAGCTGTTCAACAATTCCATTCTGTTTCCATATTTTATCTTATTGTTGATATCCTTGTTGGTGCAGTTACATATGGCATTCTGTTGTTTGTTTACGGTTTATTCAGTAAAAAGAACTTAGTTGGCGTTCTTGTTCAGGGTTTTATAAAGAAAATCAAGAAATCGTAATTTGGCGGGGATTCAAGGAGGAAAATATGGCATATATATATCCGAAGTTTTCTAAAAATGAGCTCATCGGTGTTAGATTAGGTGGTGCAGGTCTCGGAAATTTGCTTTTTACTTGGTCAAGAGTTATTGCTGCTTCTGAAAAACATAATTCAAAACTTATATGGCCGACATGGCCTTCCATAAAAATTGGTCCGTGGTTAAGACACGAAAAAGATAAGCGTACATATGTTGGTCTATTTGCGAATAATTCCCATATGTGCGGAGGAATAAAAAAGTATTTAAAGCTTTGTTTTGGTAAGAAAATACATACTAAGAATTTAGACGAAGTAAAATGGGATTCTATAGGTGAGAATGAAGTAATTATATATGAAGATTTCAACTTAGCTCCCGGTGCGTTTCAAATGAACTTTAATGGAACGAGGGAGTATAGAGATAAAATTGCAGACATCATCTACAGTAATCTTGGCAAAAAAGGTAAAAAAGCAATGGCATTTGATGCATCTAATGCCATTTGTGTTCATGTTAGACTTGGTGATTTTGCAAAGACTACATCCGCAATTGATACTGGCAAGAATAATATGAGAATACAGATCAACTGGTATGTATCTGTTGTGAATAAATTGCGAGAGGCTGCCGGATGGAGTGTTCCGGTTTTTGTTTTCTCTGATGGAACTGATGAAGAATTGAAGGCGTTATTGAGCCTGCCTGACACAAAACGAATGACTTTTGGAAACAGCATCAGTGATATTGTTGGTTTATCTCGTTCTCCGATAATGATATCTTCTGGTTCATCGTTTTCACTTTGGGCCAGGTTTTTAGGGAATTGCAGTAGTATTTCTTATCCTAATCAGATTAAGGATAGAGTTCATACAGGTGATGGGTTTGAGATTGAGCTTGGAATGGACGACGAGTTAACCGATGATCAGAAGGCCTATGTTAAGGATATATATTCTGAGGTCAAATTATGACTGAAAATATAAAAAAAATTCTTGTATATGGTTTAGTTGCCTCTAAAACATTTGGTGGTATAGGTTCTTTTCTGACTGAAATGAATCGTCATATGTCCGGGAATACTGTGTTCGATTATGTTATTGAAGGCTCAGAATGTTCTATTCAAGATAGGATCGAAGTGTCAGGCGGAAAGATTTATTACATTTCAAATAGAATAAAGAATCCAATTAAGAATATTAACGAGAATAGAAAGTTATTAAAAGAATTAAGAAAAACTCACGACACAGTATATTTTAATCTTTCAACATTGGGCTGGATTGAACCGATTAAAATAGCAATTTCTTTAGGTTACCGGGTAGTTACGCATTCCCATAATTCCAGACTGTTAGTTAATGATGCAAAGCATCGAATAATCTATAAAATCAATAAGGCAAGATTGTCTCGCTTTAATGTTATACGTTTGTCTTGTTCGAAAAAAGCTACAGAATTTATGTATTCACCTGATAACGAAGTGCAGTTTATACATAATGCGGTAGATATAGATGTATTCAAATTCAATCAAGATGAGAAGTTGCAAGTCCGAAGTGAATTAAAGATTCCTGATAAGACAAAAATTATCGGTTTTGTTGGAAGGTTAGTTGATCAGAAAAATGTTTTGTTTCTACCGGATATTATAAAAAGTGTATTAAACCATAGCGATGTTGATGTTGTTTTGATTGTCCTTGGCGAAGGATATTTGAAAAATCAATTATTAGAAAAAGTAAAACAGTATAACTTACAAAATAATTTCATTTTCCTCGGTGATCATTCAGATATTAATAGATATTATCATGCAATGGATGTGTTTATTCTTCCGTCTTTATTTGAAGGTTTACCTATTGTAATGGTAGAGGCACAGGTATCCGGTCTTCCTTGTATTGTTTCTGATGTTATTACATCGGAATCTGATATAAGTCGTAATGTTACCTTTTTACCAATCAATGATGCAGGTATATGGGGCGAAGTTATTTGTGACAAACTGAATAATGATAATTCAAACAGAGAATTAATGAGCGAAAAGTTGAAAGATTCGGATTTTGACATAAATCATGAAGCTCTTCGATTGGAG
>JAEEGL011623080.1_pt1 | contig 10762 bp, 10 predicted proteins | sample 9134231 | NCBI WGS metagenome assembly JAEEGL01 (sample SAMN16246548, study PRJNA631951) | gut metagenome | biome: gut microbiome; feature: rumen; material: fiber-attached | host: Bos | place: Iran: Karaj | collected 2018-10
AGAGGGTACCGTCCAGATCCCAGACAACAGCCTTATATGAAAAAACAGATCCCCTGCATTCAGACATATCAGATAACCCCGGTCAGCGGGAACCTGTCCCGGTCTCAAACATCCACGGATCCGACCATATGGACAGAGCCTTGATATCCACAAACGTAAGCACCACCAGAAGTATCACAAGGAAGGTAAGATAAATAATAAGCGACTTTTCCCTGTAGAGCTTCTCGGGCTTCTGGGCCGCGGAATCAGGCTTATACGCGATATAGAGATAAAAGCAGAACAATCCGATTATGAAGGGAACGGCGATCAGATATTCTATCCTGTATTTGAGCATGAAAATCCCTATACAGAAGGTAGAACACATCGCATAAAAGAAGGCGGAGATAAGCAGAGACTGCTCCGTATAATATTTAAAGGACTTTCTGTAGAGCCCGGCACGGGAAGGATCCCCTATCATCCTGTATTCGGCAAAGCGCTTGGTCGCCATAAGGAAGGCTCCTCCGAGCCAGTAGCCTATGAGCACGCTTGAAGGCGGTATCAGATCAGTTGTAACGATGAACCATCCGAGAAGCAGCCTTATCATGTTGTTTATGGACTCCGACAGCACGTCCACATAGGGCAGATCCTTGGTCCTTATCGGCTTTACGTTGTAAAGGATCCCCATTACCAGAAGCCACAGCTCCATATACAGAAAATATCTGTTGACGCACAGCGAAGCGGCGATCCCAAGGATGATCAGTATCACATACTCAAGCATCACATAGGAAAACTTCATGTTTTCCGAAACCACCGGGCGGTTCTTCTTGGTAGGATGGAACCTGTCAAACTCCGCATCCAGCCATTCGTTGATCACGTAATTCGCGGAGGCTATAAAGCAGGTGGCCATAAAGCCCATGATAAACCTGAAAAAGAACCCCTCATCCGGCCTGGTGTCCGACAACAGCATCGCAATGGCCACCCCGGGAATGATAAACGCGTTTTTAACCCAGTGGTCCGGCCTTGCTATCTTAATATAATTTTTCATACTCCCTGAACATCCCCTTGAAAAATCTGACATTATCTTCGATATCGCCCTTGAATACCGACGATCCCATAACGATCACGTTTGCGCCCGCATCAAGCACGAGCCTGACATTCTCCTTCGTCACTCCTCCGTCAACCTCTATATCCGTCCGAAGCCCCTGGCCGTCCAGCTCCCTTCTGAGCCTCTTCACCTTTTCAAGGCATCCCGGGATCAGCTTCTGACCTCCGAAGCCCGGCTCGACCGTCATTATAAGGAACATTTTAACCTTCCCGAAAAGAGGCCTTAAAACGGATATCTCCGTATCCGGCTTTACCGAAACTCCCGCCGACATTCCCAGATCATTGATCTGCCTGACAGTGCTTAACAGATCGCTGCAGGCCTCCTCATGAACGGTGATGATGTCCGCCCCCGCCTCCCTGAAGTTCTTTAAAAACCTTACCGGCTCCTGTATCATCAGGTGTACGTCCAGCTTAAGATCCGTCACCTTTCTCACACTGCGAAGCACCGGTAGCCCGAAAGAGATATTCGGAACAAACATCCCGTCCATCACGTCGAAGTGGATATAGTCAGCGCCGGCCTCCTCAGCCTTCTTAATATTGCTTCCCAGCTCCGCAAAATCCGCAGCCAGTATTGATGGTGAAAGAATGATCATCTGAATCTCCTTCTTGATCTGAGCTCCTCATGGATCGCCGCGTAATTATCATATCTCATCCTGTTTATGACGCCCTTATCCACCATCTCCTTGACCGCGCAGCCCGGCTCATGGGTATGGGAGCAGGGAGTAAAATAGCACCCGTCATCTATATCAAATTCGGGATACATCCCTGCCAGCTCCTCTGCCTCGATCCCGTAAAGCTCAAAGGATGAAAAGCCCGGGGTGTCCATGATAAAGGTATCCCTGTCTATGGGTATTATCTCGGAATGCCTGGTGGTCTGCTTACCTCTTTCAGACTTTCTGCTTATGCTGCCCGTTTCCGAACGGATATTGTCCTGAAGACAGTTTATCAGCGTTGATTTGCCTACCCCCGAAGGTCCCGCCACGCTCGTCGTCCTTCCCTTCAGCAGCTGTTTTACCTCATCGATCCCTTCGCCCCTGAGGGCCGAGATAAAAAGAAGCGGACAGCCCGACCCTGAGTAGGTGCTCCTTACCTGCTCGACCAGGGCCTCATCGGCAAGATCCTCCTTGTTAAAGCAGATGATGGAGGTCAGCCCGTTTACCAGATACTGTAACAAAAGCTTATCCAGCATCAGAAGGTTCGGCTCGGGATAGGTAAGGGAGAACACTATAAGAGCCTGATCTATGTTGGCCACATTGGGCCTTATGAGCTCGCTCTTTCTGGGGAATATCCCGGTGATGTTCCCCTCCATGTCCTTTGTGTCGGTAACCTCCATGCTGCAGTAATCCCCGGTCAGAGGCCGCATTCCCAAAAGCCTGAATATCCCCTTCGCCCTGCAGGCGTAGATGTTTAAGTCCTCGGCATACACGTAATAAAAGCCGGCAATCCCTTTAATGATCCTCCCCTGCATGGCTATTCTTTTGTAAAGGTCACAGCCACCGGTGAGGTCGTGCTGTATTCAGCGCCAAGAGTGAAGTAAGTAACGGTCACGGCTCCTGAATCGCTTCCGGCTATTCCGGTCTGAACCAGATTATAGGGGAAGGATACGGTGGTATACCGCCCAAGCTCTACCCCGGCCGCGTTCACAAGCACGATTATTGCCTCTGTTCCCGCCAGATAATCCGCAGGAGCCTGGATACTGAAGTTGCAGGAATAGGTGGTGGGGCCCTTGCTTACGTTAAAATCAACGTTATCCCCTTCATTTACCGTAGACCCGGCCGCAACGCTCTGGGATACCACCATTCCCTTTGCAACGGTCTCGTTAACCTCTTCCCCCACATTAGCGTAGGTAAGGCCGAGGGAATCAAGGATCACCTTTGCTTCCTCCGCAGTCTTGCCGGAAAGATCCGGTACCGTAACCTCCTTTACGGGCTTGCCCGTGCAGATATAGACCGTGATCTCACTTCCAAGCGGCGCATCGGTTCCGCCCTCGGGAGACTGTCTCACCACGGAATTGATGGCCGCCTCCTCATCCTCGGTTTCTTCCTCAAGGACAGTGAATTCCTCATTCTCAAGCATCACTCTGGCTTCGGCCTTTAACAGTCCCTTCACATCGGGGACCTTGACCATTTTCACGTCTGCCGCAGCTTCCGGGCCTTCCTCAGGGGCCTCCACCTTGCCGCTTGATACAACAAGCTCAAGGACTCCTCCCTCCTCTATGGCTTCCCCTGCCGGGGGAGTCTGTTCGGATATGATATCCTTGTCATACTGTGTGGATTCCTTATAGGATGCCTTTGCGGTAAGCCCCGCTTCTCTCAGAACGGTTGACGCTTCTTCCAGGCTGAGACCCACAACCTCCGGCGTTTCCACCATTCCCTCCGCAAGCTTTCCGGAGGGAGTGGCACTGAACAGCCCGAAGGCTCTTCCTACTACAAAAACTGCCACCAGAGCCACAACAATAGCGGCAACTACCAGAAGCACCGACATTATCCTCTCCATCTTCGGATCAACGTCGCTTCCTTCGTTGTCGGTCATATATACATCATCCCTGTTCTTTCTGGTACGTTTCGCAGGAGCGGGCTCTATATTCTCCATCTCCTGCTCTTTCTCCTGTCTTCTCTTCTCCTTTTCCGCTCTTGCCCTTCTCTTTTCGGCCTCTCTGCTGTTCTTTTTCTTCTTTCTGCCCTGGCCGCGTTTCCTTGAAGGCTGCTCGTCCTCCTCATCCTCCGGCATCTGTTCGTTGGGCCTCTGGTTCACAAGCGTAGGCGTAAAGAGGAAATCGATCATATCGTCATCATTTTCATCCTCGGCCTCCTCCATGGCAGGAAGCACCACCTGCGCCTGCTGCCCCGCCGGAATTCCGGGCAGGGGCTGGCTGACATATTTGCTCTGGTACTGCTGTTCGGGAAACGGCTGTACCGGCTGTCTCGGAGGCATTTCCTGCACAGGCTGCCCCGGGGCCGTTTCCTGTACGGGACGGTTTACATAATATTGCTGTTCTCCCATCATCTGACGCCCGGGAACGTTTCCGGGCATCTCCCTTTCGACCGCCGGCTGCCCCGTATACTGTCTGGGAGGCTGAGGTCCCGGTCCGGGCGGGATCCTCCGGTTCGTAAGATGCTCCGGCGGAAGCTGCTGCATCGCCGGGTTGACAGGCGCCGGCACAGGCGCAGGCTCTCTGTAAGCCCGGTTTTGATACATCTGATCCCTGTAGCTTTCCTGTGGCACCTGATCTGCGGCTACCGTCCGCCTGATCTCCTGCCTGTCTCTCTCCGTTATGGTTCTTGTACCGGCATTGCTGGCCGCATCGGAGATCACGACGAAATTCTCATCGGGATTTATAAGAGACCTCTTAAGATCCGCTATTAGCTCGGAGATATTCAGATATCTCCTGTCCGGATTCTTCTGGGTACATTTAAAGATTATCTGCTCCACCGAGACCGGTATGTCCTGTACATATATCCTCGGTGAGGGCATTTCCTCCTGGATATGCTTGATCGCTATGGAAACCGTGGTCTCTCCGTCAAAGGGGACCCTTCCGGTCACCATCTCAAACAGACTGATACCTATGGAATATATATCGCTCTTGGCGTCGGAATATCCGCCCCTGGCCTGCTCCGGAGAGGTATAGTGAACCGAGCCCATGGCGTGAGTCGTGATCGTATCGCTGGTGGCCGCCCGGGCTATGCCGAAATCCGCCACCTTAACCTTTCCGTCCCTTGAGATGATGATATTCTGAGGCTTGATATCCCGATGTATGATGCCCTTGTTGTGCGCGGCCTCAATACCCATGGATACCTGTATCGCTATGCTCACGGCCTCCTTTACGGAAAGCCTTATCTTTTTCTCTATGTAATTCTTCAGGGTAATACCGTCAACGAGCTCCATCACAAAATAATACAGCCCGTTTTCGTCCCCGACATCGTAGACGTTTACTATATTGGGATGCATAAGGCCTGCCGCAGCCTGAGCCTCAGCCTTAAACTTCGATACAAAATTCTTATTTGACGAATACTCGTCCTTTAATACCTTAATGGCTATCTCTCTGTTGAGCTTTCTGTCAACAGCCTTATAAACATTAGCCATTCCGCCGGTACCGATGAGCTCGATCACCTCATACCGCTCGCCCAGTATTGTCCCCGGAACTAACATGTCTCCACCTCATCAAAAAACGGACTTACGATCAAAACCGTTATATTGTCCTTTCCCCCGTTGTGATTTGCCAGCTTTATAAGACTGTTCACCTCTTCCTCGATATCCCCGTTCCCTTCAACTATCTTGAGGATATCCTCCTCGCCCACCATATTGGTAAGCCCGTCGGAGCACAGAAGGATCTTATCCCCTTTTCTGAGATCCACCTCAAAAAAATCTATATCCACGCTGCCGACAACCCCTATCGCCCTGGTGATGATATTCTTGTCGGGGTGGTTTCGCGCCTCCTCCTTTGTTATCTCACCGCTTTTGACCATCTCCTCCACAAGGGAATGATCCCTGGTGATCTGCATGATCTCCTCATTTATCAGATACAGTCTCGAATCCCCCACGTTGGCAACATAGAGGATATCGTCAACCACAGTTCCCATCACCACAGTCGTACCCATGCCGCTGTAGGCCTCATCCGAAACCGCCTTGCGGTATACCTCGTCATTGGCGGCCTCTATGGCATGCTTCATGATTCTTACGGGTTCGGTATCCTCGGACAGCATTGTCTCGTTCTCTATGACTCTTACGGTACATTGAGACGCATAATCTCCCGCGCTGTGGCCTCCCATTCCATCGGCCACAACAAAGATATTGGGCAGGTTCCCCAGGGGAAGCTCACTGTAGTAAAAGCTGTCCTGGTTCATATTCCGCCTTCTGCCTATATCGGTTCTCGCAACTATCTTAAGCACGACTGATACTACTCCTTATCCTGTAACTGTCCGGTACCCTCACAGCTACCATTTCTTCTGTAATCGCGTCTGAGCTGGCCGCAGGCCCCGTCTATATCCCGCCCCAGTTCCCTTCTAATAGTAACATTAAAATGATTATTTTCAAGCTTATTTTGAAACGCCCTCACCCTTTCGTTCCCGGGCTGCCTGTAGCCTCTCTCCCTGACGGGATTGACCGGGATCAGGTTGATATGGGCATTCATTCCCTTAAGAAGACCCGAAAGAGCCGCTATATCCCCGTCAGTATCATTGAAGCCCTCTATCAGGCTGTATTCAAAGGTCAGCCTCCTGCCGGTCCTTTGGTAGTACTCCCTGCATGTATCGATGAGCTCGGATATCCTGTAGCCCCGCGATACGGGCATCAGTTTCCTTCTCTTTTCATCCGTTGCGGCATGCAGGGATATTGCAAGCGTTATATTAAGATCCTCCCTCTCAAGCCTTCGTATCCCGTTAAGAAGTCCGCAGGTGGAAAGAGTGATATTCCTCTGGCTTATATTAAGCCCTCTTTCATCGTTTATGAGCCTTATGAAACGGATAGAATTATCATAGTTGTCAAGAGGCTCTCCGGTTCCCATCATCACAACGTTTGATACCCTCTCCCCGGTATCCCTGATGATGCCGTATACCTGCCCCAGCATCTCTCCCGCGGCAAGGTCCCTGTTTTTTCCTCCGATCGCGGAAGCACAGAAGCTGCAGCCCATGCCGCAGCCGGCCTGGGTTGAGATACATACGCTGTTTCCGTGCTCATACCTCATGAATACGCTCTCTATGAGATTCCCGTCAAAGAGCCTGAAAAGATATTTCCTGGTGCCGTCATATTCAGAAACCCTCACCAGCTCCTTTTCCACCTTCAAAAGCCCGGGATCGGAAGACAGCTCCTCCTTAAGCCTTCCCGGAAGGTTTCCCATTTCATCAAAGCTCTGCGCAAGTCTCTTATGAAGCCACCCAAAGAGCTGATCGGTCCTGAAGCGCTTATATCCTTTTTTTTCCATAAGCCCGGATACCTCATCATAATAAAGGGATCTTATATCCGGACCGGGCCCGGTCTCAGGATCGCTCACATGCATTTAATATCACCTGTTTTCTTAAATCTCGCTATGAAAAAGCCGTCGGAGAGATGGATCCCCGGAAGCAGGGCAATGCTTCCTTCCTCCGTGCTTTCCTCCGAAAGCTCCCCCGGCAGAAGCTCCTTTACCGACTCAGGGCTTAAGGACAGCTCGTTTTTTATATAATCATAATTATCCTGATTCTCTGCCCTGTCTATGGTACAGGTACTGTACAGAAGGGTTCCTCCGGGCTTTACATATGCCGATACCGTTTTCAGTATCCGTCTCTGCAGTAAGGCCAGAGCTTCGAAATCCTCCTCCTTAAGCCTGTATTTAATATCCTTCTTCCTTCCCATAACTCCGAGACCGCTGCAGGGAAGATCCGCGATCACCACGTCAAAGCCGTTTTCATCCTTTTCGGAGAAGGTAAGGGCGTCATATACCTCTGTCGTTATATTGCCCCCAAAGCCCTGTCGTTTTATGTTCTCATTTATGAGCCTGACCTTATCCTCTGAAATATCCCTTGCCACGACCTCTCCGCTTCCCCTGAGGATATCCAGAACGTGGCAGGTCTTGCCTCCGGGAGCGGCACAGACATCCAATACCCTGTCTCCCTCCTCTATTCCCGCAAGGACCACCGCGAGCATGGCGCCGATATCGGAGATGCCGAACAGCCCCTCCATAAAAGCCCTGCTTTCAATGAGAAGCTCAGGCTGTTTTACCAAAAGAGCGGAGGAAACGTAAGGGGCATCCTCTGTTTCGATCCCCTCCTTCATAAGAAGCTCCTTCAGCTCATCCTTTGAGACCCTGCTCTCATTGGTCCTTATGAAAACGGGACGGCTGTCAAGCTGTGCCTTGAGTATCCTTTCGGTGGTTTCAAGACCCTGCTGGTCTGTAAGACGTTTTACGATATGCAGGGGAACTGAATACTTTACCGACAGATGATCAAGCGGCTCTTTTCCCGGGTCCGGCCATTTGATCGCATCCTTATTCCTGCAGACTGCCCTTAACACCCCGTTGACATAGCCCTTCAGGCCTTCATAGCCCATGAGGGCGCAAAGCTTTACCGCTTCGTTTACCGAGGCCCGCTCAGGCACCCCGTCCATATAAAGTATCTCATATACGCTCTGCCTTAACAGCATGAGGATGACGGGCTTTATCTTTTTTGGTCTGACACTGCTAAAACATTTGATGATATGGTCGAGTTCAAGCTTCCTTTCTATGGTCCCGCTTACAAGCCTGTCTATATATAAACGTTCTCTTTTCTCCAAGGAAGAATGTTTATCCAGCGCATCCTTTAAGATCTTATCGCTCTTACCGTTTTTTTCTTCCGCAAGAAGGAGGATCTTAAGCGATATTTTCCTGATATTTTCCAACTAATCATTTCTCCTGCTGTTTCTCGATAAGAGAATAAGCCGAAGCAGCGAAAGCACCGCCGCTGCCGCCGAGGCAACATAGGTAAGGGCAGCCGCCCTCAGCACCTTCTTTGCTCCCTCGAGCTCATTGCCTGTAATGAGGCCGCTTCCTTCTATGTATTCAAGCGCCCGGCGTGAAGCATCAAACTCCACCGGAAGGGTCACTATCTGAAAGGCTACCCCCAGGGTAAACAGTATGACTCCCGCAAACATCAGAGGTCCGAGAGAGAAGAAAAGCCCCGCGATAACTATGGGAAACCCGAGCTTTGAGCCGAAGCTTGCCGCGGGAACTATGGCGCTTCTGATCTTAAGGGGAAGATAATCCTCGTTATGCTGCATCGCATGCCCGCACTCATGACAGGCCACCGCTATGGCCGCTATGGAATCCGCCCCGTATACGGGATCGGACAGATTGACCGTTTTTGAGGCAGGATTGAAATGATCGGTAAGCTCTCCCGGTACGCGCATAACGGTCACGTCATAGACCCCGTTATCATGGAGAGCCTTCTTTGCGGCTTCCGCTCCGGTTATCCCCGCGCTTGAGCGTATATTCGAATACTTAGCGAAGGCCGACTTGACCATGCCCTGAGCGATAAGCACGATCACTGCCCCTATTATCACCAGAATATAAGTAGAATCGTAATAAAAATGCATTCAGTCTCCTCCTTCCTGTCCCAGGAATTCACCCGTTTCCATTTTATAGCCCCGGAGAAATTCCTCAGCCTTCATTCTTTTCTTTCCTTCAAGCTGTATCTCCTTAAACCTGATAAATCCTTTTTTCGTACTGACGGTGATCCCGTCCTTTAAATCAACGATCATGCCGCAGGGGAGCTTTTCATAGCTTTCCTCGGAAAGAGCCTTGGCCGAAAAGACCTTTAAAAGCCTTCCCTTATGGAAGGTAAAGCTTCCGGGCCAGGAATAAAGCCCTCTCACAAGCCTCTCAAGACTTTCGGCATCCCCGGTAAAATCAAGCCTTCCGTCCTCCCTCGTAAGAGCCCTTGCATAGCTTGCCTCCGAATCGTTCTGCTTTACCGGGCAGAGCTCTCCCTTTTCCATCAGCGAAAGAGCCTCGCAGAGTGCCTGTCCCCCGAGCTTTGAAAGCTTTTCAAAAAGGCTTTCACCGGTCTCGTCTTCGGAAAGCGCGATCTTTCTCTGTAAAAGAATATCCCCGGTATCCACGCCCTTGTCCATCTGCATTATGGTAACGCCTGATATTTTATCACCGTTTATCACCGCCTGCTGGATCGGAGCAGGGCCTCTGTATTTCGGAAGAAGCGAGGCGTGAACGTTGACGCAGCCGTATTTCGGGATCTCAAGTATCTCCTGTGAAAGTATCTTTCCGTAGGCCGCCACTATGAACACATCGGCTCCGAGCCCCTTAAGGAAGCGTACACTGTCTTCGTCCTTTATCCTGTGAGGCTGGAATACCTCTATATTATGCTTTAGCGACAGCTCCTTTACCGGGGAAAAGGAAACCGCTTTTCCTCTTCCCTTTTGAGTATCCTCCTTAGTGACAGAGCACAGAACCTCATGTCCCGCCTCTGTCAGAGCCTCAAGGATATCCGCGGCAAAATCAGGTGTCCCCATAAAAACCGTCTTCATCTGTTATTCCTCTGCCTGTTCTTCTTCCTCTTCATCCTCTTCTTCATCCTCGACGTCCATCAGCTTTCCTTCTACCTTTTCGACGTACAGATGTCCGTCCAGATGCTCGATCTCATGCATCAGCGCCCGGGCCTTAAGCTCCGTTCCCTCTGCCTCCACGGGCTGCATGTCTCTGTCAAAGCCCTTCACCTTAACGTAATTGGGTCTTGTCACCTTCCCGGTCTTTCCCGGTACGCTTAAGCACCCCTCGTTTCCCGTCTGTTCCCCTTCCTCGGCAACTATTTCCGGATTAATAAGGCAGAGGGGATCCTCTCCGATATCTATCACTATGATACGCTTCAATACGCCGACCTGAGGCGCCGCAAGGCCTACCCCCCCGGCGTCATACATGGTCTCAAACATATCCTCCACCAGCTGCTTAAGCCTAGGAGTCATTTCCTTTACTTCCTTGCACCTTTTGGCCAGGATCTCATCACCTATTGTTCTGATAGTTCTTAAAGCCATTACCCGATATTTCACCTTTCTTATAATCTCTCGCCGGGGTTTAGGAGCTTTACCGCTTTTCAGTAAATGCTCATGGGATCGAGGTCAAAGCTTATTCGCACCTGACCCGTTTTCATTCCCCGGTCCTGTCCTGCATTCCTGTCCCAGGCAAGCAGCTCATCCTTTACAGCCATCAGCGCGGCCA
>JAEEGL013422215.1_pt1 | contig 10762 bp, 8 predicted proteins | sample 9134231 | NCBI WGS metagenome assembly JAEEGL01 (sample SAMN16246548, study PRJNA631951) | gut metagenome | biome: gut microbiome; feature: rumen; material: fiber-attached | host: Bos | place: Iran: Karaj | collected 2018-10
ATTTCAATTACGGCGTAAATCAGTACCAGAACAGGAGCCGGAATTGGAATAATACCCCATATAAATATCATGGAACGCGGATACAGCACGGCATAGGCAAAAAGCACCGCATAAACTGCACCACTGGCCCCTAATAAAAATGTTCGGTAACTTCCGGTAAAATAATAAAGGATAAATGACAGAACTGCGCTCAAAATGCCCGTAGTAAAGTAAAAAAGCAGAAACTCCTTTGAACCTATTGCGCGCTCTACCCCTACCCCAAAAAAGAAAAGGGCCAGCATATTAAGCAGAATATGACGGAAGCCCTTATGAACAAACATATAGGTTACAAATTGCCACCACATGCCGCGGCCAAGCACAAGAGAAACATTTAGTGCCAGATAGTAGACAAGGTTCTGGACAAAGTTGCAGAGAAAAAAAACAATAAAATTTACAAGGATTAACCCCAGTGCTGTGTGTAAATAGGAATATTTAAATGGTCTACGAAAAAAAGGCACGCGCCTTGGTTTTTCAGGCTGTTCAGACTCTGTAAATTCGTCACTCATCGCTTTCTTTTAATTTATGAATTGCAGGATCAAAGAAGGTTACCTGGTTACGTCCGTTGTTTTTAGACATATAAAGACCGCTGTCGGCCTGATTCACAAAAATATTCGGCAAATCTACAGGATTTTTCTCTGTATCAAAAACAGAAACACCACCCGAAACCGTTACATGCAGGTGCTGGTCGTTGTAAACAAAGTCATAGCCTTCTATCTTTTTGCGGATACGCTCCGCAACCTTAAGGGCTTCTGTTTTATTACCCTTGCGTAAAAGAACTGTAAACTCTTCTCCACCATAGCGGCTGGCAATATCTGTTTCGCGCAGGCTTGACTTAATGATGTTTGCAACTGTTATAAGTACAAAGTCTCCGCATTCGTGACCGTAGGTATCGTTAAACTTCTTAAAGAAGTCTATATCAAACATAAGTACTGCAATGTTTTCTTTCTGCTCAAAGGCCTTATCAATTGCTTCTGTAAGCTGATTAAAGAAGAAGTACTTAAGGCGCAGATGTGTCATCATATCGGTAGAAGACATTTCCATGAGCGAAGCGTTGTTTATGGCAACCGTAGCGAGTGAAGCAATGGACATAATCATGTTCTGTTCATACTCGGTGTAGGTTGTTTCTTCTTCTATGGCAATGCGTTCCTGCAGAATAAGAATACCGCTAAGATGATTGTTTTTTTCGATAAGAGGAACAATGAGAGTCGGATTAAGGTTTGCCAAAAGCTGCATGCTTTCGTCATCGTCGGTTACCCTGTCCTTAAGCTCTGCAAAGGTAACAGGCTTGGCTGCTTCCAGAAGGAAGGTACAGATAGAAGAGCTTACCGGAATGGAAAGCTTTTTGCCGGTACTCATTGCCTTGGCAGTTTCGAGGTTAAGTACATCGTTTGTAATAGGGTCGCGTACAAAAATCTCGGCACCAAGAACGTGCATCTGGGCCATACAGATATAAACTATGGATTCCAGAAGGTTAGAAAAGTCCAGTGTAGAACAGAAGGATTTGGCAATATCAATAAGCTGTTCCAGGTCATATATACGCTTTTCGTAATATGTAGACTGCTCCAATATATCCTTATCCATTGAATGAGAATGTGTATCTAATTCATGTAATTTTGCCGTTAAATCCACTACTGAACATCTCCGCCTGTATTAATAATAACATAATTTTTCATAATTTCAAAGAATATTTTCCAATCCGGGTGCTGAATTTCGAGCATATTTGTGTTTTCCTTGTTTCTTGACGAAATCATGAGCACTTTAAGGTTAGAAATAATCTCGCTTGAAGGTTTTTTGGAGTCTGCAAGCAGCTCGCCAATGTATTTGTACAGCGAATGCAGGTTTGCACTTATTGCCTGCAAAAGCTGATGCGCTTCGTTGTTGGTAGTAATAACCATTTTTTCGAGCTTTTTGTAAAAATCCTTGTCCTTGTGGCTGTCGGTAACATAGCTCTGCATTACGGCAATACTGTTGTGCTGGTCGTTTCCAAAGGAATCTTCAAATTCCTGGAACTTGGCCTGTGCATTAATTGCGGCATAAACCGTAGTACTAAAGGCAGATTTGTAAGCAGGATTATTAAAAAAGCCTTCGATTACAATATCGTTTAAAAGCCCCTTTACGCCCTCTGTAAGATACAGACGCAAAAAGGTTTTGAGGATTCGCATAGGCAAAATCCACTGAAAGCTGAGCGTAACTGTTGGGGCAAGCATTGCATTGGATTCTGCGTTGTAGCCGAATACTGTATCCAGCGGCATGTTTTTGAAAAGCGCATTAACTTCGCTCGAAATATTTTCATCCTGAATTTCTGATTTGATTTTCTGCTCGTCGGCGTCAAATTTTTCCTGAAAGATATTGGCAAATTCCTGGCGCGGAGAACCGCTGTAGGATGCAACATCCGGCTCGTAGGTAACGTTCTGCTTGGCAAGACGGATAAGACTTTTGAGCTTGTCTACCGTAAGAACCTTTGTAATAATGTAGTTTATTTTTTTGAGGCAGGAAATATAAACCGCGCTTTCTTCGTTGCTGAGCATTGTGCCTTTTCTAAGCTGGGCCAGGGCAATAACCTGATCTGCAGTAGAAGTAGTAATTTTCATTCCCGAAATCTGGTAGTAAAGATCTTCCAGGAGATTTATTGCCTTGCTTACGGGAATCTCTACCCAGTTTGGTTTGTAACTAAAGTCTGCTGCCTGAAAATTAATGTCAAACACCTGCAGCAGCGGCACAAAGGTAATGTGGCAAAAGTCTACCAGCTGACGCAGCGAAAGAATATCCTTGTCTATGCGGCGGAAATTTTCGGAATTGAGTTCCTTTATTACCTTTTCGCACTGTGTACGCTGGTGTATGTATATTCTGTCTGCATTCTGAATCTCGTTCATTACCTCTTCTTTGCGGCGTTCAAAAGAAAGGCCTTCGATTATATCCTGATACTCTGAGGTATAACCTGTAAGAATGAGCTGTGCTTCAAAACGATGCTGTCGCAGGCTGTCTATGGAACTTACGGTTGTAATAAATAAATCATCAAGGGTTTTTGTATTTTTATAAAGACTGTAAATTGCCTCTGCAAAGTTTGCTTCCAGATTTCCGTTTTTGTAGATAACCGGCTTAGATTCCCTAAGCTCTGCATCCAGCTTTTTTAGCTGCTGCTTTTTCTGCACTTCTGGCGAGGATCGTTTAAATATAGACTCAAAAAAGTCGGAAATACTCTGAATTAAACTCATAGCGGCTTTTGTATCTCTTTATTATAACAGAGTTTAGGCTTACGGGCAATATTTTAAAATATATGTCTTTGACTTCTTTTTTTTCACCATATACATTTGATTATAATTATGGATTATATTAATTCATCCTAATTACTGTATAAAAAAACATGTATATAAATTATGATTTTGATTTGCTCCACATAGTGATTGCAATTCCATATTAGTTGTGTTGTTATACATAAAATTGTATTCTTCTAAACTAACCAAAGAAATCATAAAAAGATTAAACACTTTTTTATCAATTTTTCTATAATTCTCTAAAAACTTATAATTCTTTTTTCTTAATTTGAAAATAAATAAATATGAATCTGTATCATCAAAACAATAATAATTTTCTGTTGTCGTAGAAGAAATTTTTACCAAAAAATTATCTTTGCGATAAGGTTGTAATACATATTGTTTACCATTATAACTACCAATTGTTTTGTTCCCATTTATATTACAAATTAAATTATTATCATGTTTTGTTATTTCCAGAGTTCCAATTTCTTTTAATTCGGAATCATATAGTATAACAGTCCCCTCTTTTATAATTGTAGAATCATTAAAATCAATTGTCTTCATATGGATTTTTTTTTGATATCTGACAAAAAAAAATAAGAATATAAAAATCAATTCCATAAATAGATAAATCAATGTTTTCTTTTTCATACTTTATTTTCCTTTTTTATCTGCAAATGCCTGTACATAATTTATCATTTTATCAACAGGAACAGATACTTCTTCATTTATCTTCTGACCAAACATATTTGTATACACTAGATTATTAATATAATCTCTATTACTTGATAATTCATCATTTAATAATCTCTTTTGTTCTTCAAGAAAAGAACGAAATCTCTCATTCGAATTATCTTGCAAAGAATTAATCACTATATCGAGCCTGGATATTTCATTTTCTGCTCCTTTTACAAATTCACGTGCATTCATAACAAGTTTTTCATCAACATCTTGGTAACTTAATACAATAGCCATAGAATTCAATGATAACCCTGCCATTGATGGTAAAGCAGATATCGCTCCAGATATTATTTTGTTTAAGTCAAATAATCCAAATATATCAATATGATTCACAGGATCATTATTCACATAAGCAAACCAGTTTTTTCCATCCCTTATTGGGTCTACAGTTGTGAAACGTGCCACTTCAGGCTTATAGTCGCGGTAACCATAGTTGTAGAGTCTTGATGTCGGGTCACTCTGTTTTCCAAGATAGCCGAAATCTGTCGAACCTGAAAAGCTACCCTGTACAAGTGAACCAAAGGCATCATAGGTATAGCAGTCAAGCTGGTATCCGTAATTGTCAGACACTGTAGTAACACTACCGAACAGGTCTGTCGTAAAATATTGGGTTCCTTCAGTAGTACTCTGTGCTGTAAGAGTGCCGTTAACATTTATCTGTGTACGTTCACCCTGGTAGCGGGAACTTGTAGTTTTATATGAATTTTCATCCAAATAAATGTATCGGTTATTGTCATGTCTTTCTTCATCACCAATATAGCGGTAGCGCTCGCCAGTAGGTTTTCCGTTATTTGACCATCGGATTCCTGTATTCTGGCTGTCTGTGAACAGTCCGTTTTCGAAGGTCGGACTCTGCTTTATTACGTCAAAGGTTAATCCGTCGTAAAGAGTTCTAAGTGCAATCTCTCCCTTATCCTGTACAATTACACGGCGACCGAAAGCGTCATAGGCGTAAGAGGTCTGAGCATATTCTTTCTTTGATTTATCAGTTACTTCACAGTAGATTAATCGATTCTGGGCGTTATATGCGTACCTTGTGGACTTTAATGCACTATCTTCGGTAAGAAGGTTTCCCATATTGTCGTAGCTGTAATTTACAAATTTTTACACCCCAATAAAGAACAGTGAGAAGAACATGTAAATGTTTGCTGCAAAGAAGAGGCAGTTGCCTACAAGGTGCAGGTAGCGGTACTTGCGCAGGTTGTAGAAGATAAAGCCCAGTACGTAGAAGAAGGCAGATGCTACAAGCATGGCAAAGCTCTGGGTTGGCAGGGCATGATACAGTGTTACCGGCATAGAAAACAGCGAAACTCCGGCAAGGGCATACAAAACCTTATTGAGCTTGTAGTGCTTGCGGCCAGAAATTGCGTAGAAAAGTACACCGATTGCGGCTACAGCCCAGACAAAACCAAAGATAATCCAGCCTGTAAGTCCCTGAATCTTAGTGATTGTAAAGGTTGTATAAGAAAAGCCCATACAGAGGAAAACAAAAATATGTGAGAGGCGCTCAAAAACAATTTTTGGTACCATTGCGGTAAGGGCGTGATGCAGACAGCTAAAGAGGTACATCAAAATCATGCTGGCAGAAAAGAGTGTGTAGCAGAGAATGGTAAAGTTTTTGAACATCATGCCGTCGCGTACACCAAGGGTATCCAGGATGGCAAGGGCTGCAATAAACATGGCAGAACCGATTCCCTGTACAATTGCGGAACCAATTTCTTCGTTGGTAGAAAGAGGGCGTTCCTGCTCCATATATTCAATGGCGCGTTTTTCCTGTTCTATGCGGCGCTGTGCACGGGCCTTTTTGCGTTCTGTTTTTGCATAATCTTCGGAAGCGTACTTTGCCTTAAGGCGTTCCGGGTTTTTTGAATACTGAATATGTATTTCGCGGACTGTGTCTTCGTAGTCCTTGCGTAATTTTCTGAGTCTGAACTTCTTTTTTAATTTGAGGGATTTAAGGGTAGACTTTCTCTTTGCCTTAGAAGCAATTTCGTCCTGAATAGATACCTGAACATCCTGAATTGAATCCTGAACTCCCTTAAGTGTTTTAGAAATATCCATTTTAAGATCTCCTCTTTACAGTATTATTATAAACTTTTTCTATATAATTCATACAGCAGAACGCCGGCTGCAACCGAAACGTTAAGACTGTCAATTTTTCCGCAGGTTGGAATAGAAACTATTGTATCACATTTTTTGTGTAAAAGCACATCAATTCCGCTGCCTTCGCTGCCCATTATGAGCGCTGTTTTTGGAGCAAAGTCTATTTTTGTACAGGTCTGGCCACCCGCATCTGCCCCGTAAATCCAGAAGCCTGCTTCTTTGAGCTGTTCTACGACGCGTACAAGATTTTTTACAACTGCAACAGGCACCCAGGCACTGGCTCCGGCACTTGAACGGCCTATTACTTCGTTTGCGCCAATGTCGCTGGCAGAATTATGCTCGGGAAGCACCACAAGACCGGCTCCAAACTGGTCACAGCTGCGGATTATAGCCCCAACATTGTGCGGGTCGGTAATTTTATCAAGAATAACTACGGTTGCCTTTTCCTGACCTGCGGCACTAAGCTTTTTGAGCCATACTTCAAAGTCTACAAGGTTTGAAGGAGCCTTAGATTTGCCGGCCAGCTCCATTACAAGACCTCTGTGATCGCGCAGAACAGAATCTAAATCTGCAACAAATTTGTCCAGAGTCTTGTCGTCGGTCTGTTCGCACTTGACACCGGCTTTTTTGGCGGCATCAAGTATTTTTTTTACGCGGGGACCGGGCTTACTGTAGTGCAGCTGGAATTCGGGCTTTACACCCTCTTTGAGAGAACGGATTTTTTCTTCAATTGCATGAAAACCGGTAATGAACATCTATTTTACCACATGGATTGCTTCGCTACGCTCGCAATGACGCAACCGCGCCCTAGCGGCCACAACACTGCTTGTATTTTTTTCCGCTGCCACATGGGCATGGGTCGTTGCGGCCAACTTTAACGCCTACGCGCTTTACTGTTGTAGGAATAACGTTTCCTGCAACATATTTCCAGTCGCCGTCTACCTGACGGAATAAAGAAATTTCGTGGTGAACATCGTGCATCTGGTGCAGAGTATAATCTGCTTCAAATTCTACAATGTATTCGCCGTCTTTTTCGCCTTTTTCGGTGTTAAGGATTTTAAGACCATTCCACTGAGACTGTTTGCTCCAGTCTTCTGTAGCCTTGCGGTCAATTTCGCCTACTTCTTCGCCTTCTACGCAGGAATTGATGATGTAGTCAATTTCGTGCTTTACATAAGAAGAATAGCGTGCACGCATGCATGATTCGGCATCCGGTGCCTTTTTCTTACCTTTAATGATAGGTTCGCAGCATTCGGCATATGTTTTGCCAGAGCCGCATGGACATAAATCGTTGTTTGTACTCATATAGCGTATATTAACAGATTTAAGCGTGTACTACAATATGGATTGCCACGCCCTGCGGGCTCGCAATGACGGTGCTCCGCCTACAACCCGCGGGCCCAGGCGTAGGTGCTCAGGTATGGGTCGGGGCGTACCTGGTGCGGAGAAGACCACACTTCCTGAATCTGACCGTCGGACTGAATTACACCAATGCGTACGGTTTTGTTCAGATGCTGGTTAGAGCCTTCTATGGTTACCATGCCTTCCGGGGCAATATACGACAGGCCCTTGGCGGCAATACGTACCGGCTCTACATCAAAGGTGCCGGCCTTTTCGCAGGCAGCAGCCCAGAGATATACAGCAATATAACCTGCTTCTACAGGGTCTTCTATTCTTGCAGTAGAACCATATTTTTCCCTATAGGTCTGAATAAACTTGCGGTTTGCGCTGGTTTCGGTAGATTCAAAATAAGTCCAGGCAACATAGTTTCCCATACAGTTTAAAGTACCTATGTTCTGAATCTCGCTTTCGCCTATAGAAAAGCTCATTACAGGAATATCTTCTGGATTTATTCCTGCAACCTTGAGCTGTGCAAAGAACGCCATGTTTGAATCGCCGTTGAGGGTGTTTATAATTACATCCGGCTTTGCAGCAACAATATGATTAATTATTTCTCCAAATTCAAAGTCGTGGAGCGAAACATATTCTTCGCCTATAACCTGACCGCCAAGCTCTTTGAGCTGAGCCTTTATAATTCTGTTTGCGGTCTGTGGGAATACATAGTCGCTGCCTACAAGATAAAAACGCTTTCCAAAGTTTTCAAAGCAGTAATCAATTGCAGGAACAATCTGCTGGTTAGGAGCAGCTCCAATGTACATAATGTTTGGACTTGCTTCCATTCCTTCGTACTGCAGCGGATACCACAAAAGATTATAATAGTCTTCTACAATAGCCTTAACAGCCTTGCGCGAATCCGAAGTCCAGCAGCCGAATATTGTTGCAACTCCATCTTTTTCTATGAGCTTGGTTGCCTTGTCTGCAAAAACACGGGCGCTGCTTTCTCCGTCTTCTTTTACAACAATAATTTTGTGACCAAGAACACCGCCGGCAGAATTTATTTCTTCTATGGCAAGAAGCTCTGCCTGCATAACGGGTTTTTCACTTGCGGCCATGGAGCCCGAATCCGAATGAAGGATTCCAACCTTTACATATTGGTCTTCCGGCTTCTGGCAGGAAAAAAGCAGGATACCAAGGCTCAGGCACAAAACGCAGGTCTTAAAAATCAAACTAGTTTTTTTCATTTGTCTTTTCCTCCTGCTTTTCCGGTTTTGGCATATCCTGTATGATTTCGTAGGTTCTCATCTTGCCCTTGCCTTTGATTTTGCATTCTATAGGTTCGCTGAACTTAAACTTTGTACCCTTGAGCTCGTCCTTAAGGTTTTCTGTAATTCTTATGGCACCGGGATTTGCGGCACTTTCCATTCGGCTGGCTACGTTTACCGTATCGCCCCATACATCGTAAATAAATTTGTGTGTACCAATTACACCGGCAGTTACAGGACCGTTATTAAGACCAATTCGTATATTAAACTTTATTTCTGCAGTTTCGTTGTATTTTGCAAGATCCTCATACATTCCCATGGCAAATTTAACCATTATTTCTGCATGCTTTGGATTTGCTTCCGGAACACCACAGGCTGCCATGTAGGCATCTCCAATTGTCTTGATTTTTTCTACACCCATTTCCTTAGCGCGTTCATCAAACAGAGTAAACATCTGGTTCAGGGCCCTTACAATTTCTTTAGCAGTGTGTCCGCTCGAAATTGTTGTAAAGCCTACAATATCAGAGAACAGCAGCGTAACATTATCAAAGTGTTCACCAAAAGATTTGTTTCCGGTTGTTTCCTTGAGCTTGTCGGCAATTTTATCCGGCAAAATGGAACGCAAAAGGTTATCGGACTTAATCTTTTCTTTTTCCAGATCTGCCGTGCGCAGCTTTACTAAGGATTCAAGACGAAGATTTTCCTTTTTAATTTTCTGTTCGCGGTAACGGAAATAACCAAAGGCACTTCCAACAAGAATAATTAAGAGTACTACCCAGAAGCCTGCGCGCTGGTAAAGGTATGGTTTTTGCCACAGGAACATTACTTCGTCGTTGTCGGATTTTACTCCGTTTCCATTTATGGCATATACAATAAACGAGTGCTTACCCGGTGTAATGTTTGTATAAGAAACAACGCGGTTCATATCCGGGGTAGAATAGTCTGCATCAAAGTTTGTAAGCATGTGCGAGAACATAATTCGTTCCGGAGCATCAAAGCTTAAGCCCGTAAACTTAATATCTATACGCTTGGTTCCCGGCTTAAGAATAAACATTTCATCCTTGCTGCCAACCTTGTATTCAACATTATCTACCAGTATTGATTCAATCTGAATGAGCGGAGTAACGCTGGCTTCGTTTACCTTGAGCGGATCATAAATTGCTATGCCGTCTACCATGGTAAACCATAAGCGTCCTGCTTTATCTACAATGGAACGCGCAGTTGAAGTAGGACCATCGGAGTCAAGACCGTCGTTCTTGCTGAAGTATTTTGCATTTACAGTTCTGGTTTTGCCTGCCAGGAAGCTTGAAAGCTCTTCATATGCAATGGTTGCAATTCCGTGGTTATTGGTGAGCCACACATTATTGCCGGCATCAAACAAAACCTGGAACACAGAGTTTGTACCAAGCCCGTTTTCGCTGTTCATGTTTGAACACTTAAAGCGCAGGCTCTTTTCGGCATCAAAATCTTCTATATGTGATATGCCGCTTCCTGTACATATCCAGTAATTATTTTTGCTGTCCTGAGAAATCTTAAAAACTACGTTACCCGCAATTCCGTTAGAAGAAGTAAGGTGTGCAAAAACCTCTTCATTCTTAATAAGGAAAATTCCACCGCCATCAGTTCCAACCCACACTATTCCGTGAGTATCTCTGTAAATAGTCATTACATATTCGGTGTCCAGACCTTCTGCCTGGCGGATATTTTTTATGGTTCCGTCCCTGTGAATTATGCTTATACCTGTTGTGGTTCCCACATAGTATTCACCGGCGGTAGTTTCTATTGCAACACGAACCTTATCTCCAACAAGGCCTTCGTCGGTAGACCAGTAAGTAATTTTTTTGCCGTCGTACAGAATCTGGCCGGGCTTAGTATAACAGCTTACAAGAATCTTTCCATCGCAGGTTGTTTCTACGTGGCGGATACGCAGACCCTTTGTATAAGCTGTAAGATCGTTTGTTTCAAGCTCGTCATTGCGGTAACAGAAAACACCGGAATCGGTTCCTGCCCATACACGTC
>JAEEGL013570120.1_pt1 | contig 10762 bp, 14 predicted proteins | sample 9134231 | NCBI WGS metagenome assembly JAEEGL01 (sample SAMN16246548, study PRJNA631951) | gut metagenome | biome: gut microbiome; feature: rumen; material: fiber-attached | host: Bos | place: Iran: Karaj | collected 2018-10
CCGGAAGAAGAGAGACCGCGGGGAGATCCCGCAGGAGGTGCAAACGTGGAATATAGAATTTGCCCCTATTGCGGGGCGGCTTTAGATCCCGGGGAAAGGTGCGATTGCCAAGACCCCGGGCAGCTGCAGGAGGCGGAGCCGGAAGAGATCATTTTTACCGGCAGCCTTGCAGAGTTAGCGGCGAAACTGGACGCCGAACAGGGGGAGCGGGGAGACACCCCGCAAGCTGTCCGTACGCGGACGTTGCTTGCTACGACAAAGACGCAGAGACGGGGGACGCTGCAGCCGTGAAGAAGTACGCCGAAAAGTTTTACAAAAGCAGGGAGTGGCAAGCGGTGCGGGAAGAGTACGCAAAGAGCAAGGCCTATCTTTGCGAGGATTGTTTAGAGCGGGGGCTTATAACGCCGGGGGAAATCGTTCATCACGTCCGCCCGATCACAAAGGACAACTTGAAGGATCCGGCTATAACCTTGAACCCGGCGAACCTCCGCTTGCTTTGCAGATCCTGCCACGAAAGAGCGCACAGGAGACCGCAAACACCGAAGCGGTACACGGTAGACGAACAGGGACACGTTATCATAACGGAGACGAAGCAGACCGGCGGTTGAGTGCGCTTTGATATCTTTTCGCGCCGCAGACCGGCGGTTGAGATCAAAAAAATATTTCCCGCCCCGAAAGCATAACCCCCCGCCTCTCAAAAAATAGCGGTTTTTCACGCAGACCGGCGGTTGAGTCGAAAAAAACATTTAGCGAGCGCGGGCGTGTTTTTGGAAGAATAGAACCAGGATTTTACGAAAACCCCGGAAATAGGCCTTTTTAGCGGGATTTACCGAAAAAACGACCGCGTATAACGCCCGTAAATCGGTTTTGCGGCGTGCGTGCGTGCTTCCCTGCATTAGAACGGCTTTATACCGGGGCTTTTTCGTGGCCTCCTGCCCGATCCGGCCTTATAGTACCGGGCGGAGCATATAGAACTTGCAGAACCTTTATAGACCCCGGGGAGGGTATGCGCAACCCGCGCAACCTTATAGAGACCCCGGAGGGGTCCGCAGCTTTGGGAGGCTTAAAGAGGGGGCGGGGGTATCGTGACTTTTGTGACCCTTATACGCGACCCCGGGGGGGGTACCCTCCTGCAGCTTATCTTTACCGGCGGAAACGCCCGCGAGAAGGGCGCTATTTTGACCGTGAAGCAGCGCGGAAACCGCAAGGCAGCATATTATTGACCGACAAAGGAAAAGCCCGGTAAAGGGTAAATAAACGCCCTGCGGGAGAGATCCGGCACGCGCTGCAGCGCCAAAAGAAAAACCTTAAAAAACTATATAAAACTATTGCAAAACAGGGGAAGGGGTGCTATAATGGGAGACGAAAAGAAGAGCAGGAGGCCGGGAACAATGGCAGAGAACGCTTTACAAGTAGCAAACGGGAACGCGATCATTCAGCCGCAGCAGATCAGCAGCAGCTTGTTATCCGATTTTGTGGCGTATATAGACGCAAGCCCCGCAACGGTGCGCGCCTATACTGGACACTTAAAGCAGTTTTTCCGTTACCTTGCGGAGACCGGCACGAAGAACCCGACCCGGGAAACGGTTATAGCTTACCGGGAGGAACTGAAAGCACGCTGCAAGGCTACCACGGTACAAAACTATATTGAGGCCGTGAAACTGTTCTTTTCGTGGACGGAGACCGCAGGGCTTTATCCCAACGTAGCAACCCGGGTGAAGGGCGCGAAGATCAGCAGGGAACACAAGCGCGATTATTTGACCGGCGCGCAGATTGCGGAGGTACTGGAAGCAATCGACCGCAGCACGACCGAGGGCTTGCGGGACTATGCGCTTGTCCTGCTTATGATAACGGGAGGCCTCCGGGCTATTGAGGCGCACCGGGCGGATATCGGGGACTTTGGCAAGGCCGGCAACGCGACCGCGCTTTATATCCAAGGCAAAGGCCGGGAAGAAAAGGCCGAGTTTGTGAAGATCCCGCGAGAGGTGGAAACGGCTATAAACGCATACCTTAAAGCCCGGGGAACCAAAGACCCGAAGGAACCGCTTTTTATATCGTTCAGCCACAACAGCGCAGGAGAGCGGTTAAGCGTGCGGAGCGTTAGCAATATCGTTAAGCAGCGCCTTATAGCCGCCGGCTACGACAGCGACCGCTTGACCGCGCACAGCCTCCGGCATAGCGCCGTGACGATATCCTTACTTGAAGGGAACACGCTGCAGGAGGCGCAGCAATTTGCCCGACACAGAAACATAGCGACAACGCAGATATACGCGCACAACCTTGACCGGGCAAAGAATAATTGCGAGTATTCCATTATCGGCAGCATATTCAAGAAATGAATATACACATACACATACACACAAAGGGAGGGCTAACGGGTGAAAGTTATAGCCGTTCTTAACCAAAAGGGCGGGATAGGCAAAACCACAACGGCACACACAATAGGCGCGGGGTTAAAGACTCGCGGCTTTCGTGTGCTATTTGTAGACCTTGACCGACAGGGGAACTTGACCTTTTGCACCGGCGCAGCTGCAGGAGGGCTAACCGCGTTTGACCTTTTGACCGGTGCAGCAGACGCGGCGGACGCGATCACGCACGCCCCGGGCGGGGATATCATAAAGGCAAGCCCCGACCTTGCCGCTGCGGATATCCTTATAACAGGCCGCCGGAAAGAATACCGGCTAACGGACGCGCTGCAGGAAATAGCCGGGGACTATGATTTTTGCGTGATTGATACGCCCACAACGTTAGGCATTATCACAATGAACGCGCTAACAGCTGCAGACGGTGCGATCATACCGACACAGGCCGCTATCTTTGACTTGCAAGGTATAGCCCTGCTGCGGGACACCGTGAACGCCGTTAAGAGAAGCAGCAACCCGCGCTTGACCGTCTACGGCATATTGATAACAGGCTATGACGGGCGCACCGTGTTAGGCCGGGATATGCGCGAGGCTATGGAAGCAGCTGCCGGCGCGTTAAGCACCCGGGTATTTGCAACGCCGATCCGCCGTTGCAACGCGATCCCGGAGGCGCAGACCCGTAAGCAAGATATTTTCAGCTATAAGAAACGAAGCAACGCGGCGCAGGACTATAACGCCGTGATTGACGAACTATTGCAGATTATAGGAGGGTGAGACCGTGGCGGAAAAGAAAAGCTTTAAGGTAGACGTTAACAGCCTCTTTTTATCGGGAGCGGAAGAACCCGCGCAGGATCCCGAGCAGCAGGAGGCCACAAAGCCGGCAGAGATCCCGGCAGAGATCCGGGAGACGAAGAGCGACCGCTTGCAGCTGCTTATCCGCCCGAGCGTAAACAAAGCGCTTGCGAAAGAGGCGAAGCGCCGGCGGATCAGCAAGAACGAACTTATCAATCAAATACTGGAAGAGCATACCAAGGGGGCGAAATAATGGAAATCAATAAAGACAAGTTTTATACGGTGCAGGAAGTGGCGGCTATGTTTGGAGTAAACGACTTGACCGTATACGGGTGGATATGGAAAGGCAAGCTTGAAGCCGTGAAGGTGGGACAATGGCGGATCACCGGGGACAAGCTGCAGGAGTATATAAACGCCGGATATCGCACCCGCCGGGTAAAGAAAGATAACTAACCTCCTGCCGGCCTTACTTCCACAAATATTCATTAGCGGAAGTAAAAACGGCGCCCTATAAGCCAGGCATTTGAAAAGAGGTACCAAGTGACAAAGCAGCAACTAACAGACGCAATAAACCGGGCTTTCCTTATAGCCGCCGGACAGTTAGCAGAGATCCTAACGCCGGAAGAGTGGGAGGCTATGCCCGATAAAGAAGAACTTATAACGGAGGCGGCTACCGTCTATCTTAAGGGCTTTCTTGACGCGTGGCGATCCGCCGAGACAATCCGGGAGATACACGCAGAGCAGGACAACGCCGGCAAGGAGTAAAAGCGTATGATACTGGACTACACAAAAGAAGAGTCTTTAGAGTGGAAGCGGATAACCGACAAATACAAGCGGATAGCCGAGAAAATAACAAAAGACGGGATAGCCTACCTTGACCGGGACGCGGTAAAGGAAGCGCTTGCGAAAGATAAGGAAAACCGGGCGCGCTACCGCGAAGAACTGGAAGCGCTGCACGATGATATCGAAAACCGGCGTATAGCGGCTATAAAAGACGATCCCGAAGCCCTCTTGCAGGAGCTTAAGAACCAACGGCACCTTGCTATCATAAACGCGGTAGACGCTTTCGTATCCGAAGAAGTGGCAAGAAGAGAAGAAAAGACCCTTGCCGAAGAAATGGCCGCCGCTAAAGAAGAAGGCCGCTTGCCCGTATTTAAAAAGGCGGACTACCGCGCCGTTTATGACGAAGTGACGGCAAGCCCTATTTTTACGCAGGAACAGGCGCGGGAGATCATAGAGCGCGAGGCGCGAAAGATCCTTGCAGCCCTGCAGCCGTACGCAAAAGAAGCAGAGACAGAGAAGATCATAGTGGAATACCTGCAGAAAAGCCCGTTTGTTATCAAACAGGACAGCCCGCTGCCGGCAATCCGCTACAATAAGAGCGATACCGTGGCAACCGTTACGGACAAATTCGCACACATATTCTTTTCTATGGACGCACCAACGCCGACAGGCAACTTTATCCCGGGGCAAAGATCCTTCACGCAGCTAACGGAAACCGGCAGAATGCTTTCTTATGAGGGCAAAAAGTCGAAAAATGAGATCACGCTTTTTTATGATTTTTCATACAACGAGGAAGTGATACAAGCATTCGGGTTAAACAAGCGCTTCACGGACTACGATTATTTTGTTATGACGATCCTTGACAATTTGCACGAAGAAGGGAACGACACCGTATCGCTAACGAAGATATGGCGGGAAATGGGGAACGAAGGGAACCCAAGCCCGGAGCAGCTTACCGAGTTAGCTAACAGTATGCGAAAAGGGCTATCAACGATCATAACGATTGACGATACCGAAACCCTTAAAGCGTGGAAGAAGTCAAACGGGAAAAGCCACCAATTCGTTAGCCCCGTTATGCCCGTTCAGTTTGTGTTAGAGCGGTTTATAGCCAACGGCAAAGTAGCAAACGGAACCGTAAAAATAACCGGCTTTTCGCCGTTCTTTTTGGTAGGCCGCCCGTTGTCCCATATAGGAACGTGGGACAAGGACGTGCTGCGCCTATATAGCGGACGAAAAACAAAGCGCTATTATAGCGTGCTGCGGTACCTCCTGCGCGAAATCGGGTGGATCAGAAACGAAAAAAGCACCCGCAAAAACACAAAGATTTTGTATGCGTCTCTGTATGCCTTTTTAGGAGATAAGACAACCCGCGCGCAGCAGCTTACCCGCGATATGCTTTACCGCTTGCTTGACGAAGTTTTTGTCCCGTTGGGCTACGTTACGGCCTATAAGGAAGAGGGCAACGCGACCCCGGGCGTACTCTTGACGGTGCGCAGGGAAACCCGTCAAATACCGAAAAAATAGCTGCCGGCCTATAGCGATGTGGTGTAATTTCAATAGCGATGTGGTGAACCGTCAATAGCGATGTGGTGAACGTCAATAGCGATGTGGTGAACTTGCCCGGGTGCGAAAACCCGCACAAATACAAGCTTTTTCGCACCTCCGATTTTGTATAAGTCTTATAAGTCTATATAAGGCTTATAGCGCCGTAGCCGCCTTGCCCTTACGGGGGCGGCGTACGGCTTGAAAACCCGGAAAACGCACCCGTATAATGCGGGCGAAAGCCGGTAAAGGAAGGCCGCCGCGTCAAATTATCCGCCGGCGAAAGCGAGGTTTATAGACTTGAACAGAGACAGAGCGAGAGACGAAGCAAAAGCGAGAATTGAAGAGTATTTGCGGGGCAGAAACCTGCCGCTTACAAAGCCTTTTCGGTGCTTGAACCCTACACACACAGATGCGCACGCGTCTATGAGTTACGACCGCGACCGGCAGCGGGTAAAATGTTTTGCCTGCGGCGCGACTTATGACCTTTTCGATTTAGTGGGGCTTGACTACGGCTTGCAGGACTTCCCTGCAAAGCTTGCAAAAGCGTGCGAATTGTATAATATCCCGCTTGACGATCCGGCAGGAGGCCGGCGAGATCCGGCACCCAAGACGCAGCCGAAGCCGGCACCGAAGCAGGAGGCAAAAACCGAACCGGCAGAGCAGCACCAGGATTTTATGGACTACTTCCGGGAGTGCTACGACCGTTTGACAGATCCCGCTTGCGTGGATTATTTGAAGCGGCGCGGGATATCGTTAGAGCGCGCACAGGCGGAGATAATGGGCTTTGACCCCGCTTATTATTTTAGCGGGTGCGGGGAGCGACCGGCCATTATCATAATGACAAGCGCGTATAGCTACGTTGCGCGGAATATAGACCCGAACGCACCCGAGGGCGCACGTTATCGAAAGAAAGGGCAGACCGTTCTTTTCGGGGGCAACGCGCTGCCGTTTGCAAAAACGCCTGTATTTGTGACCGAAGGGGAAATAGACGCTATCAGCATAAGAGAAGCCGGAGGCGAGGCCGTAGCGTTAGGCAGCACAGCAAACGCAGGGCTTTTAATTGAGGCCGTAAAGGACGCTAAACCGGTGCAGCCGCTTATCCTTGCGCTTGATAACGATAAACCGGGGGAGGCTGCAACGGAGAAGCTAAAGGCAGCGCTTGAACAGCTGCAGGTAGTCTTTACTTTACCGGCGGGGCTTTACGGATCCCACAAGGACGCTAACGAAGCCTTGACCGAGGAAAAGGAAGCCTTTACCGCACGCCTCCGGGCGGCAGAAACGGCGGCAGCGGAAACGTGGGAAGCGGCGGCAGCTGCTGCGAGGGCGCAGGAAGAGCGCGCACAGCGGGAAGAACAGGAGAAACAGGAGGCCGTAAAAGCCGAGTATTTGAAGAACAGCGCCGCCGCCCATATTGCAGAATTTGAGAACGGCATAAAGGAAAGCGCTAACACCCCGGCAATAAAGACCGGCTTTTATAGCCTTGACGCGATCCTTGACGGCGGCCTTTATGAAGGGCTTTATATCGTGGGCGCTATGTCAAGTTTAGGAAAAACCACGTTTGCCCTGCAGCTTATGGATAATATCGCCGAGACCGGGCAGGATTGCTTGATATTCAGCCTTGAAATGGCGCGCAGCGAGTTAATGGCAAAGAGCATAAGCCGGCAAACGTACCTTTTAGCGGGGGAGGATAAGCGGAACGCAAAGACAACCCGGGGGATAACAGCCGGCGCGCGCTATAAGGGCTATAGTGAGGCGGAAAAGCAGCTTATCCGGGACGCTACGGCAGCCTATAAGAAGTACGCGGAACATATCTTTATCAGCGAGGGCATAGGCAATATAGGCGTAGCACAAATAGCGGACAAGGTAAAAGAACATATAGCCGCGACCGGCAGAAAGCCCGTTGTCCTTATCGATTATTTACAGATCCTTGCGCCGGCAGATGTGCGGGCGAGTGATAAGCAGAACACGGACAAAGCCGTATTAGAGTTAAAGCGGTTAAGCCGGGATTTTAAGATACCAGTTATCGGGATCAGCAGCTTTAACCGGGACAGCTACAAAGAGGGGGCTACCGGGCGCGTATCTTTGACGGACTTTAAGGAAAGCGGCGCGATTGAGTATAGCGCGGACGTGCTTATAGGCCTTGAATTTGCTGCAGCCACGGACGAAGAGACCGGCAAGGCAAGCAAAAGCTATGAGGAACGGGCAGAGAAGAAGAAAACCCCGCGCAAGATCCGGCTTGTTATCTTGAAGAACCGCAACGGGGAAGCGTGGGTAGAAACAAAGCTTGAATATAAGCCCCTGTTTAACTACTTCACGGACGGCAGGGACAAAGACGGCTTTGAAACCGTGCCGGAGCAAACAACGCTGCCGTTTAACTTTGACGAAGCAAGCACGAAGCGGAAAAGAATTTGACCCGCAGGAGGCGAGACAATGAGAGATCAAAAAGAATTTGACGCGGTGGAAGCCGTAGCAAACAACCTTGAAGGAACAGCGGCAAAGCTTGAAGTAATGGCAGCAGCTTTTCAGCACAACGCCGGTACACCGTCCCCGGAGATCATAGAGGCCGCGCTTGTCTCCGTAGCCGAGGAAGTGCGCACGGCGCGGGAAGCCCTTCTTTCTTTACTGGACGGCGAACAGGCATAGGAGGCGCTATGATATCGCAAGAACACCGGCGGAAGTATCAAATTATCCGCCCTGCGGCATACGCCGGCACGATAGCACCGTGCAGCCGTTGCGGATCCTTGCCGCAGCTTTTCGTTATCGATCCCGTAGGGACGTGGTTGCGGTATGTTATGCCGGACGAAACCTTTTTCGCGGTGCGCTGCGGGTGCGGTGAAACCGGGAAACTGAACAGCACGGGAAGAACGGCAATAGGCACATATATAGACGAACAGCGCGCGGCAGCGCTTGCGGTGCGCAGCTGGAACGCCGAGCAGGAAAGCCCCACAAGCAACGCCTCCGTACGGACGCAGCCTTGAAAGGGGAAGCCCTTTAACCCTTGCCGGAGGGTTTAGAGGCAAAATATTTTGTTCCGGCTATTGAAGGGGGTTATTTGCCGGTAATTTGCAAAGCCATATACCCCCGAGGGTGGGGTAAGCTGCTGCAGCTGCAGGGCTTGCCCTTCTTTTATAGGCCTCCTGCCGGCGGGGATCCTTCCCGCAGCCTCCTGCCAAGTGTGCGCCGGAGCGGAGCCGGAAGCATAGCGGAGGGCGCACCGTAGAACGCCCACAAAGGCCGCTATTTGCCCCGTAAATCGATTTTAAGCAATTCAGCGCGGGATTTAGCACGGAACCCCGCAAAACGCCGCTGCGGGCATATTATGCGCAGATAAATACCCCGAAATAATACGCTTCTATATACGCTCACACGTTACCCCGTTATATACCTATAAGCTTAACTATAAGCAGATATAACCGCGCGACTTGTCTATATACTACCGGGCGCGCGCGTAAGTATATAAGCCCGCCTATATACACACGTCTGTATACATATAACTGTATACACATAAGCACATACACATATCAGTATACACATATCAGCATACACATACACATATAAAAACTATTGCAAAATATAGCTTTTTGTGCTATTGTAAGGGTGAAAAATAGCCCGCTAAAATGGGCAGAAAGGAGGCGCGGAAAGGTGCGCGAAACCGTACAATTTGAGATCCGGGAACACATAGCCACAATAGCGGAGTACGCCGGTGGAGAGTATGCGCTTGAACTGAACTATATCAGCTTTAACGGGCAGCCGGCAAAGTACGACTTGCGGAAGTGGGACAAGAAAGCGGCGCGTATGCTTAAGGGCGTGACGCTATCAGCGGAAGAGGCGGAAGCCGTAGCCGCAGCTATTCAGCAGCACCGGGCAAAGGTGGGCTAAAAGGGAACCGAAAGCGAACCGAGAAAGCACCCTAAAAGAGACCGAGAAGCAAGAGACACGGGCAGCAGGAGGCCGGAAGAAGAAAGAGCGCGGGGAGATCCCGCAGGAGGTGCAAACGTGGAATATAGAATTTGCCCCTATTGCGGGGCGGCTTTAGATCCCGGGGAAAGGTGCGATTGCCAAGACCCCGAGCAGCTGCAGGAGGCGGAGCCGGAAGAGATCATTTTTACCGGCAGCCTTAAAGAGTTAGCGGCGGAACTGGAAGCCGAGCAGGGGGAGAGGGGAAGCACCCCGCAAGCTGTCCGTACCCGGACGTTGCTTGCTAAACCAAAGACGCGGAGGCGGGAGGCGCTGCAGCCGTGAAGAAGTACGCCGAAAAGTTTTACAAAAGCAGAGAGTGGCAAGCGGTACGGGAGGCGTACGCCAAGAGCAAGGGCTATCTTTGCGAGGATTGTTTAGAGCGGGGGCTTGTAACACCCGGGGAAATTGTTCATCACGTCCGCCCGATCACCAAGGACAACTTGAAAGATCCGGCTATAACCTTGAACCCGGCAAACCTCCGCTTGCTTTGCAGATCCTGCCACGAAAGAACGCACAGGAGGCCGGACACCCCGAAGCGGTACACAGTAGACGCAGACGGGCGCGTTACGATCACCGGCGAATAGCAGACCGGCGTGCAAGATAAAAAAAATATTTCCCGCCCCGAAAGCATAGCCCCCCGTCAAAATAATTTGACGCAAGACCCCGTAGACCGGCGTGCAACTGAAAAAATACTCTGCGCGAGCGCGGGCGTGATTTTGGAAGAGAAGCGCCAGGATTTTACGAAAACCCCGGGAATAGGCCTTTTTAGCACGATTTACCGAAAAAACGACCGCGTATAACGCCCGTAAATCGATTTTGCGGCGTGCGTGCGTACTTTCCTGCATTAGAACGGCTTTATACCGGGGTTTTTCCGTGGCCTCCTGCAAGATCCGGCGGATTTAGCGCCTTATAGCACCCGGGGAGACCCTGCAGCCTCCTGCCGGCGCAGATCCCGACAACCCCGACGCTATAGGAACCGGGGCGGGGTACCTTGAATTTGCAGAACCTTTATAGCCCCGGGAGGGGCGCGGTTATATAAGTGACCCTTTAGAGATCCCGGGGGAGGATATGAGCAACCCGCGCAACCTTATAGAGACCCCGGGGGACTATCCGCAGTTTTCGCAGGCTTTAAGGGGAGGGGGAGGGTACCCGGTTATAGAGACCATATAGACGCTATAGAGACCCCGGGGAGGGGTGCCGGTATTTTGTCCTTTATGACCCCTTTAAGAGAGGGGGAGGGGGACACCACCCCGAGACCATACAGAGAAAGCACCCGCCGCCTGCACTGATTAGAAAACACGACGCCCACCCCGTCCCCC
>JAEEGL014313163.1_pt1 | contig 10762 bp, 7 predicted proteins | sample 9134231 | NCBI WGS metagenome assembly JAEEGL01 (sample SAMN16246548, study PRJNA631951) | gut metagenome | biome: gut microbiome; feature: rumen; material: fiber-attached | host: Bos | place: Iran: Karaj | collected 2018-10
CTCGGTAGGCATTCTGGTAGCTATAAGAGACTGATGAGCATCACGAAGGATGGTCTCAGTTATTTTTACCGGTCTTTTTTCAGCCATTGTTTTATTCCTTTCTATTTTAAATATAACATCGCAAACACCTCATCCGGTGCTTCGCACCACCTTCCCCTCAAGGGGAAGGCTGTAATGTGTTTTACTTTACTCCATAAATAGCCATGAATACACCGGCTGCAACTGCAGTACCGATAACACCGGCTACGTTAGGACCCATAGCATGCATGAGCAGGAAGTTCGTAGGATCGTACTCTGCACCAACCTTCTGTGATACACGTGCTGCCATAGGAACTGCAGATACACCTGCAGAACCGATCAAAGGATTGATCTTGCCGCCTGTGAGTTTGCACATGAGCTTTCCTAAAAGAACACCACCCATAGTACCAAATGCAAATGCAAGAAGTCCAAGGGCAACAATCTTCAATGTATCTGCCTTAAGGAATGCTTCTGCGCTTGTAGATGCACCTACTGAAGTACCGAGTAGGATAACTACAATGTACATCAGAGCGTTCGAAGCTGTTTCTGTCAGCTGCTTAACAACACCGCACTCTCTGAACAGGTTTCCGAGCATCAGCATACCGATAAGAGGAGCTGTGCTTGGAAGGATAAGTACTACAACTACTGTAATGATAACAGGGAAAAGAATCTTCTCGAGTTTCGTAACGGGACGAAGCTGAGTCATCTTGATCTTTCTCTCTTTGTCGGTAGTAAACAGTTTCATGATAGGGGGCTGGATGATGGGAACCAGTGACATGTATGAATATGCCGCAACTGCGATAGGTCCCATAAGATTTGACTGTCCGAGCTTTCCTGCAAGGAAGATCGAAGTAGGGCCGTCAGCACCACCTATGATTGAAATAGCTGCAGCTGCCTTTCCGTTGAAACCGAATACGATAGCAAGTAAGTAAGCAACGAAAATACCGAGCTGTGCAGCTGCTCCCAGAAGGAAGCTGATAGGGTTCGCGATGAGGGGACCAAAGTCCGTACCCGCACCTACACCCATGAATATCAGTGAAGGCATTATGCCCCACTCATCAAGTGTAAAGAAGTATCTGAGCAATCCGGTACTCTCAACTACAGTACCATCGGATAAGATCTGTCCTTTTTCGTACATGATTTCAGGATACATGTTAACAAGAAGCATACCGAATGAAATCGGAACGAGAAGGAGCGGCTCGAAGCCCTTACCTATGGCCAGATACAGGAAAATGAACGCAACCAGGATCATGAGGACATTTCCCCATCCGAGCTTGGCAAATCCCGTCTGCTCGGCAAGGTTGCTCAGTGTATCTAATACGTAATCCATATTATTCTCCGTTTCTTTATTTTTCCTGTCATTCTGAAAGCAGCGAAGAACCTTTAAGATCCTTCGTCATTGCATTCCTCAGGATGACAGTATGTAACACCGTTAGATCAATTCAATGTTGCCAGAACGTCTCCTGCTTCTACTGCTGCATTAACTGCTACATTGATGCTTGCAACTGTTCCGTCCTGAGGAGCAACAATCTCGTTCTCCATCTTCATAGCTTCAAGAACCATAACAACCTGGCCCTTCTTTACTGCATCGCCTGAATTAACCTTGATTCCAAGGATCTTGCCGGGCATGGGAGCTTCAATCTTTACGCTGCCTGCTGCACCTGTTGCCTTGGGAGCTGCCTTAGGTGCTGCCTTGGGAGCTGCTGCCTTAGGTGCTGCTGCTACGGGAGCTGCACCTGCGCCACCCTCTTCTACTGAAACTTCATAAACATTGCCATTAACTGTAATGGTATAATTTTTCATGGAATTAACCTCCTAATTTTATAAAACATTCAATTTGAAAGATTCTTCACTTCGTTCAGAATGACCAAGTGATTCTGAATGACAAAGTGAAAATCATTTACCAAAAATTATCATCTTGCGTATCCAAGACGTCTGATGCTTCTTACGACAAGTCCGTCTGCGGGTACTTCTACGCCGTTCTCTGCTTCATATGCAGCGATAGCTGCTGTGATGACTGCTACAAGCTCTGTGTCATCTGTCTCTTCCTCAACTTCCTCTACTACTGCGGGAGCAGGAGCAGCCGGAGCTTCGGGAGTCTTGGGAGCAGCTTTCTTTTTGCCGAAAGCACCGAAAATCTTTCCTTCAAGAGATATGATAAGTGAAATAAAAGCAAGTGCGCAGAACACGATTCCGAGTCCCATGGCGGTGTTAAGGCCTGCCTCACCCATAGTGATATCTTCTGCAAGGAAAATCATATTATTTAAAGCACTAATTATCATATCAGCACCTCACTTAAATTGTTCCATGCTTTCTCTCGGGACGTCCCTCTTCCTTTAAATAGAGCATCTCGAAAGCATAAACGAGGTTCTTTCTGGCAGCATCTGCCGAAATAATAGAATCTACATAGCCGCGCTTTGCAGCAGCTTCTGCAGAGATCTGAGCCTTGATGGTCTCTTCTGCATCTGCCTTAGCCTTCTTGTCACCGTCAGCGGCAACGATCTGAGCTGCAAGCTCTGCCTTCATAGGTCCAACTTGTGCACCCTCAAGTGCGAATACCATATCTGCACCGAGTGCCTTTGAGTTCATAACTGTATATGCAGAACCGATAGCCTTGTCAACGATAAGGTTTACCTTCGGAACTGTAGCGTTTGCAAATGCAGCTGTAAGCTTAGCAGCGACTGTAGCCATTCTCTTCTCTCCGTCGAGACAGCATGCGCAGAAGCCTTCAGCATTTGTAAGTGTAAGTACGGGTATATTAAATGAATCACAGAAGTTAACGAATGTAAATGCCTTTCTCATACCGTTTACGGTAAGAACGGGATCAAACTTCTCAGCAGCCTTTCCGTCATCGCCAAGGATAGCGGTTCTGTTGGCAATTACGCCGACTGTAGCACCGTCAAGTTTGATAAAGCCTGTAACCATTGACTTTCCAAAATCCTTCTTTAATTCAAAGAAAGCATTGTCGTCACCGATCACTGCAGCTGCCTTTGCACCGTCAGCAAGAACTGATGAAAGTTCAGCGGTCTCACGGTTAAGGTCATCCTGGCTCTCAGCTGCTACTGCCTCATCAGCATTACATGAGGGGATGAGAGAAATGAGCTCTCTTACTGCATTGATAACTTCTACATCATCCTTGCCTACGTAATCGATCTCACCGCACTCAGCCTTGAATGCTGCAGATGCTGAATCACACTTGCCCTCATTGTTACCCTTGATGGTGTTGGGAGCATTTACAAAAAGCTTAGCTTCTTCTGTAGCAAATACGAAATCATTCATGCTTGCAGAGATACCAAGTCCGCCACCGCATCTTCCGAATACTGCTGCTATCTGAGGGATAACGCCTGATGCAAGTGACTGTCTTGCCATAATCTCGCCAAGTCCTTCAAGTGCATCGGTAGCTTCTTCAAGACGAAGGCCTGCACAGTCAAGAAGACCGATAACAGGTGTACCGCACTTCATAGCGAGGTCATAAACATTTGCGATTTTCTTCGCATGCATCTCGCCGATAGTTCCGGCAAGAACTGAAGCATCCTGGCTGTATACATATACAGGTGCTCCGTTGATAACGCCGTATCCGGTGATAACACCGTCCGAAGGCGCTTCTTTTGTCTGTAGATTAAAATCGGTATTTCTCTTGGTAACAAGCGCACCGATCTCTACAAAACTATGGTCGTCCAGCAGCGTGGCAATACGGTCACGAGCGGACAATTTTGTTGAGTTACTCATCGTTTACCTCCATGATAAAATTTTTTCCAATTTTCACCAAATACCATTATACAGATTAAAAATGGTTTTGCAACATCTTTTTTTAAAAACAAAAAAAATGTCCGCACAAGGCGGACATTTGTAATTCTAATGCGTATCAGTCAGCATATCCTATTCCATCAAAGATATCATCCTGATCTTCGCCGTTAATAGTTCTGGTGTATCCGGTCTCCTCATCCTCCGGAGGATCCATCCTGAATGTACCCCATTCTCCGTTTTCGGCACTGAAGTAAACCTGCTTGTCCTGAGTACATTTTTCGAGATAGATAACGTCACCTGCTTTAAGCTCTACTTCCATATCCGTCTCTCCGGTGACTTCTTCATCATCATTAAATGCAAGTTCGGGATCGATCATTCCGGCCTTGAAATCCTTCTTTAAGGTCAGCCCGTGTCTGCCTCTGAAATCGTAATATGGACTTGTATAGTAATATATCTCCTCATCACCTGTGTTAAATGTGATCTCTGCGGTTACAAAATTGGTTCCGATAACGTCAAATCTCTTGGAGATTTTGGCATCCATAGGATCGTATACTACTTTATCGGTAAAGTAGTAATTCCATTCTTCCTCACCCTGATAGAATTTGAGTTTAGCAAACTCCATACCGGATGCTTGACCGTCAAGTGCGTCTCTTACCTCTCCATCTTCGGTAATCTCATAGATATAGGTGTAGGTATCATCACTGTCCTGGACAGTCTTTACTATGATAATATTCTTTCCATCACACTTTATGAAATATAATTCCGTATCATCTGCACCGATGTTCTCTTTTCTAAACTTTTCCTTGCCGTTTATAAGGATGTAGAACCCGCTAAAGTCTGCATATGAATTCTCTGAAGGAATGCCTGCTACGTTCAAAGTGCTAAAACCGCTCTTCTCGGGATCGATGTCAGCGAGCTCCAGCTCATCCCCAAAGTTCATTGAAAGCATGAAGTAATCTGTCGCTGTACTGTATTTCTTTTTGAACAGGCTAATCATCTGAGGTCCTTCCTCAGTCTCTCCCACAAAGCTCTCATCAAATGATAATGTAACGGCTACATTGTCATTTATCGCAAAATCCAGATCAAAAGGTGTAAAATAGAAAGTAACTCCCTCATATCCTACAGCAAAAACTATCTCATCATTTTTAACTTTTTCATCTATATAAGAGATGATCTTTTCAGCATCTTCGATATCATACTTCTCTGCTATCAGATATGCAAGTGTAGTACCCAGTGAATCACAGTCGTTACAGATATCATGTATTTTAAGGATTTCACCCGACTCTGTATCTATGGATTTACCTGAGATAAATGTATCAGGGCGAACTCCGCCTGTAAACGAACCGTTAGTATCCGAAAAACTGAATACTGTGGAATCAGCTCTTAAGATATTTATTGAGTCTCTTAAGAAATAATATCCGGTTCCGAGACCCTCTCCATCAGCCACATCCTTTTTGAAGCTTTTCGCATTTGAATCCTTGAGATCGCTCTGTCCGAGATTCAGTACATCAAGCTGTAATGCAAGGTTAGGATACTTTTCCTTATCCTCTTCACCTAACATGAGCATATCAACCGATACCTCATACAGTTTATGACTATTGCTCCCCTGGCTCCACTCAGAAGCTCCGTCAGCTAAAATTCCCACTGTCAACAGCTCAGGATCGGGATATATATCCTTCTCTGCTTCAGGTTCTTCTGTTACGGAAGGAGCAGGTTCTTCCGTGATCTCTGGTGTAGGAGCCTCAGTAGGTTCCTCAGTGGGCTCTGCAGTAGGTTCAGCCGTAGGTGTCTCAGTAGGAGTCGTCTCCTCTTTTGTAGGTTCGGGCGTCACGTCCTCACCGCTCTTTGATTCTTCGGGAGTAGGAGTATCTGTAGCTATAAATCCCTTGATATCCAGGTCTCCATCCTTGTTACATGCCATAAGTGCCATACTTCCGATGAGCAGACATGTCATGATAAAAAACTTTAACTTTTTCATTTCATTCTCCTTTCTACGCTCAAGTATGAATAATAGCAGACTTGTTCGTAGATGTAAACTATAATTTTATTAGTTTTTTGTTTTACATATTTCTTTTCTTATTCTTCGAGTCGGGATAACGCCATTCTTATACTTTCAGTTCTGAAGCCCTTTCGGTATGCTGCAGCCATAAGCTTTTGCTTCTCTTCATAAGGCATTTCTTCCGTATCCCCTGCTCTGCTTCCAAGTCGTCTTTTTATGAAACCGATAGCGGCGTTCAGCTCTGAATTCTCAATATCACCCATTTCTTCCAGGATCCTGTCATAAGCCATGTCTATCGTTTCGTCATCTATACCTTTTTCTTCAAGTTTATATCGTATCTCTTTTTCGCTCGACGAATCCATCTTCGTCCTGATATAGGCAGTAGCGGTTCTGAGCTCATCTATATAGTGATAACCTCTCACATATTCTATGGCTCTTTCCGATACTTCCTCTCCGTACAGGGCTGATCTCAGCTTCCGTTTGAGCTCTGCTTCTGTCTTATCCGACTTTATCAGAAGATTCATGACATAGCGCTTCGCTCTCGGAAGAAGTGTCTCTTCCAGGATTTCCGAATACTTCTCTTCGCCGATCTCATCCTCGCTAATTAGGCTATATGCATCTATCTCTTTCGGGAACAGGGCACCTAAAAGCTCACCGTCGATATAAACCGGAATTTTTTTCCCGTTCTTCTCACCCAGTTTTACTTCCATATATATTCCTTTCCGTAAAAAAATGGGTGCACTTCCGCACACCCACCCGTATTTCATTATGCATCTTCATTCTCATCAAATTCGTCTTCATCCACATCAGCACCGGGAAGCGCTTCATCAGACTTGATCACGAATTTGTCCCTGACCTTCTGCTCTATCTCAGAAGCTATCTCAGGATGCTCTGTCAGGAACTGCTTTGTATTGTCCCTGCCCTGTCCGATCTTGTCACCGTTGTATGAGAACCACGAACCGCTCTTCACGATGATATTGTCCTCTACGGCGAGATCGATGATATCTCCGAGCTTCGATATGCCCTTACCATAAATGATATCAAATTCTGCTTCCTTGAAAGGAGGGGCTATCTTATTCTTAACAACCTTCACTCTGGTCCTGTTACCGATGACTTCACCGGCACTCTTGATACTGTCGATACGGCGTACATCAAGTCGTATGGATGAATAAAACTTAAGAGCACGGCCGCCGGTAGTGGTCTCGGGATTACCGAACATAACACCTACCTTCTCACGCAGCTGGTTGATGAATACTACGATACAGTTTGTCTTGCTGACAACACCCGTAAGCTTACGAAGTGCCTGTGACATGAGACGTGCCTGAAGTCCTACATGTGAATCTCCCATCTCTCCTTCTATCTCGGCCTTCGGAACGAGTGCTGCTACAGAGTCCACTATGATGATATCGATAGCTCCTGAACGAACCATGGTCTCAGCTATCTCAAGTGCCTGTTCACCGTTATCCGGCTGTGAAATATAAAGGTTATCGATATCTACACCTATATTCTTCGCATAAACAGGGTCAAGTGCATGTTCCGCATCTATGAATCCTGCTATACCGTTTCTCTTCTGGACTTCTGCGACCATGTGAAGTGCCACAGTGGTCTTACCGCTGGATTCGGGTCCGTAGATCTCTATGATCCTGCCCTTCGGAACTCCTCCGAGTCCCAATGCTATATCCAGGCTCAGGCAGCCGGTGGATACGGTCTCGATATTCATATGAGCGCTTTTATCACCGAGCTTCATAACGGAGCCCTTACCGAAATTCTTCTCAATCTGTGCAAGTGCCGACTCCAATGCCTTCTGTCTGTTATCGTCGGTATTTACTGTCTTGATCTCTTTATCTCTAGCCATTTTGTAATGCCGTAAATACGGCTTCCCCTTTCTTTTATGTTATTCTCGCAAAATAACATACATTTCATACAATTGCATTCTACCAAACCTTTGTTCGATTGTCAAGCATTTTTTCAAAAAGTTTTTTCGTTTTTACTGACCGTTTATAAACGCTTCGAACTCTTCTTTGCTCATCAGTATCGTTCTGGCTTTGGTACCCTCTTCAGGTCCTACAACACCCGCTTCGCACAGCTGGTCCATGATACGTGCGGCACGGTTGAAACCTATCTTGAATACCCTCTGAAGGGCACCTACGGATGATTTCTGTTTTTCTATAATAAACTCTCCGCACTTTTCGAACAGCTGGTCTCTTCCGTCACCGTTTCCTTCTCCCGCACCGCTGTCATCGGATCCTTTAGCATCTTTTCCTGCGGCATTTGCATCGATATGGCTGCTGACCAGCTCGTTGTACTTCATTTCTTTGTACTGTTCTTTGATGAATTTTACTACCTTGTTTACTTCATCATCCGATACATATACGCCCTGCAGACGTACAGGCTTTGCATAACCTCTGGGATAATAGAGCATATCGCCCTTTCCGAGAAGTTTTTCGGCTCCGGCCTGATCAAGTATGGTTCTCGAATCCACTATGGACGATACCGCAAACGCTATTCTTGTAGGAATATTTGCCTTGATGGTACCGGTTATGACGTTTACGCTCGGACGCTGTGTAGCCAGGATCACGTGTATTCCGCAGGCACGTGCCAGCTGGGTCAGACGTGCTATATCCGATTCGATATCCTTTGAATTGGCAGTCATCATGAGGTCGTTCAACTCATCTACAATGATGACTATCTGAGGCAGCTTATCCGGACATTCACCCTCATTGCTCTCCTCCATCCACTGCTCAACCATATGGCTGTTATATGCCGCGAGATCCCTCACTCCCGCATCCGCAAAGAGCTTGTATCTCGTATCCATCTCTGATACTGCCCATGCGAGGGCTCCTGCTGCTTTCTTTACATCTGTAACAACCGGAACTATCAGATGAGGTATCCCGTTATATCCCACCAGCTCGACTCTCTTCGGATCGATCATGATCATCTTGACATCGGTGGGCTTTGCCTTATACAGGATACTCATGATAAGAGCATTGATGCAGACCGACTTACCGGATCCCGTAGCACCCGCTATCAGGGCATGGGGCATATCGCCTATATCCGATACTATGGACTGACCTCCGATATCCTTACCTACCGCAAATGCCAGATTGGTCTTGCTGTTCCTGAACTCGTCGGAATCTATGAGGTCTCCGAACAGTACAGGTGCGCATTCCTTGTTTGGAACTTCTATTCCGACAGCCGACTTACCCGGTATGGGAGCTTCTATTCTGATCTCCGCTGCTGCCAGGGCAAGCTTTATATCGTCACTTAATGAAGTGATCGTCTTTACTTTTACTCCCTGATCCGGCAGGATCTCATATCTTGTAACGGTGGGACCTACGCTCGCATCTGTGACCTTTACGCCTACTCCGAAGCTTTCAAAAGCAGACTGCAGTTTTGCGATGGTATTTTCAAGTTCAGCCTTTTTTGACAAACTGTTCTGCTGGCTCTTTCCTTTTTTAAGAAAACTCAAAGGAGGGAACTTATACTCGGGCATAACAGGTGCCTTCGGTTCTTCGGCAAGCTTTGACATATCCGAAAATACCGCTGCTCCCGAACCTATCTTTGTGACGTTTGCTTCTCTTCCTTCCGTTTCTTTCGGCCCATTCTCGGTATTCGCTGAGGCTGCCTTTATCGATATAACATTTTTGTCCGATCCGGTGTTTTCTTTTTCGCTGTATTCCGGAGCATCGTCATATCCCTTCCCCGGCTCATACTCCCTGCCCGGCTCATCTTTCTTGGCAGCATCGATATTATTCTTGTACTCCGAGCTTTCAGAATAGGATTCCTCATGAGTACTTCCCGCTTCTCTTACAGCACTGATACTTATGATTTCTCCGAGTCCCCCGGCATTATCCTTATAGAAACTTTCGTTATCCCCGTAGGTTTCTTCTCTACCCGAATACGAATCATAGTTTCCTTCGTATCCTTCTACTGTTGAGGGCTCTGAAACGATTTCATTCGTTTCACTGTTTTGAACGTCGTTCTCCAGAAAATCCTCGGGTATTACATTTACTTTTGTATAAAAATCTTCTTCCGGTTCACTGAAAGATACATTTCTTTCTGCATCATTCTTTTCGGATTCGAATTCTTCATAGTGTTCGTCATTAGCCACAGGTCTGGAAATTCCCGTTATCCTGGCACTTCCGCTTCCATCATTCCTGTTTATGCTTCCGGAATGAAGCTTCATGACACCGACAGAAGTCACACGCTTATCAGCTTCAAACGGATTCTCGCGTCTGGCTGTCTCCTTGCCGGTTCTTGACGATTCTGTCGAAGAAGCCTTTACGCCGGTCTCTTCAAAATCCTTGTCATTATATTCTTCTTCACGGACATCGTCGGAATAATTGCCAAGCCTTACATTTCCCACGCCCGGGATATACAGACTGTCTGTTGCCGGCTTTTTCTCCGGTGTTTTGTCCGCATATTTCTCATTTGTTTTTTCGGGTACTTCTTTAGTCTTCCTGCCCGAAGTTTTTACTTTTGCTTCAGCTGCTTCCACATTTGAAGTCTTTTTATCCTGCTGTGCCTCTGATATATTTTCACCCTTCTTTGTAAAGGCTACATCTATCGTACCCATGCGTCTCTGAGGCATGCGGCGTATTCCGTATCTCACATGTCTGGGTTTTACTTCTTCCTCTTCACCGTATTCCTCGTACAGATCCTGCTCATTTCTCTCAATAGCTCTTTTTCTTCTGTATTCTGCAAATCTTCTCTTTATCTTTCTGGCAACCATCATGATAAACGGCTTACCGGTCATAAGGACGAAGAGTATCATCAGAAGAGCTATCAGGATCAGTACGGTAGCTACCGTGCCGAACAGTGAACAGAACAGTTTTACCACCATTCCGCCAAGGAGTCCGCCGTATGTAGCGTCCGCTCCTTCATAGTTGAGGCTCGAGTTTCCGAAGTAATCCCAGAGTCCTATCTCTTCTTTATATCCGCCGACTGCCAGCTGAATCATACCTCCGAGCACTGCGGCGAGTAAAAATCCGTACAATA
>JAEEGL015101778.1_pt1 | contig 10762 bp, 9 predicted proteins | sample 9134231 | NCBI WGS metagenome assembly JAEEGL01 (sample SAMN16246548, study PRJNA631951) | gut metagenome | biome: gut microbiome; feature: rumen; material: fiber-attached | host: Bos | place: Iran: Karaj | collected 2018-10
CTCCCACGTCATCCACCTGGTCAGCCGGGTGGGCGGGATGCTGGACGAAGGCGTCGATCCGGTCAAGGCCTTCATCGACACCTTCCCCGCCGGCACCCTCTCCGGCGCCCCCAAGGTCCGCGCCATGCAGATCATCTCGGAGCTGGAACCCCACAGCCGCGGAGCTTACGGCGGCTGCGTGGGCAGCATCGGTTTCGACGGCTCGCTCAACCAGGCCATCACCATCCGCTCCTTCGTCAGCCGCAGCGGAGAACTCTGGTTCCAGGCCGGCGGCGGCATCGTCGCGGACAGCCGGCCCGACTACGAACTCCAGGAAGTCAACAACAAACTGGGCGCGTTGCGAAAAGCCATCGAACTCGCCTCCCGACTCTAGACCGCCATGCAGATCGCCATCATCGACAACTACGACTCCTTCACCTACAACCTGGTGCACCTGGTCAAAGAACTGGGCGCGAAGGTCCGGGTGTTCCGGAACGACCGCTTCCGCCTCGAAGAACTCGAACCCTTCGACAAAATCCTGCTCTCCCCGGGCCCCGGCATCCCCTCCGAGGCGGGCCTGATGCCGGAAGTCATCCGCCGCTTTGCCGCAAAGAAGCCCATCCTGGGCATCTGTCTGGGCGAACAGGCCATCGGAGAGGCCTTCGGCGGCACGCTCATCAACCTCGCCCGCGTGTTCCACGGCGTACAGACGCCCTGCCGCCTGACCGCGGAGGATTATCTCTTCGACGGCCTGGCGCGGGAAATCCCCGTCGGCCGCTACCATTCCTGGGTGGTCGATGCCGCCACCCTGCCCCCGGCACTCGAATGCACGGCCGTCAGCCCGGAAGGGCAGGTGATGGCCCTGCGGGTGCGCGGCCTGGACCTGCGCGGGCTGCAATTCCACCCCGAGAGCATCCTCACCCCGGACGGGGCACGCATCCTTTCCAACTGGTTAAATCATTAAAAATCAACAATATGAAACAGTATCTCATCCAGCTCATCGAGGGAGAGCCCCTCTCCCGGGAGCAAGCGCACGACATCCTGCTGGGCATCACCCGGCAGGCCTACAACGACTGCCAGATCGCAGCCCTGCTGATGGCCATCCAGAGCCGCGGGGTGACCGTGGACGAACTTCTCGGCCTGCGCGACGGCCTGATCGAAACGGGCCTCCACATCGACCTGGACGGCTACAATACCCTGGATATCGTGGGCACGGGGGGCGACGGCAAGAACACCTTCAACATCTCCACCTGTGCGGCCTTCGTGATCGCCGGCGCCGGCTACAAGGTCTCCAAGCACGGCAACGGGGCCAGCACCTCCGTCAGCGGCGCCAGCACGGTCCTGGAGGCCCACGGCGCCAAGTTCAGCGCCGATCCGGACGTGCTCCGCCGCTCCCTCGACGAGGCGGGCATCTGTTATTTCCACGCGCCGCTCTTCGCCTACGGGATGAAGTTCGTGGGGCCGGTGCGCCGTGCCCTGGGGGTACCCACCTGCTTCAACCTCCTCGGCCCCCTGGTGAACCCCTGCCAGCCCCGCAACTCCCTGCACGGCACCGCCACGCAGGCCCAGCAACGGCTCTACGTCCGGGCCCACCAGCGGATCGGGGACAACTACGGCGTGGTGACCAGTTATGACGGCTACGACGAGATCTCCCTGACCTCCGGTTTCAAACTCGTCACCCCGCATTTCGAGAAAGTCTTCACGCCCAAGGACCTCGGCCTCAACTACGTCGAGCCGAAAGACATTTACGGCGGGGAGACACCGCAGGACGCCAGCCGCATCTTCGACGCTGTGCTCTCCGGCACCGCCACGGAGGAGCAGCGGAACGTCGTGCTCGCCAACGCCGCCTGCGGCATCTCCGTCATCGACCGCAACCTCTCCGTGGAGGAATCCATCGCCATCTGCCGGGAGTCCCTCGACAGCGGCCGGGCCCTCGCCTCCTTCAAGCGGTTCCTCGCCATCAACAGCTGAGCCATGGATATCCTCGATCAAATCCTCATCACCAAGCGCGCGGAACTCGCGGCGGAGCCCGTACGCTCCCTGCGCCGGGCCCTGCAGGACTCCCCCGCAGGCGTCCTCGCGGAGTTCAAGCGCAAATCCCCCTCGCGCGGCTGGATCCACGCCGACGCCGTGCCGGAAGAGGTGGTTCCCGCCTATGCGGCGGCCGGCGCCGCCGCGCTCAGCATCCTCACGGATGAATCCTTCTTCGGCGGATCCCTGGACTACATCCGGCGGGTCCGGCCCCTGACGGACCTTCCCATCCTGCGCAAGGATTTCATCATCGACCCCCGCCAGATCGCCGACGCCCGGGGGGCCGGAGCCGATGCCGTCCTGCTCATCGCCGCCTGCCTGGAGCGGGAACGCTGCGCCGCCCTGGTGGCGGAAGCACACCGGCTCGGCCTCGAGGTACTGCTGGAAATCCACCGCGCGGAGGAGCTGGACTACATCACCCCGGAGGTGGATGTGGTGGGTGTGAACAACCGCCACCTCGGCTCTTTCGTCACGGATGTGCGGACCTCGTTCGAACTCGCCCCGGCCTTGCGGGAGCGGGGCGTGCCGGTCTTCATTTCCGAGAGCGGAATCAGCGATCCCGCCACCGTCCGGGCCCTGCGCGCCGAAGGCTTCCAGGGCTGCCTGATGGGCGAGAATTTCATGAAATACCCCGACCCGGGCACCGCCCTGGCCACATTCCTGCAAGCCCTATGATCAACAACAAACTCGTCAAGGTCTGCGGGATGACCGAGGGAGAGAACATCCGCGAGATCGAGGCCCTCGGGGTCGATCTCATCGGCTTCATCTTCTACCCCGGCTCTCCCCGCTATGTCCGGCAGACCCCCTCCTACCTCCCGCGGCGCGCAGGCCGCGTGGGCGTGTTCGTCGATGCTTCCCGGGAGGAAATCCTGCGCCGGAACGAGACCTACCGCTTCGACTATGTCCAGCTCCACGGCACCGAGAGCCCGGAGTTCTGCGCCGCGCTCCGCGAGCGTGACGGCCTGCGCGTGATCAAGGCCTTCGGTATCGCCGACGAAGACGTGCGCCTGACCGTCGCGGGCTACGAAGGCGCCTGCGACCTCTTCCTCTTCGACACCAAGACCCCGGGCCACGGCGGCAGCGGCAAACGCTTCGACTGGTCCATCATGGACGATTACGAAGAGAAGACCCGTTTCCTGCTCAGCGGGGGGATCGGGCTGGAGTCCGTGGAGACGCTCCATGACTTCATCTACCCCTTCCTGGCGGGCTTCGACCTGAACAGCCGTTTCGAGACGGCCCCGGGTATCAAGGACCCGGAACTGATGGAAATATTTTTGGAAAACCTGCAACGATAACAACAGATGAATCGCATCGATAAACTCTTCGCCGGCAAGCCGGAGCGCCTGCTCTCCATCTATTTCTGCGCCGGCGCCCCGACCCCCGACGGCACCGCGGACGTCATCCGCACCCTCGCCCGGGAGGGCGTGGACATGATCGAAATCGGCATCCCCTTCAGCGACCCGATGGCCGACGGGGAGGTCATCCAGGCCGCCGCCACCCGGGCCCTGAAGAACGGGATGACCCTCGAGAGGCTCTTTACCCAGCTGGAAGGCATCCGCCGCGACGTGGACATCCCCCTGATCCTGATGGGCTACCTCAACCCGGTGTTCCATTTCGGCTTCGAGGCCTTCTGCAGCCGCTGCGCACAGGTCGGCATCGACGGTCTGATCATCCCCGACCTGCCATTCAAGGACTATCTGGGGGGCTACAAAGCCGTGGCCGAACGCTACGGACTGCATTTCATCATGCTGATCACCCCGGAGACTTCCGAAGAACGGGTGCGGCTGATCGACGAGCACACCTCCGGATTCCTGTATATGGTCTCGTCCGCCGCCACCACCGGCGCCCAGGCCGACTTCGACGCCCGGAAACAGGCTTACTTCAAGCGGATTGCCGACCTGCAGCTCCGCCTGCCGCGGATGGTGGGATTCGGCATCAGTAACAAGCCGACCTTCGAGGCCGCCTGCAGAAATGCTTCCGGAGGGATTATCGGCAGCCGCTTCGTGTCGCTGCTCGACGCCGCGGACGGCGACGCGCAGGCCGCCATCCGGCAATTGAAAACGGATATCGGACTGGACTAACGGTCCGCCATCTCAACATAGCTCCGCTCGTCGGTGACGCAGCGGTAGGCGGGACGGATGATGCGGCGGCCCTCGAAATTGAGCTCCTCGTTGCGGTGCGCGCACCAGCCCACGATACGGGCCATCGCGAAGAGCGGCGTGAAGATCTCGCGCGGGATGCCGATCAGGTCATAGACGAAGCCCGAGTAGAAGTCCACGTTGGCGCAGAGCTGTTTCTCGACCCCCTTGACCTCGGGAATCAGTGCGATGGCCAGGCGCTCGATGCACTCCATGAATTCGAACTCCGACAGGCGGCCCTTCTCGACAGCCAGGTCGCGCGCCATCTCCTTGAGCAGGACGGTACGCGGATCGGACTTGGTATAGACCGCGTGGCCGATGCCGTAGATGAGCCCGCTCCGGTCGAAGACCTCGCCGGCGAGCAGGCGCCGCAGCCAGACGGAGATCTCGTTCTCATCATTCCAGTCGGAAATCTGCTCCTTGAGGAAATCGATCATCTCGCAGACCTTGAGGTTGGCGCCGCCGTGCTTGGGACCCTTCAGCGAACCGATACCGGCCGCGATGGACGAATAGGTATCCGTGCCCGTGGAAGAGGTCACGCGGACCGTGAAGGTGGAGTTGTTACCGCCGCCGTGCTCGGAGTGCAGGATCAGCAGCAGGTCCAGGGTGCGGGCGTCCAGGCGGGTGTAGCCGTTGCCCTTGAGCATATAGAGGAAATTCTCCGCCAGGGAATGGTCGGGCCGGGCGTCGCGGATGTGCAGCGTGCGGCCCATCTCCTTGCGGCGCAGCATATTGTAGGCGTAGGCGATGATGGTCGGGAACTTCGAGATGAGCTCGATGCTCTGGCGCATCAGGTTGTCCCGCGAGACGTCGTCGGGATTGTCGTCGAAGGTGTAGAACTCCAGCACGCTGCGCGCAAGGATGTTCATCACGTCGTTGCCCTCCATCTCGATGATGTGCAGCAGGGTGCGCTGCTCCAGGGGCATATTGTCCAGGATCAGGTCCTTGAATTCAATCAGTTCTTCGCGGTCGGGCAGCCGGCCGGAGAGCAGCAGGAAGGCGATCTCCTCGAAACCGAAACGATCCTCGCGCATGAACGCGTGGCAGAGGTCCTTGACTTCATAGCCCCGGAAATACAATTCGCCCTCGATGGGCGACAGAATGCCGGATCCCCTGCGCTCGTAGCCCACGACGTTGCCGATGTTGGTCAGACCCACCAGCACGCCGGTGCCGTCTTCGTTGCGCAGGCCACGCTTGACGTCCAGTTTCTTGAACAGGGCGGCATCGATCCGGGTACTCCCCTTCATCTCGTCGGAGAGTTTGTAGATGAGGTATTCCTTCTTGGTCTTCGTGGTCATAGCAGCGAGAGGATATGGTCGGTAAAAGCGCGGGTGCCGAGCGGCTTGCCGTCCGGCATCAGGCGGGCGAGATCGGCAGTGGCCAGGCCCGCCGAGAAGGAGCGCTCCAGGGCGGCGGTCACGAGGGCGCCGGCCTCGTCCCAGCCCAGATGCTCCAGCATCATCACGCCGGAGAGCAGGTTGGAGCAGGGGTTCACGATGTCGCGGCCGGCAATGTCGGGAGCGGTGCCGTGCGTGGCCTCGAACAGGGCCGCGCCGGTGTCGTAGTTGATATTGGCGCCCGGGGCGATCCCGATGCCGCCGACCTGGGCCGCCAGCATATCGGAGATGTAGTCGCCGTTGAGGTTGAGCGTCGCGATCACAGAATAATCTTCGGGCTTGAGCAGGGCGTTCTGGAGGAACGCGTCCGCGATGCAGTCCTTGATCACGAGGCGGCCGGCGGCGATCTGCTCGCCGAACTCTTCCTGCGCGAGCTCGTAGCCCCAGCGCTTGAAGCCGCCTTCGGTATATTTCATGATGTTGCCCTTGTGGACGAGGGTCACGCTCGGGCGGCCGTGGTCCAGGGCATAGCGGCAGGCGGCGCGCACCAGGCGGCGCGTGCCTTCGCGCGAAACGGGTTTCACGCCGTAGGAAGAACTCTCCGGGAAGCGGACCTTGCTCACGCCCATCTCCTCACGGAGGAACTTCCCGAATTTCTCGGCCTCGGGGGTCCCGGCCTCCCATTCGATGCCGGCGTAGATATCCTCCGTATTCTCCCGGAAGATGACCATATCCACCCGCTCGGGATGCCGGACGGGCGAGGCGACCCCGCGGAACCAGCGCACCGGGCGCAGGCAGACATAGAGGTCGAGCCCCTGGCGCAGGGCGACGTTGAGCGAACGGATGCCGCCCCCGACCGGGGTCGTGAGGGGGCCCTTGATGCCGATGCCATAGTCGCGGAAGGCCTGCATCGTCTGTTCGGGCAGATAGGTTCCCAGTTCGTCATAGGCCTTCTGTCCGGCCGGGACTTCCAGCCAGTCGAGCCGGCGTGCGCCGCCGTAGGCCTTCTGCACCGCGGCGTCCAGGATGCGGCGCATCGCCGTGGTGACCTCGGGTCCCACGCCGTCGCCGGGAATAAAGGGTATCGTGCGGCTGATCATTTCGAGAGGGTGTTGAGCGCGGAGCCCGCCCGGAACCAGGCGATCTGCTGCGCGGTGTAACTGTGGCGGGCCTCGATGCGCTCCACGCTGCCGTCGGCGTGGTGCAGGACCACCGTCACGTCCCGCCCCGGCGCGAGGCCGGCGCAAAGCACGTCGAGGGTATCGCCGGCCCGCACGCGGGCATAGTCCGCAGGGTCGGCGAAGGTCAGGGCCAGCACGCCCTGCTTCTTGAGGTTGGTCTCGTGGATGCGCGCGAAACTCTTGGCGAGCACCACCTTCACGCCCAGGAAGCGCGGCTCCATCGCCGCGTGCTCGCGGCTGGATCCCTCTCCGTAGTTGTCCTCGGCCACGACCACGCTCCCCTGGCCCGCATCGCGCAGGGCCCGGGCGCGCGGCGCCACGGGACCGGACTTGCCGGTGAAGGCGTCCACCGCCCCGAGCAGGAGGTTGTCGGAGATATTCTCCAGATGACCGCGGTATTTCAGCCACGGGCCGGCCATCGAGATGTGGTCCGTGGTGCATTTGCCCTTGACCTTGATCAAGAGCGGAAGGGATTCGAAATCACGCCCGTCCCAGGGGGCGAAAGGCGCCAGGCGCTGCAAGCGCTTGCTGCCGGGCCGGATCTGCGGCTCGGGACTGCCGGGCTGCGGGGCCACATAGCCGGAAATGTCCTGCACGAAGCCCTGCGGCGGGAGTTCGTTGCCCCGCGGGGCGCGCAGCCAGACGCCGTCCACGGTATCCGTGCGGGGGTTGAAATCCAGCACGCCCGCGAAAGCGAGGGCCACGGCCATCACCGGCGAGGCGATGAACGCGTGGGTCTGGGGGTTGCCGTCGGCGCGCTTCGCGAAATTGCGGTTGAAGCTCGTGACGATGCTGTTGCGGCGGGTCGGATCGTCCGTCTGCCGCTCCCACTGCCCGATGCAGGGGCCGCAGGCATTCGCCATCACGGTAGCGCCGGCCTCGCGGAGCGTGTCCAGCAGGCCGTCCCGCTCGGCGGTCGCGCACACCTGGGCGCTCCCCGGAATCACGATCAGGGAGGCCTTCGGCTTCAGGCCGGCATCCAGGGCCCCGCGCGCCACGGAGGCGGCGCAGGAGAGGTCCTGGTAGGAGGAATTGGTGCAGGAGCCGATCAGGCTCACCTCTACGCGGTGCGGGAAACGTTCCTGCGCCTGACGGTCCTTCATCCCGCTCACCGGGCAGGCCGCGTCAGGGGTGAAGGGGCCGTTGAGATACGGCTCGAGCGCGGACAGGTCGATCTGGACCACCTCGTCGTAGTACTGCTCGGGAGAGGCGAGCACGGCGTCGTCGGCGCGCAGTTCGGCGCTCACGGCCGAAGCCATCGCCGCCACCTCGCTCCGGCCCGTAGCCGAAAGGTATTCGGCGTTATGCACACCGTAAGGGAAGATCGAACTGGTGGCGCCCACCTCGGCGCCCATATTGCAGATGGTGGCCTTGCCGGTGCAGGAGAGCTTCTCCGTGCCGGGGCCGAAATACTCCAGGATGGCGTTGGTGCCGCCTTTGACCGTCAGCAAGCCCGCAAGCTTGAGGATCACGTCCTTGGGCGTGGCCCAGCCCTTGAGCGAGCCGGTCAGGCGGACGCCGATGATGCGCGGCAGGCGCAGCTCCCAGGGCATCCCCGTCATCACGTCCACGGCATCCGCGCCGCCCACGCCGATGGCGAGCATCCCCATCCCGCCCGCATTGGGCGTATGGGAATCGGTCCCGACCATCATTCCGCCGGGGAAGGCATAATTCTCCAGGACGATCTGATGGATGATGCCGGCGCCGGGTTTCCAGAATCCGATCCCGTAGCGGGCAGCGGCGGAAGCGAGGAAGTCATACACCTCCGCATTGCTCTGCCGGGCCGCCGCAAGGTCCTCGCGGGCACCCTCGCGCGCGCAAATTAAATGGTCGCAATGGACCGTGGTGGGCACGCTGACGGCTTCCCGGCCTGTGCTCATGAACTGCAGCAGGGCCATCTGGGCCGTCGCATCCTGCATCGCCACGCGGTCGGGGCGGAATTCGCCGAAATCCTCCAGGCGCCGCAGCGGCCCCAGGGAAGCGAAATCATAGAGGTGGGAATACAAGATCTTCTCCGAAAGCGTCAACGGCCGTCCTAGCTTGCGCCGGACGGCTGTGACTCTCCTGCCATAGTCCTGATAAAAGGACTGCACGGTCTCCAAATCAAACATACGGGTCTTCTGACCAAAAACACACTAACTAACCGCGGACTCCCGTCATCCGCTCCGAGGACCGGGAGCACCACGCCCACAAAGTTAGTGAAAAATTTGATTAATAAAACAATTTTATCAAAGTAATTGATATTCAGATAGCAAAAATGTGTAAAAAGGCACTTTTTTTCACTTTTAATTAACCATCCGCGCGCAGTCTGGGTATTTTACTTTCGATTTGTAACCAATTTCGGGGGCTCTCTGCAAGAATGTGCGTCCGACGCGTTTCCCACAGCATTTTCACGACTTCCGCAGACGCCCAAATGCTTGGTCTATGCGTGTTTTTCAATGAAAAATCTTGTAGATTCAAAGGAATTGCGTAACTTAGTGACCCAAAAATTTTACACTCATTTTTATCTCAAATCATTTGGAGGACACCCATGAATAAAATCAAGAATCTCGCGGATCTCCGCAAGATGAAAGAGGGCATGCAAGGCAAGATGTCGATGCGTGAGAACAGCGACTCCGCCGAAGCTATCATTCAAATCAAGGTCGGAATGGCCACCAGCGGTATCGCCTCGGGTGCGAAAGAGACTATGAGCTACCTCATCAGCGAGCTCGACAAACGCCAGATCAAGGCGCTCGTGATGCAGGTGGGCGACATGGGCTACAGCTACGCCGAGCCGACCGTCGAAGTCACCATTCCCGGCAAGGATCCTGTCGTTTTCGGGGAAGTCAAGATCCCGCGCGCCAAGGAAATCATCGAGAAGTACATCATGGAAGGTGAACTGATCGAGGGCATCCTGCCGGCCAATTACAGATCAATCTAACCGACGGCGAATATGGCTGTACAAATGCATATCCTGGTATGCGGCGGCACAGGTTGCTCCGCATCCGCCAGCCACGAGATTATCTCCGAGCTCAACCGGGAGCTCGTGGCCCACGACCTGACCGATTTCGCGAAAGTGGTCGTCACCGGCTGCTTCGGTTTCTGCGAGAAAGGCCCCATCGTCAAGATCATTCCCGACAACACCTTCTATACCCGGGTGAAACCCTCCGACGCCAAGGAGATCATCGAGGAGCACATCATCAAAGGCCGCAAGGTCCAGCGCCTCCTCTATGTGGCCCCGGACACCAACCAGAGCGTGTCCGACTCCAAGCACATGGAGTTCTACAAGAAGCAGCTGAGGATCGCCCTCCGCAACTGCGGTTTCATCGATCCCGAGAACATCGAGGAGTCCATCGCCCGCGACGGCTATGCCGCCCTGGGCAAGTGCCTCACCGAGATGACCCCCGAGCAGGTCATCGCCGAGATCAAGAAGTCCGGCCTCCGCGGACGCGGCGGCGCCGGCTTCCCCACCGGCCTGAAGTGGGAGATCGCCTCGAAGAGCCGCGTCGGCGAGCAGAAATACGTCGTCTGCAACGCTGACGAGGGAGACCCGGGCGCCTTCATGGACCGCTCCCTGCTCGAGGGTGACCCGCACTCCATCCTGGAGGCCATGGCCATCTGCGGCTACTGCATCGGAGCCGACAAGGGTCTTATCTACATCCGCGCCGAGTATCCCCTCGCCATCCACCGTCTCCAGGTCGCCATCGCGCAGGCCCGGGAGTACGGTCTGCTGGGAGAGGACATCCTCGGTACCGGCTTCAACTTCGACATCGAGCTCCGCTACGGCGCAGGCGCCTTCGTCTGCGGCGAGGAGACGGCCCTGATCCACTCCATGGAGGGCAAGCGCGGCGAGCCTACTTTCAAACCGCCGTTCCCGGCCCAGTCCGGTTATCTCGAGAAGCCAACCAACGTCAACAACGTCGAGACCTTCGCCAACATCCCCGTCATCATCAACAAGGGCGCCGACTGGTTCGCCAGCATCGGTACCGAGAAGTCCAAGGGTACCAAGGTCTTCGCCCTCGCCGGCAAGATCAACAACGTCGGCCTCATCGAGGTCCCGATGGGCATCACCCTCCGGGAGATCATCTACGAGATCGGCGGCGGCATCAAGGGCGGC
>JAEEGL016112450.1_pt1 | contig 10762 bp, 4 predicted proteins | sample 9134231 | NCBI WGS metagenome assembly JAEEGL01 (sample SAMN16246548, study PRJNA631951) | gut metagenome | biome: gut microbiome; feature: rumen; material: fiber-attached | host: Bos | place: Iran: Karaj | collected 2018-10
ACAGCTCTACAATGGTATCACTCCTTCGAAGATTGAAGTGGACTACAAGGAAAAGAACGGACATGCGTACCGAATTGACCACGTGGTTCAGGCTCCACAGGAGAGTGTGTCGAAAGTGCTGCAGAGCAACAACCAGTTCAGCGAGTTCTACCAGCTCTGTGCTGGTTTTGCAGCAGAGAACATCCTGAGTTGGATTGGCATTGACGCCACTCAGAACGAGTTTGGAACCACTGAACAAGAACAATACACCATCTTCACCAGCACCTACGGCAGCGGTAAAGCCAAGATTGAGCAGGCCTGCCTGGACGAGAACGTGAAGATGTTCAACACCTACAACTACACCCTCTATGCTCCAGACAACGAGGCCATGCAGAAAGCATACGAAGCTGGACTCCCAAGCTGGTCGGACATCGAGGCAGTCTATAACGAGGGCATCACCGAGAGCGACGAAGCCAAAGTGGAAGCCATGAAGAGCGAACTTTGGACGAAGGTGAAAGCTATGCGCGACTTCGCCCGCTATCATTTCCAGAGCATCAGTATCTATGCTGACAACAAGGTGGAAAGCGGAACATATCAGAGCTTGTCGTATGACAAAGTGGGTGTTTCGCTCGACTTGAATGTATCGGGTGGCAACAAGAAACTGGTGGTGAAGGACTTGGCAGGCGTGGAACACACCGTGGATGCCAACGACGCTACGAAGCTGACAAACTACATGACACGCGACTATTGGTTCAACTCAGACAGAAGAAGTGCGACAGCAATCACCACCTCTTCGTTCTGTGCTATACACGAGATTACTGAGCCTCTCTACAACAGCAAAAACAAGCGATTCGACGCAGAATGGGCAACGAAAGCTGCAAGAGTGAATGCTCAAAAGGAATATGTGCGACGCAAAGCAATCAATCAATTGTAGAAGAAGGTCAAAGAAAGCCCCCTCCCAGCCTCCCCGAGGGGAGGGGAAAAAAGAATGATAATTAGGACGAAAACTAAACAGCCTTCCGGATGGCTTCTCTCCCCCTCGGGGGAGCTGGAAGGGGGCTTGAAACTATAAGAAATCGTATGAAAAAAATATTAGCTATATTACTGCTCCTCTGCACAATGGTGCAGATGGCAATGGCACAGACCAATGACCGCATCTCGGGTACGGTTGAGGACGACTTCGGCCCTGTGATGATGGCAAATGTGGTGGAGCGTGATGCCAACAATCGTGTTGTCAATGCTACCGCAACAGACGCCAATGGTAACTTCTCTATGCCAATCAAAAGCGGAAAGAACAAACTCGTCGTTTCCTTCGTGGGAAACAAGACACAAGTGCTCGACATCGGCAGCAAGCGCACTTTCAAAATCATCATGAGCAGCGATGCCGTTGCCATCCAGGAAGTGGTTGTGAAAGCCACTCGCACGCAGTCGGGCGGACTGAGCATCCCAGTGAAGGAAATCTCCGTGGCACAGCAGACGATGAACATGGAAGACGTGGAAGGTTTGGCATTCACAAGTGCCGACGAAGCCCTGCAGGGTGAGATTGCCGGTCTCGATATCGTTGCCAACTCAGGTAACCTCGGTGCCGGTACTCAGATGCGTCTGCGTGGTGTGACCACCATCACGGGCGATGCCAACCCTCTGATTGTTGTCAACGACAAAATCTTCGACAATCCTGACGAAAACTTCGACTTCCAGAATGCAGGCGAAGAGGAATATGCTTCGCTGCTCTCTGTGAACACACAGGATATCCAAAGCATCACCGTACTGAAAGACGCTGCCGCAACCGCTGTTTGGGGTGCGAATGGTGCCAACGGTGTGATTCTGATTACAACCAAGCGCGGTGTTCGTGGTAAGACACACGTTACGTTCGATTATAAGTTCACAGGTACATGGCAGCCAAAGGGCTACGACCTGCTAAACGGTGACGACTACACGATGATGATGAAGGAGGAATTCTACAATCCAGCTCAAGCATCGAACGCAACGACTAACATTGCCGAACTGAACTACGACAAGAGTTGGGCAGAATATGAGAACTGGAACAACAATACGGACTGGGTGGATGCCGTGACTCAGTTTGGTCAGCAGCACAGCTACAACCTCAACCTCACAGGTGGTGGTGAACGTGCCACCTTCCGCATCAGTGGAGGTTACGACCATCAGACAGGTACCATCATCAAGCAAACCCTCGACCGTTTCACCACTCGCCTTGCCCTCGACTACAACGTGAGTGACCGCATCCGCTTCTCGACCGACTTCGCCCTCACCTACACGAACAACAATCGTAACTGGGATGGCTCCGGAAAGAACACACTCCTCGGAAAGGCTCTGAACATGGCACCAAACATGTCGATTTATCGTCAGGATGCCAACGGAAACGATACGGATGAATTCTACATCATGAACCCAAGCGGCGACCCTTACGCAGGCAACTTCTCCTCCACTCGCCTCAGTGCTATCCGTACACTCGGCAACCCTGTGGCTATTGCCCACAACGCTTGGCAGAAGGAAACGACCTATCGTCTGACTCCAGACTTCACGCTCAAGTATGAACTCCTGGGCACAGACGACCACTCTCACCGCTTGAACTTAGAACAGCGTATCGACTTCGATATCTACTCCAACAGCTCTCCATCCTGGTATCCAGCATCGTTGTCAACCAATGCTTGGACCAGCGGAATATATAACCAGAGCATCAGTTCGGAAAGCAACCGCTTCCGCATTGGTAGCCGCACCCGCCTGAACTACACTCCTCACTTCAACAACGAGGACATCTCCCTGACTATGATGGCTCAGTATGAGTTCCACAAGTCGAAGAGCAGCGCTCAGAGCAACACCATGCAGCAGTTGCCTGGCGGCATCACTTCCACCGTGGCTGACGGTTATCTCAGCGCAATGAGCAGTAGCAACAGCCGTTCTGCAGACCAGAACTTGCTCTACAACATGCACGCTTCTTACAAGGACGGACGCTACAGCGTGGGCTTCTCAATGCGTGCCGACGGTAACTCCAAGTTTGGTCCTGCTCACAAGTGGGCTTACTTCCCAGGTGTTTCGCTCCGCTACAACATCAGCGACGAACCATTCATGCGTCCATTGATGGACAAGGTGAAGGTTTCCATTCTCGGTTTGCGTGCCAGCTACGGTATCAACGGACGTGCTCCTTCAGCCGACTACCTCTACTTCAACACCTACTCCACTTCGGCTGGTTATTACGGTGTGGGAAGCACCGCTGCCAACACAGCAGCACTCGATGCCCTGAAGCTGGATGACCTGCGCTGGGAAAAGACTAGCAGTGTGAACCTCGGTTTCAACCTCGGATTCCTCGACAACAAGCTGAGCTTCGACTTCGACTATTATTATAAGGACACGAAAGACCTGCTGATGCAGAGCGTAGGTATTCCTCGCACCACAGGTTTCGGCTCCATGAGCTGGGCAAATGTAGGCGAGATGACAAACCAAGGTTGGGAATTGAACTTCAATGCCAGAGACATCATCAAGAAGGGTAAGTTCACGTTTGGCATGAGCTTCAACATCGCTCAGAACAAGAACCTCATCAAGGAAATGGACCCAACAGTCTTGGCTTCCATCAACACAGAGTGGTCGGCAACGACTCGCGGTGCATTGCTCAATCGCGTTCAGCTCAACAACCCTCTCGGTTCGATGTACGGATTCCGCTACAAGGGAGTCTATCAGTATTCTTACGACTACTTGGAGAACTACAGGAAGGAGCACAACCTGAATGCAGTTCAGTACGAGGCTTGGATTAATGAGCAGTTGGCTGCAGGTAAGACCTTCCCAGTGGTGATTGGTTCCGATGGAAAAGTGCTGATGACCAATCAGGGTACTCCTCAGCACTTGGTTTACAACTACGCTGACGGAAGTTCCACTTACACGTTCCAAGGCGGTGATGCCATCTATGAGGATATCAACAACGACGGACAAATCAATGCCCTCGACATTGTGTATCTCGGAAACTCTCTGCCAAAGGTGAACGGTGGTTTCAACTTCAACTTCAAATATGGCAACTGGAGCCTGAAGGCACGTTTCATGTTCCGCTTCGGCAACAAGATTTTCAACTACGCACGTATGCAGATTGAAAAGATGTATGACACCTACAACCAGAGCTCGACTGTGAACTGGCGCTGGCGCAAGGATGGTGACGACACGCCTATGCCACGTGCCATGTACGGTACAGGCTACAACTGGCAGGGTTCGAGCCGTTACATTGAAGATGGTGGATTCGTCCGTTTCCAGAACTTGCAGATTATGTATAGCTTCCCAAGCAAGCAAGTGAAGAGATGGGGACTCAGCAGTCTGAAGGCTTCCCTCTCTGTCAACAACATCTACTGCTGGACGAAGTATAGCGGTACAGACCCAGAAATCAGTGTTGGTTCATGGGGTGTTGCAACCGATAATTCGAAGACTCCACGTGCTAAGTATTTCACAGCAAACATAAACATTGGATTCTAAAAACTGAAGGATTATGAAAAAGATACTTTCATTCATCATATTAATAGCAGGTCTGATGCTCAGTTCCTGTGTAGATACTGAATTGCTGCCTTACAACAAGACGGTTGACGAGGATTTCTGGCAGACCAAAGGAGATGTATCGTCAATGGTGAACGGTGCTTACAAGAGTATGCTTTCCGCCGACGTGATTTCCCGTCTGATTGTTTGGGGTGACTTTCGTTCCGACGAGTTGGTGCTTGTGAACTCCATCAGCAACTCCACAACAGAGGCTCTGAATGAAATCTATGCTGCCAACTTGCAGATAACTAACACATACGCCAACTGGGCATCGCTATATTCCGTCATCAACATCTGCAACATCGTGTTGGAAAAGTCGCAAGCTGTCATCAACATCGACCCTTCCTACACCGAAGGTGACTGGAAATCCGATTGCGCTCAGATGAAGGCGCTTCGTTCTCTTTGCTACTTCTACTTGGTGCGCAACTTCCGCGACGTTCCTTATTCCTCGAAGGCATACATGAACAGCAGTCAGGACTTGCGCTTGGCTCAGTCATCGCCCGACTCCGTGCTCACTTGCTGCATCAACGACTTGAAGGAGGCAGAAGCCGACATCATCTCGGCAGAGGCTTATAGCGACTGGCGCCGTGTGGGTTGGTTCAACAAGGACGGTGTGGATGCACTGCTTGCTGACATCTATTTGTGGCGTGCTTCCATCATGGACAGTTCCAGCGACTATGAACAAGCCGTCTTCTACAGCAACAAGGTGATTGAATCCAAGAAGGCTCAGCACCAGACGAGACGCCTGCAGATTGAGGAACAGGAATATCCTCTCGTTGCAGGAAACGAAGCCTACTCCAGCCTGTTCATCAATCAGAATGCGGAGGAAAGCATCCTCGAACTGCAATTCGACGGTTCGAACAACAGCAACACCGCACTTTGCCAATACTATTATAAATATGCTGGTAACAATTCCACCTATGGCTATCTTCGTGCAGCTTCCATCTTTGGAATGCGCGGAAATAACATGGTGTATGAGAAGAACGGTGACTACCGCTTCGTAGAGAATGTCTATAAAGCAGGTAAATCAGACGAATCATACGACATTCGCAAGCTCGTCACTCAGACCACCTGGTCAACAGGCAATCCAGGAGCTGCCACTGGCAGAGAACGCAACAACGAAGACCGTGCATTCGCCAACTTCCGCCAGAACTACATTGTGTATCGTCTGACCGACGTGATGCTGATGAAAGCCGAGGCAATGGTTCAGCTCGCAGTGGATGAGAACGACACATTGCTGCGTCAGGCATTCAACATCGTGAAAGCTGTGAACGACCGCTCCATCTATGAGGGAAGTCTTTCGAACGACTCTCTGAAATGGGGTAACTACAACACACTCGACCGCATGGAGAACCTCGTGCTGAACGAGCGTCTGCGTGAACTCTGCTTCGAAGGCAAGCGCTGGTACGACCTTATGCGCTATGGCTATCGCAAGATGGAAAACGTGGACTACACCACCACCCTTGCACGCCAGCAAGAACAGGGTAAGACTCTGCCAAACGTGAGCAGGGACATGATGAGCCTGATGACTCGCAAATACACATCGGGAGGAACTTCCGTGAGCGCAAAGATGCGCACAGAGCCTTACCTCTATATGCCAATCATCGAAAACGAAATCAAAGCGAACGACCTGCTGAAGCAGAATCCAGCTTACTCGTCGAGCGACCAGTGGGAAAAGAACTATTAAAACATGGAGGAACTCAATATGAAAGCAATAAAGAATTTCTTTTCGGCAGCTTTGCTTGCCATTTCCAGCGTAGGTTTCGGACTCGTGTCGTGCGTGGACGAACCAGACGGTGAGAACCTCTATACCAGTACGGGCGAAACCATCGAGAGCCTCATCAAGCAGGACTCAACCCTCACGTCGTTCACTTACATCCTGCAGCGCGCCAACTTGCTCCGAAGCATGGCTGCCTACGGACAATATACAGTATATGCACCATCCAACGAAGGCGTGGCATTGTATGTTGATAGCTTGTGGAACGATCCAAACGCCGTTGTGGACCATAATGGCATGAGCAGCAATTCGTTGGAAGGCCTCTCCGACAGCCTTTGCATCGACATTGCCAAATATCACATAGCTAACGGCATCTATAGCATCATCGAAATGGGTGGAGCAGGCACTACCATCTCTACCATGTTGGGACGACCAATCTCCACCACTGTCGATTCCTTAGGTCGCACCGTTTTGAATGGTGTCTCCATCATCACAAGTGAAGACAACGAAGTGGTGAACGGAGTGGTACACAAAATCAACAAGGTGGTGCCACGCACAACTCGCCTGTTAGGTGACACATTCAAGTATCTGAAAGATTATACCATCTTCAACCAGGCTCTCCAATTGACAGCACTGGCAGATTCTGTATCAAAAAGCGACAAGGGAAAAACATGGGAGCTGATGTCCGACCACAGCGACACCAATGGTGATGTGCTCTATCAGCCTACCACCTGCCCTATCGGCTTTACCATCTTTGCAGAAAGCGATGCCGTGTTTGCCAACTATGGCATTCACTCAATTGAAGACCTCATCAGCTACGTGAACAACTTTTATCGAAATGCTCCATCGTGGTACGACTACATGAGCGAGAAAGGACTCACCGTGAGCACAGCCAACGACTACACAGAGCGCTTCAATGCACTCAACATGTTCGTTGCCTACCACATCCTCTACGCTTCCATGGCACAAGACCAGCTGGTGTTTGAGAACCCGACAGGTGTTAGCACAGCGGTGTCAAAATGGAACTACGTGAACGGCGGTGAGCCATACGACTACTACGAAACCATGCTCCCTAACACACTTTTGAAGATTTGGGAGCCTCAGCCAGGCAAGAACCTCTACATCAACCGTTACCGTACCTTCAACACACTGACAAACGAAGTGGGAACCATGGGTACGAACCACGAAGTGAGGTCACAGGGTGTGTCAATCATTCGTGAGGACATCATGGCTTACAATGGTTATATCCACCCTATCCGCAGCATGTTGCTCTATGGAAGCCAAGTTCCTGACGGAGTGCTGAACGAACGTCTCCGCTTTGAAACGACCACTTACCTTGAGGAGTTCATCAACACAGGCATTCGCTATATGTCGATGAACGAAGTAAGTATTCTCAACGGTGGTGGCAGCGGTGCCCGCGTTGCCTTCCCAACCGATTTCTTCAAAGATGTGAAGGTGTATAACACGACCTCCAACTTGCGTTACAACGTGAAGGGCGACTACCGTGCATACCAGGCCGATGCTTTCCAAGGCTGGAACAACTACGACATCGCCATCAAGATTCCGCCTGTACCAACGGGCACATACGAATTCCGTCTGTTCTACTCTCCAATGGGACACGGAGGCATGATGCAGTTCTACTTGGGCACAAGCACCAATGTGCAGAGCATGCAGGCACTCGACATCCCACTCGATGTACGTATCCAGGAAAGCGACCCACGCATCGGTTGGACTCCATTCTATGAGGAAGACGACCGAGGCATTGCCACCGACATTGCCATGCGCAGCCGTGGCTACATGCGTGCTCCATTCAGTTTCCGTGGACACCCAGGCACAGGTGGCGACGAGCTTACCTCCTCCAACTGCCGTGGTGACGGAGTTGTCACTTTGCGTCGCATCCTCGGCACGCTTCAGTTCAAGCAGAGCGACGACCATTGGTTCCGCATCAAGAGCGTCATCAGCGACGAAACCGACTTGAAGTGGCAGGTTGACTTCATCGAGCTTGTACCAATCTCTGTTGTGAACAACGACCAATACTCTGAGGACTGGTACTAACACAGACACAGAGATGCAAGTGTATCACTCTCAAATGAAAAAAAGATTTCGTTGAAAGGAAGCAATTTCAATAAACAATCAAAGCTATATGAAACTACATAAATATATAGGAATTATGATGGGGGCAGCTGCTATGCTAACTGCCACCTCATGCTCCGACTGGAATGATTACAATGAGGTGAAGCCAGATGCCGTGAATGCTTCTGCCGACCTCTCGCTGTGGGAAAACATTTCGCAGAACCCCGAACTCAGCGACTTTGCCAAGATCATCCAGAAAGTCGGATTCGATGATGAACTCAAGGCAGCTCACTACTATACGGTGTGGGCTCCGCTCAATGGCACTTACGATGTGCAGGCTCTCTTGAAAGAAAACGACAAGGATGTGCTCTACCAGTTTGTGAAGAACCACATTGCTGAATACAACCATCCTGCATCGGGCATCTTCTCCGAGCGCATTCGCACACTCAACCTGAAGAGTCACATCTTCGCAGGTGAAGCCAATGCCTACACCTATTCGGGCGTAAAGGTGGAGAAAGCAAACTTGCCAAGCGTGAACGGCACGATGCACATTCTTGCTGCTGATGCTCCGTTCCTCCCTAACGTGTATGAATACATTCAGGAGCGATTTGGAGAGGACTCTATCGCCAAATATTTCCGCAACTACGAATACACCTACCTCGATGAAGAGCGTTCGGTGGTGGGACCAATCGTTGACGGTCGTCAGACCTACATCGACTCCGTGATGGTGACAGAGAACACACTGCTCAACTATCTTAACGCTGGTTTGGATGAGGAAGACAGTACCTACACATTCCTCTACCCTTCGAACGATGCATGGGTGAAGCGCTACAATGCATCAAAGTCTTACTACAAGTACATCAGCACTCTCAAGGCACAGGATTTGGCCAACTCCACGTCGAACAGCGACATTCAGACCTTGCAGGTTAGCTCTTTCGACACAGAGTACATGACCGACTCCCTTGTGAAGCGCAGCATGGTTCGCAACCTTGCGTTCAGCAACAACGACCCCTACAATGCCGTTCTCAGCAAGACGAGCTTCACAGCCGAGGACTCCATCCGTTCCACAGCTTATGCAAAGTTCTCGAATCCTGCAGAGATTCTGAAGGCAAGTTCAGAGACCATCGAAATGAGCAACGGAACCGTTCGCATTTTGGATTCCATCGCTTTCCATCCATGGGAGACCTTCGCACCTGCCATCACCGCTTCTTCCATTGTCAATCGTGCTCGTATCCTCACAGGAACAGCTCACGAAATGCGTGTGGATGACCCCGACTCCACAAAGGCCGACTTCACAAAAATGCGTGAATCGCTCCGCTACACATGGGTAGAGCCAACCAGCACCTACTCGAAGCCAGAGCTCGACATCTTCCTGCCAAATGTGCTCTCCACCACCTACAACATCTATCTTGTGATGGTGCCAGCCAACATTTCCTTGGCAGACTCACTTCGCGAGAACAAGCCTAATCAAATCAACGTGACACTCAACTATTGCAGTGCCAACGGAAGTTTGGTTGATAAGGATTTCGGCACATTCAGCAACGATGTGACAAAGATTGACACCCTCTTCATTGGCCAGCACACTTTCCCTGTTTGCTATAACGGCCTCAGAAATTTTTATCCAAACATCAAGATAACGTCTCCTTTCAGTGTCTTCAACAAAACCATGATGGACACCTACACTCGCGACCTTCGCATTGCAGCTGTCTTACTGAAGCCAATCGAAATGGAAGAATATGAAAAAGGAGGAAACTGATTATGAGAAGCAACAATAACACACTCCGCAAGCAGAGCCTCCGATTCATGCTCTGTGCTTTTGCACTCACGCTCTCTGCCCCACTCCTCGCTCAGGATGAGACAGAAGCCGTTGAAACCCAAGCAGTGCAGCGTCCGAAGCGCGAAAAGCAAGTGGCTAAATATCCAATGATGGAAATCAGCGGAAAAGTCTTCGACATGGGTACTGGTGCTCCACTCGCTGGTGTTCAGCTTCAGGTGCTGAACAATGCCCAATACGCAGCCATGTCCGACGAAGAAGGTAAGTTCACCATCAAGGTACCTACCTTCACCACCGCCCTCTACGCTTTCTCGCCAGGCTATGCCAACCAGCAAGTTGCCATCAGCAACGACGACAGTGCTCAGAAAGTTGTTATCAAGATGTTGAGCGACAAGTTCAACACCATGTACGAGAACACCACCATCTATACAGCAACAAAGAAGGTGAACACCAGCAACTCCAACAACGTGGCGATTGATGCCGACATCGAGAACAGTCTCGGTGGCGATGTCCACACCATCCAGCGTTCAGGTGTTGCCGACGGAGGTGCTGCCATGTTCATTCGTGGTTTGAATTCACTCAATGCCAATGCACAGCCGCTCATCCTCATCGATGGCATCGAGCAGGATATGCAGTTGGACCGTCCAGCTCTCCACGACGGACAGTTCGTGACTATGCTCTCCAATGTC
>JAEEGL016265666.1_pt1 | contig 10762 bp, 7 predicted proteins | sample 9134231 | NCBI WGS metagenome assembly JAEEGL01 (sample SAMN16246548, study PRJNA631951) | gut metagenome | biome: gut microbiome; feature: rumen; material: fiber-attached | host: Bos | place: Iran: Karaj | collected 2018-10
ATGGTTGAGTCTGGTTATGTGAAATCGGGAGCAACTGACGCAGAGATTTTAGATGCTTTGATTGAAAACAATTTATTATATGTTAATATAGGAAATGGTGGCTGGCAACAAGTAATAGATACTGTTGCGAGAGATCAAACTTGGGTTCCAGGGACACCAGCGCAAGAACTTCTAACTATCGAAAAACCTGCTTATGATGAACATATTGTTATACCAGGAACTCCTGCCATTACAGAACCTGGAGAAATTGAAGTTGACTGGAGTAAAGTCTTTACGCCAGAAGCAATTAAGCAAATTGCTCCAGCACTAATTATGGCTAATGCAGACAGACTTCACGAAGGATCGAAGAGCACTGCTCGAACAGCAAAAGATTTGTTTAAACGCGATGGTGGAAATTTCTTCACAAGAAATCCTATATTAGATAGAAATTATAAAGAAATGGTTAGAATAATTCGCAAAAGAAGAAATAAAGCAAAGACCTCAACGCAAAAAGTTGATGAATTATTCTTATCAGATGAAGAGAAATCAAAATAATTTATGCAACCCGTAGCGGAGCTACTTATGTGCTCCATAAAAGGAGAAAATATGGCGGAAAAGAAAGAAAACAAGCTTAAAAAGTGGGGAGAAAAGTTTAAAAGCATTTTTTCAAAATACCCAGTTACAATTATTATGATATTGTTACTAACCCTATTTATGGCCTTTATTTATGAAGAGGACGGAATATTTGGCTTATTTGATACATCTAAAGTTAATGCAATCGTTACCAAAGAAACTCTAAATAAAATCATGATATTTGGCTTCACATATGCACTTAGTGCACTTTTTATTGAGTCTATTTTTAAAAAGAAATCTGCAAAAATAGTTGGATTAGTATTGCTGGCAATCATTGATATAGGCTTTATAATGGGATTTACTTATTTAAAAAAAGGCACAGACTCATTTAATAAAAAGTTTGCGTTTGATTGGCTTAACCGTTATTATGCTATGTATTTGATAACTATGGCAGTGATGATTGTTCATAAGTCTTTTAAATCAATGGAAACAAGCTTGGAAGAATACTTAGCAAAAGTTACTACCAATATATGCAAAATCAGCATTATTTATGGGGTGCTTTTAATAGGAACATTGGCAATTTCATATGGCTTAATTGTCGAACTGCTCGAACTCGAAGAATCCATTATCTTAAGATTGGAAACGCTTATTTTTGGACTTTATTATGTGCCACAATTGATAAATGCTTTATTTGATAAAGATGTGACTATCGGCAAATTTGCTAAAGTCATGATTAGATACGTGCTAGAACCATTGTTGATATGTGCTTTATTGTTATTATATGCTTACTTTATTAAAATTTTAGTTATACATGACATGCCTAAAAACATGTTATATAGCATTATTGCTTCGATGTTTGGCTGTGGATTTTTCATTTGGACTCTTAACGATTATTATAAAGATGAAACGATTCTTTACAAAATCAATAAATACCTGCCAATTGCGTTTGTTCCGGCTCTTATAATGCAGGCTTATTGCATTATGATAAGAGTTATGGATAATAGCATGACTGTAATGAGATATGTCGCTGTAATGCTTGTTGTGTTTGAGGCGATTTATATTCTTATATATGCTGCAAAAAAAGAAAATGTTGAAAAGATGTTATTTGTGGCTCTTGCGATGATAGCAATAGGAGTTATTTGTCCATTTGTTAATGCTTCAAACATTTCAAGAATGGCTCAAAATGATATTTTAAAAGTGTTTGCAACTAGTGGAAAAACTTTGAAAGAATTTTCAATAGACAATGTGAGAACCATTCAAGGAGCTTATAATTATTTAAATGATGAATACGCTGGAAGTAAATTGATGGGCGAAACCCTTACGCAAGAACAAATTGATGACATTAATAGTGTGTATGTAATTTATGATTACAAAACTGCGGAATATAAGATTTCTGGACAAAGTAGTGACACTGAGGGCAATGCTTATGCTAGTACATATTACATTAATTGCAAGAAAGAGAATGGAGCCATTGACATTTCTGGTTTTGACAAATTGTTTGAGTTGAGCAGAGTGAGTGATTATTCTGTAAGGAAAAGTATTGACGAAACATTTAAAGAGATTGAGTTTAGTGCTTATAGAGATGATGATAAAAATTTAATTGTTGATAGGACGTTAACAGTTGATTTGACTGAACTTGCTCGAAAAATGGTAGATGAATATAAAGAAACTAAGAGCGATGATAATGCGGCTTTTAAAGCTAACAATATAATCAACTTAAATGAAAATCAGACATTAGTTATTAAAAGCTTTTATATTGAATATATCCCATCGAGTGAAAAAGTTTATCATTATGAAATAGAGGCGATTTTATTAGAGAAATGAATTATATGAAACTATATTTTATGGCGCGGCATAATAAGCTGCGCTTTTTTGCTATTAAAAAAGAGCGCCGGATTTCTCCAAGCGCCCTTTAGGACCTTACAGTTAGATGATGATAGCAATCACCAGAGCTACAATGATAGCAGCCAAGATGTTTGCCGTCTTATCCGTGAAACCGCTTTCGCCCTTGAACCCGGTTGATACTGCATTGTAGAAGCTTAAGACAAGCTCCTTTATCTTTGCGAAGAAAGACTCGGTCTTTTTCTCACCTTTGTTGTGCTTGCGCCGCCAAAGGTAATAGACCAGCCCGGCCGCAATCAGAATCGCAATCCCGATGGGGCCAATTGCTTTGAGAATCAGGATCAACACTGAAAAACACCTCCTATAGGTCCTGCAGTAGTATATAGCAAGTCGCTATACACATTATTATTATACAAATTTTTTATCAAAAACACAAGAGCAGGACAAGGGGACGGTTTTCTTGTCCCAATTTAGGACAAAGGGACACTCTTCAAGAGATGGGAAATGGGGACGGGGTCAATTTCCCACTGTAGTACTCTGCTGCGGAATAACAAAACAAAAAAACGCACTTTCCTTTCGGAAAAGTGCGTTGAGAAGATTCTTAGATAATCACGACAAATATTACGGTTAGCAATATTGCTAAAATTATCGCTGGGCGTTCAGGCATCCTATCATTGAGCCGGCTTTTTAGGTACCAGTATACATTCATAATGCATGTGCCAATAATCATCATGATTGTCATCATGAATCCGCCAATCAAATCTGTTATTAGCAAGAATATATTTGGATCATCTATTCCGACCCACTGCAGAAACCCGCTGATGCATACGACAGCTATGAATAAGCCTGAGAAGCCTATCAAAGCAATAAGGACACTCATTGCAAAGGATCCTATGTTAAGGATGTGGCCTGTGAAAAGTAACGAGAGTAAGCATAAAATGTCGTAGATAAGCACATAATCTCCCCTTTCTGTAGCATAATAATACTATTCTAGCACGAATAGGCCAATATTTCAACGTGTTGAGGCTTTAAATAATAAGAAGTATATAAAAATGGCGCTGGATTTCTCCAAGCGCCGTTACAAACCGATGTTAAAGAATCAAGACCAGTAGCACAATTGTTGCTGGAAGTGATAGGGTACATGCAAGATCGAGAGAATTCGATAGGACGTCTTTCATCGGACTATATATGGAATCATCCAAGTCCATGGCTTTTACACCATTTTTAGAACACTCACCATAGACGACCTTTTCGGTCCGACATAAATGAGGGTTACTAACTCGCTCAAAAAAAGCGAAAAGAAAAGAAAGTATTCCATCATGAAGACATATTAGTGAATACAGAAGGAAGTTAGAAATAAACAGAATGAATTCCAAGAAGCAAATCTTCTTTTTACTCTCTTCAATCTGTTTAAAGCCAAACTCTACATCTTTATGTTGATTCGACTTTTTTGATTCCTTCCAAATCCTTATGTACCACCATATGAAAAGTGCGACGAGTCCAACTGAAAAAAGTGATAGCATTACCCAGGGCAACCGAACAACCAAGTACACGATCATGAAAACTCCTCCTTTTGGTTTGAATGTTATATATGGCATTTACCATATACAATAATAATGTATCATAAATAACTATAAAAATCAAAAAAATGTCCTCTTGTCCTAAAAAAATAATAAAGGCTGGGTTTATCCAGCCTTTGTCGAGGACTATTACATATTGGGAAGTGCCCTCAATACATATAGTACCATCAAGAATGTCACGAACAACGCGAGCAACCTGATGTAATCCCCAGCATGTGTCCGAAGATCATGCATAAAGGATTCGAGGGAGTCGGGATAGCGCATCGGCGAGTTGCTCCCGGATTTAATTTTTTCCGAGTGGAGCTTTAACTTCCGATAGAAGTAAATGACAGTCTGGACAGTATACAAGAAAACGATTAATAAAGTAACGAGCAAAATGAACAAACCGACTGTTCTCTTCATGGTATTCCTCTCCTTTTTTTGTCCTATTTTCTACGTCATGTTAACCATTTATACTATATTTATAACATTAAAATTTTTAAAGGTCAAAAAAATCGTCTTATTTATTTTGGGCTTGCAAATAATGGAATTAATGCTATAATAACGAGCGTAAAAGGAGTGTGTATGAATCAAGACATTATTAATGAAATCGCCCTAGAGCTTGGGGTTAAAAATGCTCAAGTTGAAAGTGTTTTAAAACTTTTAGAAGATGGCAACACAGTGCCATTTATCGCTCGTTATCGTAAAGAAGCTACTGGCGCCCTTGACGAAGAGCAAATCAGAAAAATCAATGAGGTATATGAGTATCAAGTCAACTTATTACAACGTAAAGAGGATGTTATTCGTCTGATCGACGAAAAAGGAATGCTTACTGATGAGCTTAGAGCAGATATTATGAAATGCGAAAAGCTTGTTGAAGTTGAGGATTTGTATAGACCTTACAAAGAAAAGAAAAAGACAAAGGCTACAGAGGCTATTAAAAATGGTCTTGAGCCACTAGCAAAGCTGATAATGACTTTCCCTGTAAAAATTGATTTAGAGGCTGAAGCTAAGAAATATATAAATGAAAAGGTTCCAACTGAGGCGGATGCAATTCAAGGAGCTAAATATATTATTGCGGAATGGGTTAGCGATGATGCCAAATATAGAAAATATATAAGAAACAATGTATTTAATCACGGCGAAATTGTTAGCGCAATTAAGAAAAAGGCTGAAGACGAAGGCCAAATTTATAAAATGTATTATGATTATAGAGAGCGCGTGAAATTCATTAAAATGCATAGGGTTTTGGCACTTGATAGAGGCGAGAAGGAAGAGGTTCTCACTGTAAATATTGAGTGTGACGAGTCTTACATAATCTCTTATCTTGAGAAAAATGTTATCAAAAATGAAAATAGTCCGGTTGTGGAAGAAGTAAAAGATGCTATTTTAGACGCTTTTAAGAGATTAATTTATCCTTCAATCGAAAGAGAAATCAGAGCTGATTTAAAAGAGCAAGCTGAAGATGGAGCTATTAAAGTTTTCGGCCAAAATCTTGAAAAGCTATTATTAACACCACCTATGAAAGACAAAATTGTTATGGGATTTGACCCTGCTTATCGTACAGGATGCAAATTGGCTGTTATAGATAAAACTTCTAAAGTGCTTACTATTTCTAAGATTTACCCTCATGAGCCACACAACAAATGGGACGAAGCTAAGCAAATTATCAGCGCTTTAGTTAAGAAATATGACGTTGATATTATTGCTGTTGGAAACGGAACCGCCTCTCGTGAAAGCGAAAAATTGGTGGCTGAAGTTTGCCAAGAGTACACAGATAAAAAGCTGGAATTTATTATAGTTAGCGAGGCAGGAGCTTCTGTTTACTCTGCTTCAAAATTGGCTATTTCAGAGTTTCCTGATTTGGTGGTTGAAGAGAGAAGCGCTATTAGTATTGGTAGAAGACTTCAAGATCCACTATCAGAGCTTGTTAAGATTGATCCAAAGAGCATTGGGGTTGGGCAATATCAACACGATGTCAATCAAAAGAAATTAAACGAATCATTAGATTTTGTTGTTACTAAAGCAGTTAACGAGGTTGGAGTAAACATCAACACCGCAAGCCCTTCAATTTTAAAATATGTATCAGGTTTGACCAAAACTCATATTGACAAAATCATCAAATATCGTGAAACAAATGGTAAGATTTTATCTCGTGAAGAGCTTATTAAAAAGAAGGTTTTGACCGAAAAGGCTTACCAACAATCAATAGGATTTATGAGAATTATTGATGGCAAAAACATATTGGATACGACTTCAATTCACCCTGAAAGTTATGAGTCAACTCTTAAATTGATTGAATTTATTGGAATGAATCCTGAAAATATTGGAACTTCAGAATTTAATAGCAAACTTGATAGAGTTGATTTAAAAGCTTTTGCTAGTCAAAATGGTGTGGACATGTTCACACTAGAAGACATAGTTAAATGCTTAAAACAACCAAATAGAGATTTTCGTGATGATTTCGAAAAGCCTCTTCTAAAGAGCAATGTGCTTACACTAGAAGATTTACATGTTGGCATGGAACTTCAAGGCACAATAAGAAATGTAGTTGATTTCGGAGCATTTGTAGATATAGGACTTCACGATGATGGGCTAATCCATATTTCAAAAATGAGTAAAGACTATATAAAACATCCACTTGAGGTAGTAAGCGTAGGCGATATAGTTACATGCTATGTAGAAAAAATAGATTTCGAAAGAAAAAAAGTAAATTTAAGTTTATTAAATCCAAATGAATAAAGCCGTATCGGAGCATTGTAGCGGAGCACTACAGTGCTCCATTTTATTATCTAAAACTTTTGGGGACACTTTCCAATCTTTTGGGGACACTTTCCAAAAGCATCTTTTTCTGCTTTTGGGGACACCTTCCAAAAGTTCATTTTCGAAGTGCCCCAAAATGTCTCTAAGCCTGTCACTTTTTCCCAAAGTGGGAAATTGACCCCGTCCCCTTTTCCCATTTTGAAAAAATAATGAAACTTAAATGATAACAAATTGTAAATTAACTAGAAACCTTTTTAACTCAGTTACTTCAATGATTGCGGCTCATTACATGCCTTGCAAGACCTTACATTTAATGATAATTTTATTATGATAATAATGTGAGGGATAAAATGTTAAAAAAGGTAGGCATAATAATAATATTTACTCTTGGTATTTTGTGCCTAAGCAACGTAGCTTATGGCACTATTAGAGGAGACTTTGATAACGATAAAATCGTTAGTGCATTTGATGCATACCGCGTTTTATTTGAATCACTAGAAGATGAGTTTGAAGAAAAAACTTTACAATTAATTGATATGGATTGTGATGCTACGATTACCGCATATGATTCATATTGTGTTTTAAAAAAATCAATTGCTGATGATCCAACAGATTATGTAACTCCTGAAATGTTTGGGGCTGTAGGAGATGGAAGAACAGATGATACGTTAGCTTTTGAAAAATGCATGGATTCAAATGTGAAAAATATTCTTCTATCAGGTGATTATTTGTTAAAAAAAGAGATTAAGATTGACACTGAAAAACACATTTATAATGGAAAAATAATTTGTCAGAGTGATAGATATAGACAATTTACGTTCACTAATGATGTTACAATTAAAGATACGATTTTTGTTTGCAATAGAGATTTAACAGGAACTGCAGCGCATGGTGAAACTTTCCAACATAGTAGTAATACTAGTTTTGTAGAATTATGGGGGAAAAGAGCAAATATTGAAGGATGTGTTTTTGATAATGCGCTAACTGCAATTAGAGGAAGAATTTCAACTGGGCAGGAGTATGTTCCTGATAAGCTAGATGTTAATCACTGCAGATTTACAAATAGCAAAATGCCAATTCAAGGCTACTTCAAATATGCAAATATTTATAATTCTAGCTTTAGAAATGACCAAGACTTATATAGTGGAGAACATTGTGTTTATATAGATGCTTTTGAATCAAGTGAACTTTATATAAAAGGCTGTTTAGTTGAAACATATAACACCGAATCTGGTGCAGCTTTTCAAATATATGGAAAAGAAGAAGCTCGGTACAACTCATACACCATCAATTATTATTGAAAATTGTGATGTGAAGGGAAACGGAATTGTTTCAACTGATCGCGCAAAGGTCGTAGTTAAAAATACAAACTTTAAGGCTCAACATCCAGAAAGATATGTATTCACTGTTGAAGAAGGGGGCTTAGCAATAGATAGATGCAACATTGATTGCTCTTACTTTATATCAGGTTCAACTTTCTTGAAGGGTGCGACAATTGAGGCATATGATAGCATTTTTAGATTGAACCCTAAAATGACAAAGGATAGAGGCTATCTTCCTCAATTATGTGCAAATTGTGTATTTAATAATTTTGGTGCAACGGTAAAGCTTAAAGAAACAATTATGAAAGATTGCATTTTTACTAGAGATGAAGATCACGTTATTGGAAAATATTATTTTAGCGTTCCATCTGATGTAAGCATTTATTTAGCTAATTGTGCATTCAAGAGTGGTGATGACATTGCTTACAATTCGCCGGGATATATTGAATTAGATAGCTGTCATTATATAAATAAAATTGGACTAAATGTCACAAATTACAAAGAAATTAATACAATTGCAGAAGATATAGTAAAGTGAAAAGGATTAAACTAACGGGATATGTTTAAGAAGAATTATGTTTGGATATGTGTGTTATTAATTATTGTTTTGGTTGTTGCTATTGGTTTTGTGGTTTTTGATAGCGTAAAAAACAAGCAAGGTAACGTTGATGGAACTGATGCAATGACATCAACCAATGAGATTGATAACCAACAAAATAAAAATAATACTAATCAAAAAAAGACAGAAGTTGCTGAAGGCACAACTATTAAAATAAAAGATATTGAGTGTGAAAAAGGCGAAGAGATAACAATAGAAATTAAATTACAGAAAGATACAAGCTTTGTTGCAGCAAATTTCGAATATGACTATGATAGAGAAAACTTAGATTACATGGGCTTTGCAGCAGGAAAATCATTTGAAGAAGCTGCAATGTTTATGGTAAACGATGATGACGGAATTATTAAAATGGGATATGTTGCAAGTCCTGATGATGAAAAGCTTGTTAAGGCTGGCGATATGGTTTATCTCAAGTTTAAAGTCAAAGATACAGTTACCAAAACTGATATAGAAAATATGTTTTCTGTAACAATTCTCAAAACAGAGGATGGAACAGATATTCCTGCAACAATCAGTCAAGGTAGTATAAAAATTAAATAAAGGAGGAGGTAGAAATTGATAAAAAGAATTAGTAGTTTATTGGCAGTATTATTGATTGTAAGCTTCCTCTTAGGTAGTGTTTCATATGGAGCAGCAACAAAGTTGTTTAGTATGACAGATGCAACAGGTTCTACAGGTCAAGAGGTTACAGTTACTATAAAACTTGACAAACAAGCAGAATTTGCTTCAGCAGATTTGACTTTAGAATATGACAACACAAAATTAGAATATGTTGATTATACAAGTTTAACGATTTTTAAAAATTCTGCACTAAATATTGTAAAAAATAAAACTGAAATTGGAAAAGTTGCAATTGGATATGTTGCAAACCCAAGTGCAACAAGTCAAGTTAAAAATCCAGGACAGTTCTTAGCAGTTACTTTTAAAATTAAATCAACTGTAAGTGGTACAACAAAAGTAACATTAAAATGTACATCACTTAAAAATGATGCAGGAGAAGCAACAGAGGTTGCTGATGCAACGGCAACTATCACAATAGTTGGTTCTTCAAATAACAATAACAACAATAATAACAACAACAATAACAATAATAACAACAACAATAACAATAATAATAACAATAGTAACAATAATAACAAAAACAATACGGCATATGATTCTACTCAAGCTTCAGGAAAATTGCCACAAACTGGCTATAACAGATTACTAACTGTTGCAGCAATAATCATTTTATTATCGTTTAATATATTTTTGTTTAAAAAATATTTTAAATATAAAGATTTTTAAAGAAAGGAAAAATTTATTTTTTACAGGAGAGGAAAAATGAAAAAAGTTTTAATTAGTTTTTTAATCATTGCATTATTAATTTCAAGTTTTGCCTTTACTTTTAAGGCTTATGCAGCTAACGAAGATGTTACTTTTGAAGTAGTTAGCATGAATGGTGAAGTTAGTGACACAGTAATTCTTAAAGTTAATATGAACTGTGTAAATAGCTTTGCTGCAGCAAACTTCACACTACGCTATGATGATACAAAATTACAATATGTACCATTCTTAGATAGTAACTTTGATGAAGATTATGACCAAAACCGTGGTTCTACATTATTTAATAATGGAAACCCAATAGGAACATTATTAATCAATAGTAACACTGATGGAAATCTTAAAATTGGTTATATGTCTCAAGAGAGCCTTGCAGGAAAATCTGGAGAGTTCTTACTATTCCAATTTAATGTAATTGCTTCTGGAGCTTCAAATGTTTATTTTAGTGCTACAACAATTAAAGACGCAAGTGGAAATAATCTAACAACCCAAATTACAAATGGTGCATTTGTTGGTTTAAATTCAATCACTTTAAATCAAACATCAACACTAGAGCTAATAGTAGATGACACATTTACATTTACTGTTTCATCACCTGATGGACCAATTTATAGTGAAGTAATATGGGCAAATACAAACGCAACAGTTATTGGAACATCAATAAGTACTGACGGAAAGAGTAATACTATAACTGCTTTAGCTCCAGGAAATGCAAGAATTACAGCACAAGTTGCTGGCTTATCAGTATCTTGCAATGTACAAGTTCAAGCAAAAGAGGAACC
>JAEEGL017053568.1_pt1 | contig 10762 bp, 6 predicted proteins | sample 9134231 | NCBI WGS metagenome assembly JAEEGL01 (sample SAMN16246548, study PRJNA631951) | gut metagenome | biome: gut microbiome; feature: rumen; material: fiber-attached | host: Bos | place: Iran: Karaj | collected 2018-10
AGAAGATCCTCGAAGCTATCAGAAAAGCAGGCTTTGAACCCGGTAAGGATTTCATGATTGCAATGGACGCAGCTTCTTCCGAATGGAAGAGTGAAAAAGGAAAGGGCTTCTACAAGCAGCCCAAGTCCGGAAAAGAATTCACTTCCGACGAGCTCATCGCTCATTGGGAAAGCCTCGTAGATAAGTACCCCATCATCTCCATCGAAGACGGTCTCGATGAGGAGGACTGGGAAGGCTGGCAGAGAATGACCGCTAAGATCGGTCACAAGGTTCAGCTTGTAGGTGACGACCTCTTCGTTACAAATACCGAGAGACTCGCAAAGGGAATTAAGCTCGGTGCAGGAAACTCAATCCTGATCAAGCTCAATCAGATCGGTTCCGTATCAGAGACTCTCGAAGCAATCAAGATGGCTCACAACGCCGGATATACCGCCATCTCCTCTCACCGCTCAGGCGAGACCGCAGATACCACCATCGCAGATCTTGCAGTTGCACTTAATACCTGCCAGATCAAGACCGGTGCACCCAGCAGAAGCGAACGTGTTGCCAAGTACAACCAGCTTCTTCGTATCGAAGAGCAGCTCGGTGCATCTGCCGTATATCCTCAGATGAATGCATTTCATGTAAGCAAATAATTTTCCCTCCTGATATTCAGCCATGACATCGGGGACGGTTCTCTTGGTCCGAGTACCATGGACCAAGAGAACCGTCCCCGATGTTCCCCAAGTTACAATAAAAGTAAGAAACCGCCCGGAGGGGGCGGTTTCTTTGTGTAGGGGGTTGAAATGTACAGGCTGCTTAAGCCAATTGGAGGTCTATATAATTGTTAAAGGGTAAGTGATCTTCCGAGTGAACGGCACTCATAGAGTGCATTATCATCGGGAGCTTCATGTGCGATAACGGGATCCGCAACAAGCAGTGCTCCCGCGCTTCTTACCTGAGCTTCCCACTGTCTCATCCACTCTCCGTCTCCCCATCCGTAAGAACCGAAAAGAGCGATCTTTCTTCCGGAGAGGCTTGATTCTATGGAATCAAACATGGGCTGAAATTCCGTTTCTTCGAGTACCTCGGCACCCATGGCAGGGCATCCGAATGCTATGGCATCGTACTCATCCATATCTTCCGGTCTGAAGTTTGAAGCATTTATCAGGACCGTCTCGGCTCCGGTAACGGAAGCTCCTTCACTTATCGCCTGAGCCATCTGTGCGGTATTGCCTGTTCCGCTCCAGAAAACTATTGCTACCTTACTCATTTGGTACTACCTTTCTGTACAAAAAATCAGATGTGTGATATTATTTTGGAGGATTGGTTAGTTATCTCTAACCGCTACGTGTATAAACATACCATACGGATAGGTTTATGTCAATACTCTCTTTTTAACTTTTTTTCAATAAAACTTCTCCCACCCCGCAAACGTTGTAATTAACAGGGTTTCTCCCGGTTCTTTTTTTATAAAAATATTATTTGTAATTACCGACAAAAATGATATGATTTAATCATCCAAGACCCGAAAGGGTAATTTTTTTATCGTGTGGTTAGTTATATCTAACCAATAGAAAGAGGTGCATTTATGAGTGAGTTTTTTCCCAACATCCCCGAAATAAAATTCGAGGGTACCGGAAGCAAGAATCCCCTTGCTTTCAAATACTATGATGCAAAGAAAGTCATCATGGGCAAGACCATGGAAGAACATTTAAGCTTTGCAATGGCATGGTGGCACAATCTCTGCGCCACAGGAGTCGACATGTTCGGTGCGGGCACCGCAGACAAAAGTTTCGGGGCAGCCCCCGGAACCATGGAGCACGCAAAAGCCAAGGTTGATGCCGGAATCGAATTTATGAAAAAGCTGGGCATCAAGTACTACTGCTTCCACGATGCGGACATCTGCCCCGAAGATCCCGATGATATCAACGAGACCAACAGAAGACTCGATGAGATCACGGATTACATCGTGGAGAAAACAAAGGGAACTGATATCAAGTGTCTGTGGGCTACCTGCAACATGTTCAGCAATCCCCGTTTCATGAACGGTGCAGCAAGTTCCAACTCCGCAGATGTATGGTGCTTTGCCGCAGCCCAGGTTAAGAAGGGACTCGAAAATGCAGTCAAGCTCGGAGCAAAAGGTTATGTATTCTGGGGAGGCCGCGAAGGCTACGAAACACTTCTCAATACCGACATGAAGCTCGAGCAGGAAAACATCGCAACCCTCTTTACTCTCGCAAGGGATTACGGACGCAAGATCGGATTTACAGGAGACTTCTATATCGAGCCCAAGCCGAAGGAACCCATGAAGCATCAGTATGATTTTGATGCCGCAACAGCCATCGGATTCCTCAGAAAGAACGGCCTTGATAAAGACTTTAGGATGAACATCGAAGCAAACCACGCAACTCTCGCAGGGCATACTTTCCAGCATGAACTCAGAGTCTGTGCAGTCGAAGACATGATGGGATCCGTTGATGCAAACATGGGTGATACTCTTCTCGGATGGGATACCGACCAGTTCCCCACCAATGTTTACGACACCACAACGGCTATGTACGAGATCTTAAAGGCAGGCGGATTAAGAGGAGGACTCAATTTCGACTCCAAGAACCGTCGTCCTTCCAACACTCCCGAGGACATGTTCTATGCATTCATTTCTGGAATGGATGCCTTCGCACTCGGTCTCATCAAAGCTGCTGCGATCATTGAAGACGGCAGGATCGATGAGTTTGTAAAAGAGCGCTATTCAAGTTACGAAGGCGGCATCGGCAAGAAGATCCGTGACAGAAGCATCACACTTGAGGAAGCTGCCGCTCATGCAGCAGAACTTAAGAAGCCCGCATCACCCGGATCAGGCAGACAGGAATACCTTGAAACTGTCCTGAACAACATTCTGTTCAGCTGATAATCATTTAGCAGATAACAAAGGGGACCGGCAGGGACGGTTCTTATGGTCCGAGTACCATGGACCATGAGAACCGTCCCCGCCGGTCCCCCTCTTATTTGTGACTGAATTGGAAATTTTGGCAAAATTTGTAAATTTGCCAATTTAATGAGTTTATAACGTTCGTTTGTGCTAAAATAACTATGAGAAAATGCCGATAAATACTAAGAAAAGACAAATTGTCAGATAATTTATTTTTCGGTTATGGGGAGAAACAATTTCTTAAAATCTAACAGAGGGGCGAGTCTGGTGCTGGTGTCTATTCTCAGCACTCTTGTTATTGGTATGGCCGCAGCACTGCTTGTTGCAGGGGCCATGACCATTTCTTCTTCAATTCGCAAAACCAGGGAAACCCAGGCATATGAACTTGCAACCAGCCTTTCATCAAAGCTGGAATATCTCATTTTAAATGAATCTTCCGACGGCGTGCATAAGGCACAGATAGAACTCACGGACGGGACAACTCTCGTAAACGAGAGCGGCTTTTCATCCATTCCGGATTCTTCGGTTACCGCCGTAGTCACCAAGTCAACGGACATGGTAGGCGAAGAATACTACACTCTTACGATCACCGCAACCGCTGCGGGAGAAACTTATATAAAGACCACAGAATACACCGGAGACGCAACGAACGGATACAGCAGAAAATGACGAATTCTTTTTTCCGAAAAATGAATATCTCCGATAGGGGCGAGACCATGGTTGAAGTAATGGTTGCTTTTATCGTGCTTCTGCTTGTTCTTGCTCTTTTGACGGGTGCGATCAACTATGCAAGTTCCGCTCACATGAATTCGATCGATACAAGGCGTGCTTCCGACAGGGATTTTAAACTGCTCCACGAAGTGATCAACAATGAGGATGTAACTCATTCGGATCCCGGCACCGATCCTTCGGGCGGAACCCGTGAGAAAAATGACATCGACACACCGATCGTCGGAACGGACGGAAACGGTATCACTCTCACCGCATACAAATATGAATCGGGCGATTCGGTTTATTGGGTTTACAGATGAAAAAATACATTAACTGCAAATCCCATAGTGCATCAAACAAGGGCTATACACTGGTAGAGCTCATTGTTTCCATGGCCCTTACGGCGCTTCTTGCTACCGCGGTCGTTGCGGTAATGAGCCCTGCCGGGAGAGTATTCAAACATGTCCAGATGCAGCTCAGAGCACAGCTGGTTGCTGACATGGTTGTCGATTCTCTCAGGGAAGAATGTGCGGACAGCTATATCGAGGACTTTACATCCGTAAGGATCGTTAATGAAAGCCCCACCGCAGCAGGTGATGCGGCAATGCTCGGACATCTGGTGAATATTGTCAGCGAATCCGAAACGGAAGGAAATGTTCTTATCGTCAGGAAAACCGGCGGATACTGCGAAGCCATCTATTCCGATATCGCAATCTCTTATTCAAATTACGACGACGTAAAAGCAAGGGATTACACATACAAAAATTCGGACGGCATTTCTTCGAGAGCAGTTTACAGGCTCTTCGACGCCACAGGTACACCTCTTCCCGATACCGAGCAGGGATTTGTTCATTTCGCATATTATCAGTGCGGCAGAACAAACTTAGAGCTTGATTATCAGGGAGACAAGAAGAAGGTTGCGTGGACATATCCCGCTATCAGATACGATTACACAAATCCTTTTTCAAGATCCGCATACAGCGGATATACCGTCAGCATCACATTTAAAGATCTCACCTACACTCCCGCTCCCGGAGAAACAAGATCCGTAACGGACAGGCTCTATACCGAAAGACCGGAAAGCGTAACCGCAACAGTTAATGTCTACAACTGCAGCTACTCGGAACAATCTTCCGAAAAGCCGATCTACTCAAGAGAAGTACTGCTTGTTTTTGCAGAGGATACCACTAAATGAGAAATTCTTTTTTCAATGAAAAAAAGAATACGAACTCAGGCTTTACCCTTGTCGAGATGATAGTTGTTCTCGTCATTTTGGGTATTCTAGCTTCTGCTGCGGTTTACAGCATCGTAGGTTACATCAATCTGACCCGATACAGAAACAATAACGAAGATGCACTTTCAATCTATCAGTCCGCACAAAACGCGGTTAATCACCTGGAAAACTCCGGAACCGCAGGGGACCTTGCTCTCAAAATTCTGGATCTAAATAACGATCCTGCAATCCCCGGCGGCGTAGAAAGCGCATATAATTCCGACAATGCGGACGGCAGGGATAATATATATAATCCGACCTTCTTCGATGCATTTCCCGCTTCCATGGCAGATGCGGCACCGGGACAGTCCGCTCACATGCGCTATGCCGTTACATATACTCCGGGCGGATCGGATAAGCAGAGCAAACTCATCTATGAGCTTATCTCTCCCGATTTCAGTTCCACCGATCTATTCAACGGCATCATAACCATCGAATTTGACGTAGAAAAAATCCTCGACAACAACGGCGAGGTAATATACAGCGTAAACATCTATTCCGTTTTCTATGACAGCGGAAGAACATCCTGGGATAATGCCATTGCCAAAAACGGCGGCTTAGGCGGTATCGTACCTTTCAGAGATGAAAGTTACAGAAGCGACAAAAGTTTCATCGGATACTTCAGCGGAAGCGGTACTCCTCAGGCAGTTGATACGGTTATCCTGCCGAGCGATTCCGAGATCAAGAATACGATCTTTACCCTGAGAAACGGTGAGACCCTTGATGTCACCTGGTCTGCAACCGCAGACGGTATCCCCGTCACAGGCATGTCCTCAAATATTCACTATACGATCTCACTCTACGACTATGATACAAAAGGCACTGTCGTAAATAATAAGATCTGCGATCTGGTTGTTAATGAAAACTCTGTATTAGGCGGCATACCCCAGGCTACACTTTCAACCACAAACTGGTATGATCTTCTGCATTTTGAAAGGCCGGCCTCCCCGTCTAATTTCGCTGAGAATTCGATCGGTAACGTCATCGTATCCGGAACCAACATTCCGGTTGTTTACACAAGTGAAAGCGTAAGTGACCGCAGAGGCGTTCCCATCACAATTTATAAAGCAACCGTCAGAACGTCTGCCAGAGTTTATGTTCACAGAGTTACCAACGTCAACCGTCTTGATAACTTTGATTACAATGCTCTTTCATATGACAATCTGACATCAGTGTCAAATTATTATACATTCCCTCTGACCATATCATACGAGATACATGAAGGCGACGGAGTAGCGGACAGAATATCCTATACTCTTACTCTCGATGCAATGATGTCCAGAAACATCACCAATAACGCAGAGGATACAACTCTCGATCACTCCATTATTTCAAAAACTCTCAACTACAGCATAAACAGACTTTTCACAGGTTCGTACATGCCCAAGAATGCGGTGCCCAAAAATATTTATGCCGAGATGTTTATGGCACCGAATAATTTCAGCGATGCAGGAAATTCTGCATTCAACGATAACTCGTCATTTACCCAGTCGGATATTTTCACCGCGGAAAGAGCTCTTGACGATCCCGTATATCTCCAGCCCAACGGAACATACAGATACGTCGCAAACAGAGTATTCAAAGAAAGCGGCAAAAAATATGCGATCGTAAATTCCTATTTCGGAGACCTTGAATACGGTACCTTCGGAACAAGGGACAAGAACAGTTCCGATCCTGTTGATGCCGTTATCATGTCCTTCAGACATTTATCCAACATGCGTATGCTCAGGCACTACGGGTACCCCGTAAACTATTCGATCTGCAGAGACCTGAACTGGTATACCTTCAATTCCGGCAATACATATTCAAGTGAAGTTATAGTCTATACCTCAAACGGCGGATCGGGGCTTATCGGTCACTCTCCCGTTCACTGGCCGCTGTCCGGTGAAACCGGAACATACGGAACAAGACTTGATGTCGTCTCCTTCCCTTCAATACCTTCCACGGATTCGAAAGCAACACTCAGAGCAATCGATAATACTTTGTCGGAAGCTGCGGACGGTGAAGATAAAACTTCGGTCATCAATAATGTCCAGATGAGAATGCCTTCATTCTATGATACCAATCTGGACAGTTACGGTCTCATCTGCACTAACTACGGACATATAATCAACATTCGTGCAAACGGCATCACTCTCACTCTTGATGATGTTGCGGACGGAAGTCCCGACGACAGAGAAAGGATCAAGAATGCGATAAGCCAGCTTGCCGATGTCACTCACGCTTCCTATTCTACAGCTTATCCTTCATGGAAACCCAGTTCTCCCGTAGGTGGACTGGTCGGTGCCAATAACGGTGTACTTGGTTCGGAGACAGAAACAGATAACAGTAAGAACACTATCAAGTACAGTAACTGCATCATCCTGTCCGGCCAGTGGAACGCTACCGCAAACGAATGGGAAACACTCAAAGTTTCGGCAGTAGGCGGAATCGTCGGAGACAATAACGGATTGAATGCTACATCTTCCGCATACGGAGTACTGGAAGCAACAGGAAGGTTTGCCGCTTCCGGATGGATCGATGTAAGCAGTATAGTCGGATATTCCAAGGCCAATATCGATGCACTGCTTAAAGTGGATAATACAAAAGACACAGATAAAGCAATCGTTGCTTTTGACAACGGTATTACTTCCCTTCTGTTCGGAACCTCCGATGCGATAGGCGGAGCAGTAGGAAGCTGCAAAAACAGCAGCACATTTTATCAGGGTGCTTCAGCCGCTCCTCTTTCACATACGGTCGACGGAGAAGGAAGGATCACCTTTACTCAGAGTACAAATCCCGTATATGCGATCGATGTGAATCTCGATGCGGGATCATACATTATATGCAAGACCAATGATGCTCCCAAGCAGACCAGACCCTCCGGATTCGGTGGCGCGGTAGGGCGTATCGAGGCATACGGTGGAAATACACTCAGTATCAGAGTTATCAATGACGGATTAATACTGTCATCTTCCGGAAAATCTTATGACAAGCATGTCGGCGGAGCTGTCGGTGTAATTACCGGCGGAACTATTACGCAGATGTACATCTACGTTGAAAACGGAACCCACAGCAGGATCGGTACCGTAGACAATAACAATATTATCGGATACGCGGACACTACTGGCGGTGCCATAGGAAGAATAAATGATCTTAAGGGACTGGTCGGAACTGCGGAAATAGCTGTCATAAACAGAGGATCGATAGCAGGCAACTGTACGAGAAACACAGATCCTGATGCAAACGCGGGACGAGGCGTGGGCGGAGCCATAGGTTCCATTGTAGGTTCCAATAACAGCATGCCTTTTTACTTCATAAGTGCCTCAAATTTCGGAAAGATATTCGGAAATACCATAGTTCATACCGGCAATGACGGCAAAAATAACTACGGCGTAGGCGGAGCCGTCGGATATGTCAATTACATGCCCAGAGCAAGTGCGATTTACAGCCTGATGGCAGAAGGAACTTCAATACATACCACCGGCAACAATGCAGGCGGATGCATAGGAACACAGTCCGGCAACCTCAGCTCCGATCCCTCCGGTGCATATACCACCATCACAGCAAATCTGCAAAACGGAGTATCCATTGTTGCGGACAATGCAAACGCGGGCGGATGTATCGGTAATTCCGGATGTCTTCATAAGTACTTTAAGGTCAGAACCATCGTAACCGGAAATGTATCCGTCAGAGCTTCTTCGGATGTAGGTGGAATCGCGGGAAGGTTCAGACCCAGCGTAGATAACGATTCCTCCAAGATATACCTTATATCGACTAAAGACACTTCCTCTATCTCGATCAGGGCAGCAGCTTCCGCAAGTGACGATCCGGCATCAGGAAATGAAAACGCCGGCGGACTTATCGGCGTCGTTGCTGACAGCGGAAATGATTTTAATATTGAATTAAATCTTCCGACTCAGACAGGCACCAACATGATGATCGTAAGAGTTGAAAGCTACGATAATGCAGGCGGAATGATCGGTGATCTGAAGAACAGCCACAAAACCAATTCCGCGATGAACGTAGCCTTCCACCCCTCATCCTATGTTCATGCATTTAATAACAATGCAGGCGGATGCATAGGTCTGTTGGAAGCAAGCAGTGACTTTACATCAAACGTTACTGTTTCCGACGCAGCTGTCACATCCACAGATACTCCTTTTATCCTCGCAGGAACTCCCGGAGTATCGGGACAGAACGCAGGAGGTCTTATCGGTCACATTAACAAGAATCTGACATCTTCAGGTGCATTTGAATTTAACACCGAGAAGATAAGTGTAATAGCTGTGGAGAAAAATGCGGGCGGATGTATAGGCGCTGCAGAAGGCGGAGTCACCCTCGGCGGAACCGTCAAAACTACAGGAAAAGGTTTTAATACCACAGGAACAGGTAATATATCCTCCGCTGAAAATACCGGAGGTGTTATCGGATATTGCTCCAATTGCCACATCACAGGTTTTGTAACTACGGATATGACGAGCATATATGTATCCGGCACTACCAATACAGGCGGAGTCATAGGCCAGTACAGAGCAGGAAAGATATCTACGGATGCAGCGATCAGATTTGAAGGCACAGATTCATTTATCACCGGTGCAACATCCACAGGCGGATGTATCGGTGCCATGACCGCTATCGACAATAATAACAGAGGCGAAATATCCGGAAAGATTCATTTTACCGGCTCAAATAACAGCATCACGGGAACATCCGATAATACTGGCGGAATCATCGGTCTGATCACGGACAGAAACATCAATGATAACGCATCCATTATCTTCGCTTCCACCGATACCACAATTTCCGGTTCTGATAATACGGGAGGTATTTTCGGAATGATGAACAAGGGAACCTCAAGCAACAAGGCAAGCTTTACCTTCAGCGGAACAGATACCGATCAGAGCACTTATACCATAAGCGGTAATAACAATGTCGGCGGTCTTATCGGCAAGAACTACAGTTATCTGATAGAAGGTAAATTCTCATTGACTCCCGGTTCCTACTGCGGAATAAACGGAAGTGACAACGTCGGCGGAATAGTAGGATACGGAACCGGCGGATCGGCTAAATTCCCCAACAGCATTGCCGACCACACTGAAATATATCTCAACAATGACAAGCTTGTCATAAATGCAGTCGGATATGCCGGAGGTTTCGGAGGCAGATTTGACAGCAGTACATGGTTCTCCGGATCCGAGATCAGAGTCCTTGAAGGTTCGACGCTTTCCATCACATCAAGTGAAAAGAGTGCGGGCGGACAGGTAGGATTCATGACCGGAATGAATCTGGGAGACGGTTCAAAGCTTACCCTTGAATGCGTTAAATCATCCGTCTCTATAAAAGGTTCAACTGCTGCCGGCGGTCTTGTAGGAATAACTGAGGCTTCCATAACAGGAAACTTCTTCCTTAAGTCTGATTCCGAATCAACATTTACCGTTACCGCTACAGGCACCAATGCGGGTGCAGGCGGAATTATCGGAATCAGTGAGGCAAAGATCAGCAAAGGTAAGAACACAAGCAAAAATATTTATGTACCGAACGGCGGCACCATCTCAGTCAGAGCTGATAACGGTTATGCCGGCGGTATCATGGGAATAAACAACAACACATTCCAATTCGAAAACTCATATGTATTCTATTTGAATGTATCCGTCAGGGATAAGACCGGAAATGTAACAGAACCTTCAAGTATGGTCATAGGTCTGAAAAACGGAACTGACAAAGATTATAAATATGTGATCGACGGAACCGAATATCTCTGGAATTATGTTCCTACACCTTAATAAAGGATCGGGATAAATATGGAAGAGATCAAAACAGCCGACAATTCAAAAACCACATTCTCAAGGGATAACGGTTTGCCATGGCTTAAGAAACTGGCCCTG